>Ga0153928_1000678_pt1 | contig 16304 bp, 11 predicted proteins | sample TSNJ012MetaG_FD_106656 | JGI IMG/M metagenome (GOLD analysis project Ga0153928, IMG submission 106656) | Attine ant fungus gardens microbial communities from New Jersey, USA - TSNJ012 MetaG | ecosystem: Host-associated > Fungi > Mycelium > Unclassified | place: USA: New Jersey, Wharton State... | reverse complement strand
CTTTCACGAAATATTTTAGCGGATGGGATACCGATTTTAGATAGCAATCATTTTTCTTATGATATACACATTCCCGAAAACGAATGTGATGTTTCCCTTGATATTAGTGCCTTTACCCGCGTTAATACTCTCTTGGCATGAAGCAAAGGCTTGGTATTGCCAACGCGATTTTACATGACCCGGAATTACTGATTTTAGACGAGCCGACCAACGGCCTTGACCCTATCGGGATTGCCGAAGTCCGGGATTTTATAAAACTTTTGTGCGCGGAGCGCGGAAAAACCGTTTTGATTTCCAGTCATATTCTTTCGGAAATGGCTTTGTTAGCGGACGATATAGGCATAATCGACGAGGGCGTTTTGCTTGAAGAAAACACGATGGCCGAACTAAACAAGAAAAACAGAAAGTATATTTTACTACAAGTGTCCGACGTTTCAAAGGCGGCTATCATCTTGGAGCGGCAATTCAATCAAAAAGACTACTCCATACAAGACGAACAGACTTTGCGCTTGTATGATACTTCACTCAACATGGGCGCGATTAACAAGGCGCTTATCGGGCAAGGAATTGATGTTATAAGCTCCGCGCATTGCAATGATACATTGGAGGATTATTTCAAGAAGATTACGGGAGGGCGGGGAATTGGTTAAGCTAATTCACATTGAGTTTTTGAAATTACGCCGTCGAAAGCTCGTTTGGCTGATGTTGTTAGCGGCCCTGTTCATGCCGGTTTTAGGCGTGTTCTACTTTACCGATATGGGAAAAGTTATTGAAGCAATGACGTTTTATAAATGGGCCGCGTTCAGCTACACGCAATGGATAATCCTGCCCGTGGTTTTAGGTATACTTTGTACCATGCTGATGTACGAGGAAAACCGAAACAATACGCTGGCCCAGTTATGGATTGTGCCGATTAGCAAGTTAAAACTTTTTATCAGTAAATTGGCGATAATTCTTATTTACTCGCTTTGTTTCATGGCAATTACGGCGATAATATCCTTGCTTTGCGCCGTGTCCATCAGTTGCGCTAAATTTTCTTTGGACAGCAGTTTATTCCTGTTTGGCAAGTGCTTGGAGGTTGGCATATTAGCGGCGTTTTCCATGCTGCCGATTTTAGCGGTTGCAACAGCCGGGAAGGGTTATATACTGCCCATATGCGTGGCTTTGATATATGCGTTTTTAGGATTTATCCTCCTAATGATAAATATGTATCTACACCCGCTTTCCAGTATGTCGGCCATTGTATCGCGGGACATACCCGGCGTTGTGCTAAATCAAGCGTTAAATATCCCCGTCGCGTTTCTCTGCATTGCCCTTTGGGGTGTTGCTTCGGTTATATTTGCCAATACCGCGTTAAAGGCAAGAATGTGAGGTATTAAAATGCGTCTATTACTTTGGGCTGAAAGGCAAAAACTCCGCCGTTCCAAAATTGTATGGATTGCCGTTTTCGCAACGGTAATGGCTGCGGTTATCGTCTTTGCACAGGGGCAGTTTTCCTATAGCGGCGAAAAATACATTAGCGGCGCGGAATGGTTTATGACGGCGGCGCAATCTTTAGGGACGTTTTTTGTCCTTCCCGCCGTAATCGCTCTTTTGGGCGGGTACATGATTTGCCGGGAAGAACAGGAGGACACGTTAAAATCGTTAAAAATCATTCCTATAAATGAAATGCGCCTTACATTCGCCAAAATGATTATGACGTTATTTTACAGCGTTTTCATTTATCTTTTACTGTTTATTATCACGCTTTTAGTTGAAGTGGCATTGCACTACGAGGATTTGACCTTTGAGATAATAGGCCGTTTTTTGAAGATGTATCTGCTGAACGGCGTTTGTGTCTTTCTGGCAATTTCACCGATTATTGCGTTGACCGCCCGACTTAAAAAAGTTATTGGCTGTCATTGGTTTTTACAGAAATCTATTCATTCGCGGGGTTGTTCGCAAGTACGCTTGGTAGTTTGAGAGCGTTTTACCCGATAGTGGCGGTATTCAATTTGTCGGGATATTATAACGCGACGCCGGGAGAAATGGTCATCAGCGCCGCCAGCCTTTTAGCGTGTGTTGCTGCCGCTTCTTTTATACTGATTACGGATGTTGTTAAGAAAAGAATTATTACACTTCACAAAATTATTAGCTGTGAATAATTGTTGGCAAGCAGTTAAGTGTAGTGTAGTTAATTTAACAGGAGGGAGGTCAAAAGCCATGCTTATTCATGTAAGCATGGCCTTTTGATCCCTGGTATCATGATATGTTAATAATTACACATAGATAATCTCAATTGTGGGAATATTAAATTTATGACCTTAAAGAAGGATGTAAATGATGGAAATACAAAATAGTGTAATGAATAACAGGAAAATGTTTGAGCAGGCGTTTAATTATCCGACCAATAAAGATATTGTCTTCAGGGACTTTAAATTCCAGGGTAAGGAAGGGTTTGTTATCTATATTGACGGTATGGCCGATGGAGATAAGATCAGCGATTTTATCTTGCGTCCTTTGCTGAATAAAAATGATTTTTCGGATGGCTTAAAAAGTGTTTTACAGATAAGCAGCCTTACAGAGGAAACGGATTTCAGCGAGGCGGTATCTGCTGTCTTACAGGGGGATTGCGCTTTATGTATAGAGGGGGATATCAAGGCGTATATCTGTGAAACGAAAGGCTTTGACAAACGCGGGGTTGAAAAACCCCAGGTTGAAAATTCAATAGTCGGGGCGCTGGAAGCTTTTACGGAAACCTTACGTACAAATACCACACTGCTTCACAAGATCATTAAAAACCCGGGTCTTACTACAGAAATGGTGACGGTAGGAAAGCTGAATAACCTGACCTGCGGTGTTGTGTATATGAACGGTATTGTTAATAAAGAGTTCGTGGAAGAGGTAAAACGCCGCCTCAAAGGGATCGACACGGATTTTGCACAAAGCGGCGGGATGATAGAACAATTTATTGAAGATCACGGTTCATCGCTATTCCAGACCGTTACTACGACGGAGCGGCCGGATAACGCGGCGGCGCTTTTAATGCAGGGCAGAATTGCGATCATTGTAGATGGAAGCCCCCGGGTTATTATAGCTCCGATAACGCTCTTCTCAATATTAAAAACTAGTGAGGAAAGCGCGCTTCGCGCCCCGTTTGCCTCGATCGTCAGGCTCATACGGATAATCGCGGTTTTTGCGGCTTTTTTATTACCGGCGCTTTATATCGCGATCACTACATTTCATGCGGAAATGATACCCGCGAGCCTGCTTTTATCAATTGCAAAATCACGCATTAATATACCATACCCGGCGATAATTGAATTGTTGATAATGGAGTTTTCCTTTACGTTGATTCGGGAAGCCGGCAGACAAATTCCGGGCGCTCTGGGCGGCACGATCGGCATCGTGGGAGGCCTTATTTTAGGCGAGGCGGCCGTATCGGCAGGTTTTGTGAGTCAAGCCTGTGTTATTATTATCGCGTTCACAGGACTTGGCAACTTTGCTATCCCGCAATACCAGTCGGCTTTTACCGCGCAACTGCTGCGGATTGTTTTTATTATTTGCGCGGGACTTATGGGATTCTTAGGGGTGGGTCTTGCCTTTGTTATCTTAGTCGGGTATGTCAATTCACTGACATCGTTTGGTATCGATTATGTAAATCCTGTTTTTTCGGGAAACGCGCCAATGTTCCCAAAGCAGCCGGTATGGGAATATGAAGACCGCCCGTCAGAGTTACGTACAAAAAAAACACAATCGCAGCCAATTGTTTCGCGGACATGGAAAAAGGGGGATTAATGTGGATAAATTAAAATTGCGGACATATGACGGGATTGCCGTTACCGGTTTTCTGATGCTTCCGGCGCTGTTTTCCACAGGGCTCTCGAAACTTGCGGAACAGAATAATACGGCCGCGTGGATTGCTTTGCTGGCGGCATTTGTGATAATGCTGTGCCTGTTTCTTATTACGGCGCCTCTCATGAAAAGGTATGAAGGAAAGAACATCATTGAAATTATATCCTCCGTAATGGGAAGGCCCTTTGGAGTTATCTACGGCATTGCGTTAGCCACTTATTTTAGTTATTTTACAGGCGTTCATATAAAAGAAAGTGTGGAAATACTAAAAATATACGGTTACAACCTTACTCCCATTTATATAATAGCGGGATTAATTTTATTAACAGCCGTTATAATGAATTTTTATGGAGGACATGCGATTGTCAAAAGCGCGGGTTTCTTTTTTGTCATTATCATCTTAGGCATAATTTTTATAATGCTGCTCGGACTTAACCGTTATAATCCGGACTACCTTGCTCCGGTGCTTGGCAATGGAATATCTGACATAGCAAAAAACAGCTTATTTACGGCATCCGTGTTTGATAATGTGATAATTCTTTTCTTATTTGCGCCGGCCTTTTCCAATACGGCTAAAATGAGAAAAGCTGGTGTTCTGTCAATTTCGGTTACTGCGGCGGCGTTTGTTCTTCTTTATTTATGCTTTATTATGATGTTCTCCCCGTCTGTCGCGTCAAAAATGATGAGCGGATTTATGGAGATGGGAAAATCAAGCTATTACAATCATTTTTTCTACCGTTTTGAGTCAATCCTTTTGTTTTTCCTGATATTTTCATCGGTCATGCTGGCTTCCATCGGCCTTTTCGCCGTAAGGGAGAGCAGTGCTTGCACATTTAAACTGAAACCATCAAAAATTATTACAGTTATTTGTGCCGTACCAGTCCTGATCGCAACGTTTATTCCCGCGAATATACTTGACCTTACTGAGAAGTATCTTCCGGTAATCAGGCAGTACAGTGTGTTCTTTATGGCGGGAGTTCCATTGCTGGTATTGATAGTGAGTACGGTAAAGAGGGTATTTAAGTATGAAAAAATTTAGTCTTTTATTGGGATGTATTATATGCTTACTTCTTTTAAGCGGCTGCTGGGATAAGAGTGAGCTTGAGGATAGTACATTTACGGTTTTATTGGGGATTGATAAAGCGGATGATCAGGATATTATTATCACGGTCGCGTTTCCGTTAACGCAAACGCAAGGCGGCGGTGCGAATGAAGGAATGAACAACGGCAGCGGCGATTATACGGTTATGTCAGTGAAAGCCGTAACCGTGGTTGAAGGGTTGAATATGCTCAGCACAAAGCTCTCAGGACCGCTTGCTTTGTACTCGGTAAAGACAATCGTTATTTCGCGGGAACTTGCGGAAAACGATATGATGCGCCATGTATTTTCTTCATGGCGTTATAAAGAAATCAGAAATACTACCAATGTTTTGATTTCTGAATGCAAAGCGGCTGAATTTATTGAAGCGCGTATAAATGCATCGCCAATTGATCCCCTGCGTCAAGAAGAACTCCTTCTTGAGCAGATTAATGACAGCGCTTATTACAAACCGGTTCAGCTGCTTGAGCTTCTTACCAGCTTAAAATCGGACAGCGCCGATGGGATTGCCATGTATGGTGGATTGATCAAAGAATCTCTTCCCGGTGAAATTCCAATAAAAGCAGAGAACAAAAGCCAGGTATCCGGACTTGCGGTCTTTCATGACGCTAAAATAGTAGGCGTACTGAATTCCTCAGAGGCACAAACTTATGGGATGCTTACACAAAGCAAGACTAAAAAGATTTTAACAATACCGGATCCGCTTGATCCGGAAAGCGACATTGTCGTTTCAATATTGCCGGCAGGAAAAAATAAAATCAATAGCTTAATTAATAATGATATCCCGGTTTTTAATATAGACATTAAGCTTAAATGTACCATTGAATGTATTCAAAGCGAAATTGATTATACTTCCTTCGAGAATTATAATATCCTTACAGAATATGTAAAGCAACACTGTGTGGAAAAGATGGCAGATCTTATAGCTAAAACCCAAAAAGAATATAACGCGGATATATTGAAACTGGGAGACAAGCTTGCCTATAATTTTCGCACTGTCAGCGAATGGGAAAGCTATAATTGGTCGGAAAAGTATAAGGATGCGGAAATAAATCTCAACGTTAACCTGGAGATTGAACAAACCGGGATTATGATACCATAAAAATGTTAGAGAATTATAGGAGCCCCTTTCTCAGGATATCCGCATTCAAATAGAGAATGTGGATTGATTGTTCGGCCTAAATTATATATAATGATGTGGGGGGCAAAAGGTGTTTTGCCCTCTGATACCAACGGATTGCTGCGGCAAATCAAGCTTAATGAGGTGGAAGGTGGTGATTTCATCATGAGTGAAGAAAAAAAGGAACTTGACATTATAAGCGACCGTGAACTCTCGCTGGGCGTGAAGGCCTATGGTATGGAGGACTATCCGGCCGCATTTGCCTATTTTTTGAAGTCGGCGGAAATGGGTCACGATAATGCCCAGTATAACCTGGGCCTCATGTATAGGGCGGGCAAAGGCGTAGAGAAGGATCTGCAGAAATCAGCGTACTGGTACCAAAAGGCGGCAGAGCAGGGCAAGTCCGAGGCTCAGTTTAATCTCGCCTGTGTCTACCATACGGGCGAGGGACGGGATAAGAATATGGAAAAGGCCGTCTACTGGTATGAAAAAGCCGCTGAGCAGGGTCTGCTCGAGGCCCAGTTTAACCTGGCGTACATTTATCAAGAAGGCAAGGCTTTAAAAGAAGATCTTGAAAAGGCTGTTTACTGGTACCGGAAAGCCGCAAAGCAGGGCGAGGCCAAAGCACGGTTCGAGCTTGGACGCATGTATGAGTATGGCCAGGGCGTAGATAAAAATATAAAGAAGGCGCTTTACTGGTACGGACAGGCCGCCAAACAAGGCTACCTCGAAGCCCAGACCACGCTGGCGAGTCTCTATCATTACGGATATAACATGGAAAGTGACTTTGAAAAGGCTTTCTACTGGTATGAGCAGGCCGCGCGAAGTGGCGACCGGTTTGCTCCCTTTTCCCTGGCTGAGGCATTTGACAGAGGCGTGCTGATTCCGCAGGATATCGAAAAGGCGGTGTTCTGGTATTTCAAGTCCAGTGAATTTATGCCAGAGCATTTGAAAAGGAATACAAGGCTGGAGGAACTGGAAGCTGAGTATCCCGGGGAGTATGCCCGGGCCAAAGCCCGGTATCTGGAAGAGCTGAAGCCGGGGCGAAAGTACGATTTCGGTATAGGGAGGGATATCTAATTATGGGATTATTCGGAAAGAAAGCTGCCAATCCGGTGGAGCTTTACAATGAAGGCAAAGCGCTGTTTGACAAGGGTAAACGCCAGGCGGGGCTTGCATGCTACGAGAAAGCCGCTGAAATGGGGTATGCCGGTGCCCAATACGCCCTGGCGTCTAAAGTGGATTACGGCAGGGCGCTATCCTGGTATGAGAAAGCGGCGGAGCAGGGACATACCCTGTCTCAGTGGTCATTGGGCAACATGTATTACATAGGACAGGGCACGGCGCAGGATTTCGTAAAAGCCGCGCACTGGTATGAGAGGGCGGCGGAGCAAGGCAATGCCGATTCCCAGGCGACTTTGGGCAAAATGTACTACGCGGGAGAGGGCGTAGAGCAGGATTTTACCAAAGCCGCGTATTGGTCTGAGCAAGCGGCGGAGCAGGGGAATAAATCTGCCCAGTACGATCTCGGGCTGATGTACCAGAGGGGCGAAGGTGTGGAAAAGGATGCCGCCAAGGCTGCGGATTGGTACGAAGACGCGGCCAACCAGGGAAACCCTTACGCGCAGGACGCTTTGGGCGACATGTACTACTATGGCGAGGGAGTCGGGCAGAATTTGAAATATGCGGCATATTGGTATGAAATGGCCGAGGATAGCGTGTACAATTCTGCGTACCGGCTTGCGATGATGTGTTACAATGGCGAAGGTGTCGAGCGTGACCACGAAAGGGCGTCGATTCTGCTGGCGGAGTCTGCGGACACAGACGATGCCGATGTGCAGTACCATTTGGCGCTGATCTATAGAGACGGCGGATACGGTGCCGAGCAGATTCCCCGGCTGGCTGTCCAGTGGGCGGCTAAAGCCGCCGCCCAGGGGCATAAAGAGGCCATTGCCTTTATAAGGGATTTTGAAAAGCGCGGCGGGATAACGCTGCACAAATCCGAACACACACAGATTCCATGGGGATTGATTGCGAAAATGGAAGAAACGGAAACCGCGCTGGATATTAAGGAAGACCTTGAGGACGGAGACGACATAACCGGAGTTGAAATAGTGGACGTGATTGATTTGATTGACGATACGTTTGCGGTGATTCTCGTTACAGATGCGAGTAAATATGTCGAAAAGGGTGAAAGCGAGGTTTTGCTTATGTATTATGAGCGTGAAAGCGCGAGGGAAGAGAGTCTGTCTTATATCGATGACAGCGAAGACTGGGACACAGTGTATATGATTTATAAAATACTTGTAAATGCGGATAAGGAAGCTTGAAAGTGAAGAGTGGCCGTAAGAGACATGCGTGCTTATGAACAAAAGAGGAGAAATACCCCGGTTACAGTTTTCTCAAAATCCACGTAACGCAGACAAGACTGTCGTCTATATCGTCATACTCATTCTGCTGATTGCGGATATATCCCTCAAAAAGTGCTTTTTTATCGGGGTGCTTCTCAATTAACTCTTCTGCTCTCCCGGTTATTGCCGCCAAGCCTGACTCACTGTCGAGATCGCCTTCGCTGTGGCCGGAGGCGGTTTCGATCAACTCCAACCCCATCTCCTTGAATAAATCCATCCAATATTGTTCAGGAAAATATGCGTCTCTGTTGTATCGAATATATTCCCGCTTGCCCACATCGGGAATATATCCTTCTTCAATCAGAATATAGCCGCCCGGTTTCACGGTTGCTTTCAGTTTGTTCAATGTTTCCGCCGGGCCGCCCAATACGTCGGGACCGACCGCTCCGAACACTACGCAATCATAATCCTTTTCCGTTTTGACCGCTTCGTTAATATCGTCAAGCAGAAACTCGCACAAATCATCGACATGGAATTCTTTTGCCTTTTGCGCGGCATACTCTATAAATTCAGGGATTAAATCAATCCCCTTTACTTTAACCCGAAGTTTCCCCGCGACTTTAACCGAAACCGCTCCCTTGCCGCAAGCCAAGTCCAATATTCTTGTCTTGTCCGATATACTTACATACTTGTGAATCAGTTTCGCCATTACATCAGGATTACTTCCGAGCTCCCAAAAGTCTTGAAGCAGATATGGCAAAAACGGCAGTAATTCTGTTGTTTCCCAGGATAATGAACGGGCTAATTTTTCCTCTGTTTCTCTTGTTATATTCTTCATACTTTGTTCCTCACTATATAAATACTACACAATATTGCCTGAAGTCAGTATAGCACACTTTTTTGACAATTCCCACCGCTATACTGCTTTCTTCCTGATTTCAATGCCTTTGGAGCGCAGGATAATTTAAAAATAGAATAAATTGATTAAAAAGTGACAAAATAGAGCGTTTCGCGAAACGGCTATCAGGCAAAATAAGTCTAAATATGTATAAAAAATTATATAGATTAAATTGACATTTAAATAACGATATGCTATTATAACCGCACGAACATAATTAAAGAATATTCGCAAAATTTATTTGCGAGAAAGGAGGCAAACATATGCCATCAGGCCCCGTACTATCTAAGGGGCAGTACGAACGCTGGAATTTCAACCGGAACATTTTTTTTGCAGATTGTACAAATAAATGGCGTGGTAACCCGAAACAAGCAAACGTTTACTAAATTAAAAAGAAAGGGATCGCTTATGAACGTGCGTAAAAGTAAGAAAATTACGGCGCTGCTTCTGGTCTTTATGATGCTCATTTCATGTATTTCCACCACCGCCGCCGCATTCCCCCTTGCGGAGGCGGATATGGAAACGGAGGAGCAGACGGATGTGGAAACGGCGGATACCGGCATGGAGGGAATGGAAAGCATTGACGACGGAGCATCTGCGTCCATTCCAGAAAGCGAAAATAACGATTCGGACGTTGGACAAAATAACGATTCGGACGTTGGACAAAATAACGATTCGGACGTTGGACAAAATAACGATTCGGACGTTGGACAAAATAATGACTCGGACGCCGGACAAATTGTCGACAGCGCGCTGGATCCCCCTGAAGAAAGCGGTCTTCCGGTTTCCCAAGAGGCAGCCGTCTATTCGGAGCGGGCCATAACCCATTTGCTGCACTGGAACAGCAGCTTAGATTCTTTGGATGGCTATACGCTAACCGGTTCGGGTTCGGATTTGGAGATTACGCCCACCGATAACAGTGATCAGAGCGTCATTCTCCAAATTGACTTTACCCTGGGCGGGGATCAGCCGGCCGAGCCGGGTGAAATTGAGATACGGATTCCCCTGAGCATTTTCTCCGATCGGGACGGGAATGCCGCCGATACCATTAATATTCCGTTAGTGCAGGCGCCGGAAGAATCAGGAATGACAAATTTTCACTACTATATCGATTATGATACAGGCGAGGTGGTCATCACAAATTATGCCCAAATCAGTACCGCCGTCTATTTTACCTGTGATGTTAAATATACGTTCCTGCCATCTGATATAGAGGACGGTTATGTCAATTCCGATATTTACGCAGATTTTACCATTACGCTGGCCGGTCAGGAGCCGGTAGAATATCACTCCGACGATCTTACGGTTACAGTCAATACCGATGCCAAAATCAGTGGCCTTACCAAGCAATTTTCGAACAAATGCGAAACCTGGCAGGCGTCATGGGGGCAGGCACCGGCGGACGCGGACGACTATTTTTATGTCATGTGGCAGGTCACCTATACTGCCCCCGGAGATTGCACCCAGCCATATACCGTGGACTTTGTGGAAGAGACCGACGGACAGGGAATTTTCGTTGGGGCAAGCTCATATGCCTCCGGATCCGGTTTGGACGGAGCACTTCAATCCATCCCTATTGAAGTACCGGGGACTTCCCCCTCCACCTATAGGCAATACGTTCTCATGAAATATCCGAAAAACCTCATTGAAGAAAATGAGGATACAATTATAACCAATGAAATCACGGCGGAATTGACAGGAGTAGACGGCGCTTCGGACAGCAAGTCGGCTAATGCGGAATATAGTTATAAACCGGTTTCCCTGGAATATCCGGGAGCGGTTTACAAAATTGGGAAGGCCGCCAATGATAAGAATATTGGAATGATCAATCTCATAGAAAACGATCGGTTCGAAATGCTTGGGGAGGGAACGGCCTATTCCTTCTACATTTCAGCGGTCACACAGGCGTGGGCCTCGACGGAAGACGGAACAGAGCAGGTAACCACCCAATTGGTCGATGATCTATTCTTCATTGGAGATGAACAGCTGCAGCCGGGGGATTATGAGATCACCTCCTGCTATCTATCTTTTGTGGAGTACAACTACGTCATTAGTCCGGATTCGGGGTATCAGGCAGTTGCGGCTACGGATTATACCTCCTATTCTCCGGTGAATATTTATTATCAGACGGGTGGAGGTTCAAGCTGGCAGCTTGCGGGGACGGTCAAGAGAGATTTAAACAATGTCTATCTATTTACGGATACGAACGGAAACACAAGCCAATGCGGCACAAGCAGTCAGATTCCCATCCCAAGCGGTGCTTCAGCAATCAAGTTCTCACATACCAGCAGCAGATACCAGGTTCGTATCGACGCCAATATCCGTGTCACGCTCAACCCGACCCAGCATGTGAAAAGCCTCGTGGCAAATCTGGATTCCGTAAAGCTCTATAATGTGGATTCTCTGCTTGTGACGGATTCCGAGGGCAAGATCATAAACGGACCCTCTTTACCTGGGCTAAGCTCCGGGATTTTAAATCAGGTCAAGGAGCATGACGAAGAGGATTACGGCCAGACCGTGCAGCACGGGCAGGCGAACACAACCTTGACCAGGCTGACCGGCCATACGAATCTAAATAAGACTTCCGGCAGCGTTATCAGCGATGTGGCCAATGGTCAGGAGCTCCTGAACTATCGAATCGATTTTTGTGATGAAGCGGCTTATACCCAGGGAGTTTTGACAGTGGAAGAGGTCAAGGCACTGGGAATTGTAACCGAGCAAACGGAAGGGGCATTTTACGACCTTCTGCCCGCGGGTACGGCAGTGGATCCCAGTACCATTTCGGTTACAACCTTTGGCAATAACGAACCGTGTTCCTTTACGGTTGAGACGGTTAGAAACTGGCAGAATTCAGGGCAGACAATGCTCATTGTCTATGTCACGGCACCGGCAGGGAGCGAGAACTTTTATAATTACACGGCTACTTCGCCATGTTACTTTACCTCCGGGTTTACATTGACGTATCAGCTCGTCTATACATGGGAAAATATTCATGATTATGGCCAAACGGCACTCAACAGTGTGGCGTATCGGTCGGATGACGGGACGCTTAACGACGGAATGACAGCCGGGGAATCCGGCATCACAAATGATGAATTTTTCGTAGATTTGGACAATGACAGTATCGCGGATGACACGAACAAAAATACGGTATACGGGGAAAACAGCACCGTCTTATCTCCATTGGAGGCAGTTGAATTAGGATTTTCAAAAGCGGTGGCCGCGGCCGATGAATTGACTTATGAAAGAGAATCGGAGGTTTCGGCGTCAGGAACCTATAATTATCGATTACGTTTTAACAACGCCAGAGATGTAACGGCGAGTAATCTGGTATTTTATGACACATTGGAATCGTATAACAGCGGAGATGCTGTCCAATGGAAGGGGACGTTTGAGAGCGTCGATACCACTTATTCGGAAAGCAAGGGCATTGCGCCGGTCGTTTATTACTCAACGGTCGCGGGCTTGCAGCCTTCGCAGGACGGTAACGCGGATCTGACGGATACGAATATCTGGAGTACTCAGGCTCCGGCAGATTTGAGCAGCGTTACGGCAATCGCTGTAGATATGAGTAAAAAAACAGATGGCTCCCTGTATGTATTAGCCCCCGAAGAGGTAGTGCTCTGTTATATCACCATGAGAGCGCCCGCAAATTATGAGGACTATACCGATCCGGATGTTTATGCCTATAACAGCGCGTGGGCGCAGCTTATATACCAGACCATCAGTGGCGATCCGGTCGAATCCATATCGGAATCCAATGCTACCCAGGTATCGCTGCGCTACCCGGATATCGCAATCGAAAAAAGCGCGGATCCGGCCAGCGGGACAGAGGAGCGGCCCACACCCGTCGATTATGGCGATATAATCCGGTATACGGTTTCTGTTACCAACACGAATACCACGGAGGCAATGACCGGTGTGGAGGTCACAGATTTGATCCCTGACGGCCTTGACATTGATTTAAATCGCATTCTATACTATTTTGGAGAGGATCCGGATGATGCGGCACCCATTTCGACGTCCGATGCAGTCTCTGTCACAGCTGACGGCCAAAAGCTGGTCTTTATGATTAAGAAATTGCTGGCGGATGAAACAATCAGCTTTATCATTCCGGTAACGGTATCCGAAGACGTGGAACCGCAAGAGGTTTTGGATAATACGGCGACGATCACGCAAATAAATGGCGGTGAATATGCCATTAACTCAAACACCACCTATCATATCGCAGCTACATCCGCATTAAGGCTGACCGGCAGCAAGCATTTGACGGGCAAGGAATTAGAAGATGGGATGTTCCACTTTATTGTCAGGGATGAGGCCGGAAATATTGCGGCGGTCGCGACGAATCAAGCCGACGGCGCTATCGTGTTCAGCAATATCGTATTTGAAGCCGCGGGTAACTATACCTTCACCGTGACAGAGCAGAACGGCGGCGCCAACGGAATCACCTATGACGTTACGGCCTATATCGTGACGGTAGAGGTCACTGAATACGAAGACGGGACCCTCTATGCCGTACCGGTATACCCGGAAGGAGGCATCGTGTTCCAAAATGAGTATTCGGTTACGGACGATCCAATAGCGGACGATCCCATAGCGGACGATCCCATAGCGGACGATTTCATAGCAGACGATTCCCCATCGGGTAATTCGATATCGGGCGGATCCACTTCAGGCACGACGACTTGGGGCAAGTACAATCCAAAGACCGGCGACCCTACGTCATTGGGATCATGGATTGCGCTCTTCCTGGTGTCGGGCGGTACGATGGTCACGATTTGGTTCAAAAGACGAAAGGCTGGAAACGGCAGCAACTAATACGGTATTTGAAATTATATTCGGAAAGCGTATTCCTCCACTGTGGAGGGATACGCTTTAACCGTGGAGTAGCACGAGTTTTGCACAAACAATCAATAGCAATTCCTAAAAAACCCTATGAACGAGGGGTTTTATAGGGAATGTTCCGGAAGCTTAATGCGCATAGAAAATGCTTATACTATGCGTCTATGGAAGCGAAAGGGTTAGCAAATGCTTTTGGATCTTACTATTTGCAAAGAATTTGCCTATGATTTCAATTCACTGCTTCTTTAAAGATGAGGAAAGTTACTGTTGATACTGCTCCATCAAATCTATAAAATATTGCCCCAATTTATCCGGCACATCGACAGCAACCACTTCATCAAGCCCGGCGTCATGAAAAAATACAAGAAGCAGCTTGCCGTTATGCACAAAGTACATAGGGCTCTTGATTGTTGTAAAATAACCATCTTTACTTACTTTGTAAAAACATACGCCCTCCTGGAACTCAGCTTCAGGTATCTTGCGGGCTTTTTGCATTACCTTTTCATTAGAACGTTCGCCAAAAGGATTATATTCGTTTTCCTTGCCAAAAGCCAAAAGCTCATCAAATTTTTGCGGATCAATTGCGGGGATGTTCACGGCTTTTTCAGATATATAATATCCAACTCCATAATAATACTCAAAATTAATAGGATCCGCGTAATAATCGAGCATTTGCTCCCATTCATTTTCAGCACAATACACGACGCCGCCTGAATATTCCCCTATGTAGCTATGCACCCAATCGTGCCGTTCAAAATCCACGCGTCGGAACTTATGCATCCCATCGTCATATAGTATGTCTTTTTGGAGCGTATCGCTTCCGATATCCCCAACTTCAAACATGGGGTATAGCTCTCCATAAAATCCGCTGCGGTATGTAACGCCTTCAATCGTCACACTCGTTGGAACAACGAAACCACTAATCACGCGGTTGATGGCACCGCAGCCAGTAAGTGACAACAGAAGAAGGCAAAAAAGCGGAGACAAAAATTTGTTCATAAGATTCTCCCTTATATCTATATTGCTGTACGGAAACTACTGCTTATAACCGCCTTATCGCGCAAAAGCACACAAAATATAAACAATCTACAGTAATCATATTATATTGCTTGAGTATAAAACCGTCAAGCAAAAAGGGGATGGCATAAATCGTACCCCTTTACGTACATTTGCTGTTTAATGTTGTCAGGAGTTTTGGTATCAAATATTCCTTAATGGCATCTGTATGTATTCGGTAGTTGACCTTAGATAATTCCCTCTTGGCATTCCATTCAAAAGATAAGTGGCAGCCTTCATCTGATTTCAGCCGTTGATAATCCTAACCAGCGTTCCTTCATATCTGCCGGACTTAGATTGTAAGCCGATAGCGTCTGTTGCTACAATCCACTTTTTTGGAGATAAAGCAAAAGCATTTCGACCGGCTTCTTTTCTAAACCCCTTGAATTCGAGGGGTTTAAAATCAGGGTTGTTAAGCTGGATATGGCTTTTTATGCCTCCCCCGTAACATTACCCAAAGGCTCCCAGAGCAAAACTATATATTGGAAGATGCGGACGCATGGCTGAATCTCTGGTGCCACATGGTATATCAGGATCCTCGCAATGCGTTTACATATATGGCGCCGGCCGTTCAGTATGGACAGTACAGCGCCGCCCTCACACTTGAGAATCTGGGCCGCCGTTGGGGCTGGGGGAAAAAAGTGAAAGAAACGCTCTAGTGGAATTTAATCTTACAAATGGAATTTACTTTTTCAATTCACGCTGGAACGTTCCTTACTGTTATTCACTATTTCCTTCTATCGTTAATATAATAAAACAACTGCCCGGTTTATGCTGCAATTTAAATAGGCTTAAGACCAGTTCCCATTATGGAAGGCGGTTATTTCCCGGCGGTGGAAGGCGAACGACGGTTATCCATGTTTAACATAACAAGGTTTAATAACACTTTCTGTTGTCGTCCATGTCGGTCATAACTATATATTTAGGACCAATTAAACCACTGCAAAAAACTTATATGAAACCTACTAAAGGAGGTTGATATTAATGAAACAAAATAAAAAATTATCAAGAATAGGAACATTACTGCTCTGCGTTCTAATGCTGTTCAGCTGCCTGGTCATGATACCGGCTGAAGACGCCACGGCGCAGGGCACCCAAAGT
>Ga0153928_1000671_pt1 | contig 16527 bp, 17 predicted proteins | sample TSNJ012MetaG_FD_106656 | JGI IMG/M metagenome (GOLD analysis project Ga0153928, IMG submission 106656) | Attine ant fungus gardens microbial communities from New Jersey, USA - TSNJ012 MetaG | ecosystem: Host-associated > Fungi > Mycelium > Unclassified | place: USA: New Jersey, Wharton State... | reverse complement strand
GCTTGTAAGGCAGATGCTCTCCCAGCTGAGCTAAGACCCCATAACAGGCTTCGCAAGTATGTCCGACTCGCGACTGCTTTGTTATTATATTAGGAATTGTTTCAAATGTCAAGACATTTTTCACGTAAAATTTAGCTGTGCAGAGAAATATGTGCAATTTGTGCGTGGGAGCTCGCTCACAAAGCACAAATTGCACCTGTTTTTCAATTTAATTAAACCCAAAAAACCGCTGACTAATCTTATACCCCGCAATCGAAACCCGCCGTCCGCTTTCCCCGGGAAGGTTGATCCCCTGTCCCAAAAAACCCCAACGCAGGCGCAAATACAACGGCAAATTCGTCTTCCGAAGCGAAGTCCACAACTCCTTCTTCTTCGCCATATTTTCCTCCGACCCCGACTTAATCGCCAGAATTGAAGAAATCGTCATCATAATCTCCAGATACCGCACCATATAATGGCGCAGCTTCCGATTAGTAATCTTCGCTATATCATAATATCCCAGCATCAGCTTCGTCACCCGAATCTGCTGGTCGATCCGCCCGATCATCACCTGTTCATTAACCGACTGATCCTCCCGGCCAATAAAATACCGGTAGAAATTCACATCCAGATAATACATCTTGTTCACATGCGGCAGCGGATGATACACAAAAATATTATCCACATAAAAAGTATGCTTAGGCAGCTCCAGGCCACAATCCCGCAGCATCTCGGTCCGATAAATAACCGAATGCATCAGAATATACTGTCCCAACATAAACACCTTAACATCCTTCCAGGAAATCACTTCCCGTTTTGGCAAAGCCGTCCGGTACTGCATTACCCGCTTATGCTCAGCTCCCTGCTTTTCATACACAAAATTAGTAATCAGCATATCCAGGGTATCTCCCCCATACACAAAATCACGCAGCGTATTCAGGACTTCTTCATAAGCCTCTTCATTCACCCAGTCGTCGCTGTCCACCACCTTAAAGAAAATGCCGGTGGCATTACGCAGCCCCGCATTAACCGCCTCTCCGTGGCCGCCATTCTCCTGGTGAATCGCCCGGCAGATCGTCGGATACTGCTGCTCATACTCATCCGCAATCGCTGCCGTATGATCCTTTGTCGAACCGTCATTAACAATCAGTATCTCAACCTCTTCCCCGCCAGGAAGCAGTGATTCGATGCAATTACGCATATAATTTTCAGAATTGTAGCAGGGAATTGCTATTGATAACAACTTCATATCATCCTTCCATCCTCTCCTCTTATCCTATAAATTCCAAATAACATGAACACTCCGGACAATAGAACCACTGTTAAAGCCGGTAAAGGTCCTGCATCCGCTCCGCTTCCCGGCGCCAGCCAGGTCAGCAGCAAGGAAGTGATATTAGCTGTCATATGCAGCAGCACCGGCGCCCATATTCTGTGGTAAACCTCGAAAACCCAGGCCAGAATAAAACCGAGACAGAAGCCATACACTCCTTGCACAATGTTACCATGAAACACCCCAAAGCACAAGGCAGAAAAAATGGCAGCCGGAGTAAATGTGCAGATCCTGCGCATCCGCCCAAAGCCAAATCCACGAAATACCAGTTCCTCCGTAAAAGGAATAAAAACTCCAATTGCCAAAAATTGTATCATCGGATCAGGTGCATACAGCATTTCCTGCGCCTGCTGATAAGATGCAGAAGTAAAACCCAAAAAAATAAACAAATGATTAAACAGCAGACAGGCAGAGATCCCAACCAGTATCACAAGCGCCGCCGCCTTGTACCGGCGGCTGCTGATTGGCTGCACCGAACCGGCCGCCGCACGGTAAGGGCCAAACAGCAGCACCGCCATAATGACGGCTGCCAGCATCGTACCAATCAGTTCCTGTCCGTCCCCGGCAGCAGCACCGGTGGCGGCAGCCACCAGACTGACAATATCAATCATACACAGATAGGCCAGCAACGGATACCATGCCTGCCAAACGCACTTCAAAGCCCTGGCTGATTGTTCCTTCATAAAGCCACCTCATCCACAATTTCTGTCATCCAGTATACCATAAAGCGGTTGCTTTTTTCCAGTAGAAACACTATAATAAAACAAAAAAACCGAACAGAAAGAGGTAATCTTATGGCAAAGAAAAGAATTGTTATCGCACTTGGACACAATGCCCTGGGAACCAATCTACCCGAACAGAAAGCCGCGGTTGTCGAAACTGCTAAGGTAATCGCTGATTTTATCCAGGAAGGCTGGCAGGTTGCCATCGTACACAGCAACGCTCCGCAGGTTGGTATGATCCATGCCGCCATGAATGAATTTTCCAAAAGCCATGAAGGCGAAGGTTATACTGCTGCTCCGATGTCTGTTTGTTCGGCTATGAGTCAGGGATATATCGGTTACGACCTGCAAAATGGGATTCGTGCCGAATTACTGAAGCGTGGCATCTATAAACCGGTTTCTACCGTCCTGACACAGGTAATGGTAGATCCTTACGAAGAGTCTTTCTACCATCCTATCAAAAAGGTCGGCCGGTTTATGAGTAAGGAAGAAGCCGCAGAACAAGAAGCAAAAGGCAACCACGTTGTCGAGGTTGCCGGAAAAGGCTGGCAGCGCATTGTCTCCGCACCTAAGCCGGTTGCCATCATTGAGATTGATGCAATCCGGGCGCTGCTGGATGCCGACCAGATCGTTGTATCCTGTGGCGGCGGCGGGATTCCGGTGATGGAACAAGGCTATAACTTAAAAGGTGCCAGCGCCGTCATTGAAAAAGACCTTGCCAGCGGACTGCTGGCTAAGGAAGTTGATGCCGATGTATTGATGATTCTCACCAGTGTGGACAATGTCACTTTAAACTATAATACCCCGCAGGAGCAGCCGCTGTCTCATATGAGTATTGCCGAAGCGGAGGAATATATCAAGCAGGGACATTTCGAATTTGCTTCCATGCTGCCTAAGATTGAAGCTTCCGTAGCTTTTATCAAAGCCGGAAAAGGGCGCAGTGCGGTGATTACATCATTAGCCAAGGCCCTCGGCAGCATTGACGGCAAAGCCGGCACCACGATTGCATAAATCAAACATCAGGAAAGGATACCGTATTCCCGGCCGGGACGATATCCTTTTCTACTCTTTTCCTGTATTAAAATTGTACCACTTCTTTAATCACCTCTGCCGGAACCACTTCATCGGCATACAATACAGGACCTTCACCACCATAATCCTGCCAGTATTCCACCGCAACTTTAGCCCGCACCCTGACCCACTGTCTGGTCTCCAGGTTTCTGGCTTCCCGCGCCTTGCAGATATATCCCAGGAACGTCATATCATCGGCACAACAAGTTATTGCCATCCGTCCCGGCACAAAATAATTCTTCGGAAATTCCGGTGCCTTCAGCACCATCCCGGTAAACGCTACCGTCTTGCCCACATAACGTTCCGGTTTGTCCATACAGTCAATATAAAAGATACCGTAATCCTCCGGCTCGATCTCGATTACATCAGCATCCAGATCATAGGGCAGGTCTTCTTCGGATATCTCATCGATCTCCCCGTCACTGTCTTCAAAGATCATCTGGCAGCGGGTATTCATGGATTTCAGCATCCGCTTATACTTTTCCAAATTGGCAATGTCATCACAGCGGTTGCAGATTATCAGTTCTGTATTTCTGGCCATGGCCGCCAGCAACGGCTTCATATTCTTTACATACAGATCAAAGGTTGACATATCAATGATCGTAATCTGCTGATAGACGGTCCAGTCGGCCGGCATCTGCAGTTCATCCTGGTTCCACATGCCGTTCCATTCAATCACTACCCGCTCCGGCTGGTGCAGCAGCTCCAGCTCGGTCAGGCGGCCCGGCACCATATCGTTCAGGCTCTCCACATAGACGGCAACGGTATTGGTCGCCTCCAGCAGTTCCTGTTTGTACTCGGTTTCCCCTTCTTCGCAGACAATCAAAAGGGTCTTGCCCTCGATCTGGAAGTAGTCCTGTTCCATGGTGAAATTCAAAAACTCGGTCTTGCCGGCCTCCAGAAATCCGTTAATTAAAAATACCGGGGTAATCTCGTCATCAATCATCGGTCCCATATCCTCTTACCCCCGCTCCTTAACTTCTGCCAAAGGCGTTGCTTAATTCTTCCTCATTCAGGTTTGCACCAATCACGCAAACCTTGCCGGTATAATCCGGATTGCCGGTACGAATCTCAAATTCTTCCGGCACCAGGTCAAAATAATACCATTCCCCCGGGTTCTCACCGGCCAGCATACCCTTGGCCCGCAATACGTCACCATACCGACTGCCATAAGCAAGTTCGTCCAGAATCCCGGTTAAATCCCCTTTGGCACAAGGGGTAATCGTCTCCACGCCCCAGCTGCTGAATACTTCGTCGGCATGGTGATGGTGATGATGATGGTTGTGATCGTGATCGTGATCGTGGCAGCCACAGCTGCAGTCTGCGCTGTGGCCGTGGTGATGATGCCCGTGTTCTTCCTTCACCTGCACCAGCAAATCTTCCATCATGGTATCTGGCTTTTCAATCAATTCCAGCAGCTGAGCGCCGCTCAGTTCACTGAGCGGAGTCGTTATAATCGAAGCGGCAGCATTATGCTCACGCAGCAACTCCACGTCCTGCTGCACTTTCTTTGCATCCGCCACATCGGTACGGCTCAAAACGATCGTTCCGGCATTCTCCACCTGATTATTAAAGAACTCGCCAAAATTTTTCATATACATCTTACACTTTGCGGCATCGACAATCGTGACCGCACTATTCAGTGTTACATCCAGATTTTGGGCCACCTCACGGACGGCATTCATCACATCCGACAATTTGCCCACGCCAGACGGTTCAATAATCACCCGCTCCGGCTGATACATGGTCAGCACCTCCGCCAGCGATCTGCTAAAATCGCCCACCAGAGAGCAGCAGATACAGCCGGAATTCATTTCCCGGATTTCAATTCCGGCCTCCTTTAAAAATCCGCCGTCAATACCGATTTCACCAAATTCATTCTCAATCAGCACAACCTGCTCGCCGGCGATCGCTTCCGCCAGCAGTTTTTTAATAAATGTCGTCTTTCCGGCGCCCAAAAAACCTGAAATGATATCAATCTTTGCCATTGTCCTTACTTCCTTCTTTGTTCATTCTTTCTTTCCATAAAGCTGCGGATCCCATCCACCACCTGCTGATCCAGAATATGTTCCATGCGGCAGGCATTTTCTTCTGCCATGACCTCATCCACTCCTGTCACGGTCTGCAAAAATGTTGTCAGCAAACGATGGCGGGCATAAACCTCGCCGGCCTTTTGATGCCCTTTGACCGTTAACTCAATTTCACCAGCCGGTTCCATTGTGATAAAACCCTTTTCCCGTAAAATCCCCATGGCGCGGCTGACACTGGGTTTACTGAAGTTCAGTTCTCTTGCAATATCAATTGAGCGGACAATCCCGTTCCTTTCTTTCAACATTAAGATTGTCTCAAGATAATTCTCGCCTGATTCATGCATGGTTATTCCTCCTGTTTTTCGCCCATTGATTTCCATATTAACACAAACGTCGGGCTTTAGGCAACTACATCTTCCAGATCGATCTGGTACATATTTTTCCGATTGATGACCCCGATCTCTTCCAGGGTCTTGATCAGACGATATACCGTAGCCATGCCGATCGTCGGATCCGCCTTTGTTGCATTATAGTAAATCTCCTTACAGCTGCTGCACTCTCCCTGCAAGATCACGTCAATTAAAAGCTGCCTTTGAGTCGTAATTCTGCAGCCATGGTTTTTAAGTTCCTGTATAATATATCGTTTCTTTGTTTCACGAGACATCAGCATTACCTCCTTTAAAAGATTAAAAGATCAAATTTCCCACTACATTAATTATCATTGCTACAAGATACGCAATCAGCATCTGAAAGCCAACCGCACGCAAAGTCCATTTCAGGGATCCCATCTCACGGCGAATGGCGCCTACCGCCGCAAAGCAAGGCATGCACAGCAGGTTGAAGGCCATATAGGCATATGCTGCAACCGGCGTAAATACTGCCGAAATCTCCGGCAGCGCCTGCTCACCGGCCATGATTGCTTCAACCGCCTCATCACTGACACCGCCAAACAGCTGGCCAAAGGTCGCCACGATGTTCTCTTTGGCAATCCAGCCGGTCACCACCCCTACCGATGCCCGCCAGTCCGCAAATCCAAGGGGATAGAAAATCCATTTGATCCCATTGCCAAAAGCCGCCAGGAAGCTCTCCTCCATATCACACATACCGCCAAGATTAAAGTTGGACAGCAGCCAGATGAGCACTGTCGAAGCAAAGATAATGGTACCGGCTTTCACGGCAAATCCTTTTACTTTCTCCCATCCATGAATAGCTACGCTTTTTAAAGTCGGTATCCGGTACTGCGGCAGCTCCATAATAAAATTCGAAGTATCGCTTTTAAACGCAAATTTGTTCAATATCAGCGCTGAAATAACGGCTACGGCAATTCCCAGCATATAAATCGAGAAAATAATTGCGGTCTGATTATATGCGGAAAACAAGGTGCAGGCAAACATGGCATAGATCGGCAGCTTGGCACCACAGGACATAAACGGTGTAATCATCATTGTGATTTTCCGGTCCTTGTCACTTTCCAGCGTTCTGGAGGCCATCAGCGCCGGTACGGAACACCCAAATCCCATCAGCATCGGAATAAAAGAACGTCCGCTCAGGCCAAAATGACGGAAAATACGATCCATAACAAACGCTACGCGGGCCATATAGCCACTGTCTTCCAGAAACGACAGCAACAGGAACAATACCAGAACCAACGGAAGGAAGCCGGCAACGGCACCGATTCCGGCCATAATGCCATCTATGACCAGAGAAAATACCCACCGGGAGGCACCGGCAGCTTCTAAAGCACGTTCCAGAACACCGGTCAAAGCACCCCAGCCCTCCTCTACCAGGCCGGCCAGCCAGATTCCGGGACTTGGCAAACCTTCCACAAACAGAAAATTCTCACTAAACGTACAGGCAAACAGCAAATACATAATCGCGGCAAAAATCGGCAATGCCAAAAACCGGTTGGTCAGAATCTTATCCAGCTTATCTGATTTCGTCTCCGTGCTGGTTCTGTGCGATCTTCTTACACAAGCCTTTACGATCTTGCCTATGTATTGATAACGGTAATCAGCAATCTTCGCTTCTGCATCGCCGCCGGCCTGCCGGTTAGCTTCATCCGTCAACTGCTTTACGGCTGTTCTTTTTTCCGGTTCCAGTTCATTGACGACCGCTTCATCATTCTCAACCAGCTTGATCGCTTTCCAATAATTTTCATCCACATCGGCGCCGCCCAGTACATCAGCAACTGCTTCGATGGAGCTTTCCAGATCATCTTCAAACAGGGCAAGCCGTTGGGAGCGATGGCCTTTGCCGGCGGCTTCAACTGCCGCCTTCATCAATTCGTTTAATCCTTTACCAACCCTTGCGACAATCGGAACTACCGGAATGCCGAGGGTTTTTGAAAGTTTTTCACAGTCAATGTTATCTCCCCGGGCTTCTACCTCATCCATCATGTTCATGGCGATGACCATCGGTATCTGGGTTTCCATGATCTGCAGGGACAAATACAGGTTTCGCTCAATGCTGCTGCCGTCCACAATATTGATTACCGCACTCGGCTTCGCTTTGACAATATAATCTCTGGCAACAATCTCTTCCGCCGAATAGGGCGACAGTGAATAAGTTCCCGGCAAATCCAGAATGGTCACCTCTCTGTTTTTCCGATAGATTCCCTCTTTTTTCTCAACCGTAACACCCGGCCAGTTTCCTACGTGCTGTCTGGATCCGGTCAATTCATTAAACAATGTGGTCTTTCCACTGTTTGGATTTCCCGCCAGTGCAATTGTCATACTCATGATTCTTTTTCTCCTTTTTCCTTTACCAATTTTCACCGATGGTTAGCTTATGCTAACTATCGGTCGGTTTTATAGGCGAGACTAATATGTGCAAGCCACGCCCTAATTCATTACAATATTCTGTGCCTCTTCTTTTCGCAGGCTTAATTCATATCCTCTTACATTCACCTCAATCGGGTCACCCAGCGGGGCTGCTTTAATCACTTTAATCTCTACTCCCGGAGTAATCCCCATATCCATAATGCGGCGTTTCAGCGGACCGGTAGTTCCGATTGAAGCTACGCTTCCCTGCTGACCGGGTTTTAAATCACGCAGTGTCATTTTGCTCTCCTTCCCTTATCGTGTACTCACTTGCTTATGCATCTGCTACCATGATCTTGTTTGCCAGTCCACGGTTCAATGCCACTTTGGCACCTTTTACCAACAGAATCATTCCGCTGGAGTTTTCTCCGATAACGCGTACTTTTTCCCCTTTGATAAAACCCAGATCCTGAAGGTGACGCTTCATATCATCTTGCCCTTTTAAACCGGCAATCGCTCTTGTATCACCAGGTACTAACATTGCTAACGGCATAAAGTCAACTCCTTTCTGCATACTTCTTCTTGATATTGATTATCATTTTCTACTTAATAGTATTCCATAATGAAAAAAATGTCAATAGTATTTTTGATAATTTTTCTCAATAAGCAAAAAAAGATGAAGCAGGTATCGCCTCATCTTTTCTATTCTCTGCTTTTTATCTACTTTCCATATCCGGCATCTTCCAGCCGTAAATGCCTTGGCAATCCGTCCACCATCATCGGCGTTAGCTCCGCCTGAATCAACGGACGGACATAACCGATGAACTCCGGCGTCACATAGTCGCCACTTTCACTGATCCACTCACGGGGTACTGTCTTCTCCACATTGGCAATCTTATGTACATCATAAATGTCGGTAATACACAGGTATGGATCATCCGAAATCCGCTTTAAGATAATCATCTTACCAGTCTCTCCTTCAAACGCCGCTTTTACCGCCGCACCGCCCACCTGATATGCCTCGGTAATATCCACGCGTCCAACAATATGGGAAGCACAACGCTGCAGGGAGTTGAATTCGATCGCTCTGGTCTTGCAGCCCACTTCCCTGGATATCTTCTCGGCCAGATACCTTGCGGTACCGGTTAACTGACGGTGGCCAAACGCATCCACATAGTCAATGTTGTCCGTCAGTTCACAGACATAACGGCCATCTGCCACTTTTACACCTTCGGAAACGGCAATTACGACCGATTTCTTCTGCTTGTGGAGCGTCGCTACTTTCTTCATGAATTCTTCCACATCAAAGGTCAGCTCCGGCAGGAATATCATATCCGGGCCTTCACAATCCTCACATTTAGCCAGCGCTGCCGCCCCGGTCAGCCAGCCGGCATTTCGTCCCATGATCTCTATCAGAGTAACATTCTGCTGGTCATAAACCAGGCCATCACGAATAATTTCTTTGGTAATGGAAGCAATATACTTGGCCGCACTGCCAAATCCCGGCGTATGGTCCGTTACCGCAAGGTCATTGTCAATGGTCTTGGGTACGCCCATAAAGCGAATATGGCTGCTGTTTAAAATGGCATAATCGGACAACTTTTTGATCGTATCCATCGAATCATTGCCGCCGATATATAAGAAATATTCGATCTCCAATTTTTCCAGGATGCGGAAAATCCGATCATAAACTTCCGTATTTCCTTTGATCTCCGGCAGCTTAAAGCGGCAGGAACCAAGATAAGAGGATGGTGTTCGCTTTAGCAGATCAATATCCAGATCACTGCGGATATGCTCCGACAGATCCACCACTTTCTCCTCTAACAACCCCTGTACCCCGTGAAGCATTCCATATACTTTTTTAGCGCCCCGGTCTCTGGCTGTCTTATAAACTCCCGCCAGACTGGAATTGATAACGGCCGTCGGTCCCCCCGACTGGCCAACAATCACATTCCCCATTACTTTTGCCATATTTTTTTCTCCCATTCTATTTTTTTATCGGGCCATTTCGCTCTGTGGCCCCTGCTGGTTGTGAGCATGGATGATGGTCTCTATTTCTTCCAGATTGGAAGACGGCAGGTCGCCCGGGATGGTATTCTTTACCGCGCTGGTGGCATTGCCGTACTGAACTGCTTTGGCGCAGTCGAAATCGCTGGCCAAAAGACCGTACAGCGCACCGGAAACATAAGCATCACCGCTGCCAATCCGGTCTACTACTTCGATATCCCGGTATGGTTCCTCCTCATAGTACTTGTCTTTTTTCGCATCGTACATCACCGAGCCAAAGGTATGGCGCTTCGGGCTGTGAACCACCCGCTGCGTCGCCCCGACAATGGAAATGGGATATTCTTCGGTAAAACTCTTCATCATTTCCCTGGCGGTACCGGTCTTGCCAAAGGTCAGGCGGGCCGTATCCTCGGAACAAAAGAATACATCTACATACGGCAGAATCTTTTCAATACATGCTTTGGCCTCTGCGCCGGTCCACAGGTTGCCACGGAAGTTAACGTCAAAGGATACCAGCGTTCCCGCCGCCTTAAAACGCTTAATCATCTCCATGGTGGTCGTCCGGGCTTTCTCGCTAAGCGCCAGGGTAATGCCGCTGGTGTGAAAACACCGGGTCGCCGTATAGACATCTTCCGGAATATCCTCAATACTCAGCGAATAGAATGAGCTATTGGTCCGGTCATAGATAACTTTGGGCTTCCTGGGATAAGCACCGTTCTCATAATAATAGATGCCAACACGGGCATTAGGAGAAGTGTCGTAGATAAAAAAGTCATCACTGACCCCATAGGAACGGATTTTGCTCTTCATAAAGCTGCCCATATCATGGGATGGCAGCCTGGAAATGATTCCGGTATGCAGTCCCAGCAACGCTACGCCGACGGCCACATTCAATTCAGCACCGCCGACCTGCTTGACAAAGGTATCGCCCCGAACCAGACGCTCGTTGTTTGGCGGTGACAGTCTTAACAATAATTGTCCAAAAGTCAGTAAATCAAAATCTCTGTTTCTAACCATACCGGTTTCCTCCACTCTTTCCCCCCTAAGCTTTGGCAAAGGGGACTATCGCTATAGGTAAAATGGCTAATTCCCAGTGCTGAGGATTAGCCATTCTAAGTGTTTCTCTCATCTCTGTACGCGGCCGGAACCGTCGCCGCCGGCCAGACTGTCCACATCCGCACGGGTAACCAGGTTGAAGTCGCCCGGAATGGTGTGCTTCAAAGCAGAAGCCGCTACGGCAAATTCCAGAGCTGCCTTCATATCCTTACCGTCTACCAGTCCGCAAACCAGACCGGCTGCGAAGGAATCGCCGCCGCCCACACGGTCTACGATCGGGGTGACGGAATACTTTTTGGAATGATAAAACTCACGGGTCTCACCATCCATAATACATGCCGACCAGCCATTGTTGGAAGCAGAGAAGCTTTCCCGCAGAGAGCTGATGATATATCTGAAACCAAATTTGTCCGCCATCTGATTGAAGATGTCCACATATCCAGCCAGTTCCAATTCGCCGGAGGTAACGTCTGTATTGCCTGGCTTAAAGCCCAGCACCTTCTCCGCGTCCTCTTCGTTGCCGATACATACATCTACATACTGCATCAGGTTGGTCATAATCCGCTGAGCCTTCTCGGACGACCACAGCTTCTTACGGAAGTTTAAGTCTACGGAAACGGTCACGCCATGAGCTTTTGCTGCCTTTAAAGCAGTCTCGGTCAGTTCGGCAGCAGCATCGCTGACAGCCGGGGTAATACCGGTAAAATGGAACCAGTCACAGTCCGAGAAAATTGCATCGAAATCAAATTCTGCTGCGGTTGCGGTTGCGATAGAAGCATGAGCCCGGTCATAAACGACGTTGGAAGCTCTCATGGCGGAGCCGGTCTCCAGGAAATAGATCCCCAGTCTCTCGCCGCTTCGGGAAATGTATCTGGTGCCAACATTGTACTTTCTTAAAGCTGCTACGGCACACTCGCCAATCGGGTTAGCCGGTACTGCGGTCACAAATTCGGTGTCATGGCCATAGTTAGCCAGTGAAACCGCTACGTTGGCTTCGCCGCCGCCGTAATTGATATCAAACTCATCTGCCTGAATAAATTTCTCATTGTTCGGGGTGGATAATCTTAACATGATTTCGCCCATCGTTACAATCTTTGCCATTGTTCTACTCTCCTTTTATTCTTTATTGCTTTTCCTATGCATCATTTTACTTACGGGCCGCGGCCACGGCGGCAACGAATTCTTTTGCCTTAGCCGTAACTGCCGCAAAGTCGCCGGTCTTGGCACCCTTAGTCAGGCTGCTTCCGGTTCCGACTGCATAAGCACCGGCATTGATCCACTTATCAACGTTGTCCACATCAACACCGCCGGAGGGCATGAACTCGCCCTGTGGCAGCGGTCCCTTGAAGGAGCTGATTGCTGCCGGTCCGACAATATTGCCGGGGAAGATCTTAATAACATCGCATCCTGCTTCTAAGGCAGTGATTGCTTCGGTCGGGGTCATAACGCCTGGCAGCATCGGTACCCTGTAGCGGTTGCACAGCTTAATGGTATCAACGTTGAGGCCAGGGCTTACTACGTAGTTAGCGCCGGCCAGAATGACTGCTCTGGCCGTCTCCGGATCCAGAACGGTACCGGCACCGATAACAACGTTTTTGTTATCTTTATATTTTTTAGCCATCAGTTGGATAAATTCAACCGGATTTCCTTCATCCATGGTCATCGTGATCTCGATAAAGTTGATACCGCCGGCGATAATGGCATCTACCACTTTCTCCCCCTGCTCCAGGTCTTTGGCCCGAACAACAGCGACAAGACAATCTTCTTTCATTCTTGCTAATACTTGTTCTTTCTTCATAGTTCCTCTTCTCCTTTTCAATAGGGCATATTTTCTCGTTCCGTTCGTATATGCGAATCGCTTTCACAAATACGATTCTTATGTCTTTATATTAATAGTTCTTACGTCATTTGTCAATAATAAATCCCAACAATTTTGAAATATCTTTTGCCTTTTTGGAAACCAGACTGCCCAGTTGCTCATAGTCTTCCGACGGCACGTACAAACTGGAGGCACTGATGGCCCCAAGCAGGTTCCCATCCGGGCCAAATACCGGGGCACCGACACATTCCATATGGTCTTCCACTTCACGGGCATCCAGCGCATATCCCTGCCGTCTTACTTTCTCCAATTCCTGCAGAAGTGATTCCTTATTTTCAATGGTCCGCTGGGTTTTTTTGCGGAATTTGATCCGGCTGATCACCTGATCACGGGTCTCATCATCACTGTACGCCAGAATCGCCTTGCCCAGGGAGGTACAGTACATTGGATTCTTAGTCCCCACTGTGGCCGTTGTTATAATGGGATTTTCCGGCTCAGACTTGCATATATATACCACTTCATGGTCGGAACGTACGCCAAAAAAGACGGTTTTCCCCACTTCCCCGGCAAATGCCTTCAACTCCGGTTCAATCATACTGATAAAATCCATGTTGTTGGTATAGTTAATTCCGATCCGATAAGCCATCAGCCCGATGGTATAGCGCTGCCGCTGCCCTCTGTCTACATTGACCATGCCCATCTCCACCAGGGTGGTGACAATGTCATAAGCGCTGGTCTTGGGCATGGAAAGCTTTTCACAGATTTCATCCAGGGTAATGCCCTTCGGGTTTCTGGATACCAGTTTCAGGATTTCTACAGTTCTCTGGGTGGTTCGGTTTAATTTCATAATTCGTATGCGCCTTTCCTTATGGTTCGTCTTTTTATAAGGTAACGCCTTGTTTGAAGATTGCCATATCATGGAATCCGGCTTCTTCTGCCTTTACCTTCTGCCCGGAAGCAACGGCCAGGACATAATCAAACATTTCCTGCGCCAATTCTTCCTTACTCTTATCTTCTACCATACGTCCGGCATTAAAGTCAATCCAATTTTTTTTATAACCGGCAAGACTTGAGTTACTGGAAATCTTCACAGTCGGTACCGGCGAGGCAAAAGGAGTGCCGCGGCCGGTGGTAAATAAGACGATATGAGCTCCGGATACGGCCAGCGCCGTCGCTGCCACCAGGTCATTGCCCGGGGCGGACAACAGATTGAGGCCACGTACCTTCACCGGCTCCCCGTAAGCCAATACCCCTTTTACCGGTGCGCTTCCGGATTTCTGGGTACAGCCTAAAGACTTGTCCTCCAGCGTGGAAATACCACCCTTTTTATTACCTGGCGACGGATTCTCATAAATCGTCTGGTCATGACGGGTAAAATAATGTTTAAAATCATTAATTAAGGAAACCGTCTGCTCAAACAGCTCCCGCGTCTCACAACGGTTCATCAAGATTGTCTCCGCGCCAAACATCTCCGGCACTTCCGTCAGAATCGTGGTGCCGCCTTTGGCAATCAACAGATCCGAAAATGCGCCCACCACCGGATTTGCCGTAATTCCCGACAGACCATCGGAACCGCCGCATTTCATACCGATTACCAGCTCACTGGCATCAATCTTTTCACGGGAAAATGCCCCGGCATACGCAATCAGCTCTTCCAGCATCGCCATGGCGGCGGCCTGCTCATCTTCTACATCCTGACACTGCAGGAATTTTACCCGCTGCTCATCGTACGCGCCGATATATTCTTTTAATACCGGAATATTGCTGTTCTCACAGCCAAGGCCCAGTACCAGTACGGCAGCGGCGTTGGGATGATGAATCATCGCTGCCAGCACTGCTCTTGTATTCTCCTGGTCATCACCCATCTGCGAACAGCCGTACGGATGGGGGAACGCAATGACATCTTCCACCGTTCCTTTCAGCAGCGTCCGGGCTTTTTGCTCCAGTGCCCGGGCGATGGAATTCACACAGCCGACGGTGGGGATAATCCAGACTTCATTACGCACACCAGCCTTGCCATCGGCCCGACGGTAACCGTCAAAGTAAGCAGGCCCGGTGGCCGCCACTGCTGCCGCCACCGGCTCATATTGATAAGTAAGCAGGTCACCCAGACCTGTCTTTAGGTTATGAACGTGAATCCAACCGCCGGCCGGGATATCTTCTTTCGCAATACCAATCCGAAAACCATATTTGATTACATCGCTGCCGGCAGCAATCGGTTTTAAAGCTACCTTATGTCCCTGGGGAATCTCTTCCAGGGCCGTAACCTGATACTCGCCGGCGGACAATGTCTCGCCTGCCCCAATGGGGCGCAATGCCACCGCAACATTGTCCGCCTCATGAATTCTGATAAACTCCTGCATGGCTCTTCTCCTTTATCCACTCTTTCATTACATTGTTGTAAGTGCTTACAATCATTTTACTCAATATCGGATAGGAAGTCAATGAAAAATAGTAAAACCCTTGCTTTTTTTGTTAAAAATAGTTATAATATCCATAGTGGTTTGTAAGCACTTACAGAAAGAGGTGTTTTATTGAATATTTATGACGTTTCTGAAAAAGCCGGTGTGTCCATCGCGACAGTCTCCCGGGTTCTCAACGGCAATCCCAATGTCAGTGACAAGACCCGCAGCAAAGTCCTTGCCATCATGGACGAACTGGAATATACGCCCAATGTCTTTGCCCGCGGGCTGGGCCTGGGGACGATTCAGACGATCGGAATCATGTGTTCTGATTCTTCCGACCCGTACCTGGCCCATGCCATCTATTATCTGGAGCGGGAATTGCGGAGCAATGGTTACGATGCCATTCTCTGCTGTACCGGTACTTCCCTGGATACGAAACGCAAGTATTTTGAACTGCTGCGTTCGAAGAAGGTGGATGCCATTATTCTGGCCGGTTCTAAATTCATTGAAATGCGGGCCAGGGACAATGCTTATATTATTGAGGCTTCCCAGGAGCTTCCGATTATGCTGATCAATGGATATCTGGAAGGGGAGAATATTTACTCTACTTTATGTGATGACCAGGCGGCTACTCATCAGGCCACCAGTCAGCTGATTGCTTCGGGCTGCCGGAATATTCTGTATCTTTATAGCAGCCATTCTTACAGCGGCATACGCAAAATGCAGGGTTACAAGGATGGGTTGCTGGAGCATGGGCTGCCGGTTCGCGATGAATATATCCATCAGTGTGACAAAGATGTGCTGCAAGCCAGAGACCGCCTGCTCAGTCTTCACGAAGCCGGATTGAAGTTTGATGCGGTGCTGACCTCTGACGACTCGCTCGCTGTCGGCGTGGTCAAATATGCCCATCTGACCGGGCGGCATATTCCGGATGACTTAAGTATCATTGGTTATAATAATTTTAATTATTCTGTCTGTACCGACCCGGAGCTTACCTCGATCGACAGCAAGGTGGAAGCTCTCTGTACCACCACCGTCAACACGCTGATGGGTGTTTTTGGCGGCAGCAACGTTCCCGGCAAGACGACGATTGCTGCCGACCTGATCAAAAGGGCAACTACTAAATTTTAATCTATTTAAGGAGGATTTACTCATGAAAGCTTTTATGGACAAGGATTTCTTACTGTCAACCGACACCGCCAAAGCATTGTTCCACAACTATGCCGAAGGTACTCCGATCCTGGACTATCACTGCCACATTAATCCTAAGGAAATCTATGATGACCGTACATTTGAGAATATCACTCAGGTCTGGCTGGGCGGCGATCATTATAAATGGCGTCAGATGC
>Ga0153928_1000670_pt1 | contig 16528 bp, 12 predicted proteins | sample TSNJ012MetaG_FD_106656 | JGI IMG/M metagenome (GOLD analysis project Ga0153928, IMG submission 106656) | Attine ant fungus gardens microbial communities from New Jersey, USA - TSNJ012 MetaG | ecosystem: Host-associated > Fungi > Mycelium > Unclassified | place: USA: New Jersey, Wharton State... | reverse complement strand
GAAAACCGTCCTTTCATAATTTTTTGAATGAAAAGTACATAGGAAAAAGTTATGATTTCCATCATTTTTAAATATTTGTGCATATATTATACTTATGTTATTATTAAATAAGGGTTAATTGTGCAAAAAACACAATTCGGTGTTCATATTATATCAAAAGATTCTGATTTTTACAAGGGAGGTTACAGATGGGGTCTTACATCGTGAAACGAACAGGACAGATGATTGTCATCCTGCTCATTATTTCTGTTTTTACGTTTCTTTTGCTTTCTTTTATACCGGGTGATCCGGTATATGCCATGCTGGGTGACCAGGTTTCACCGGAGGAATATCAGCGGGTATACCTGGAGCTGGGGCTGGATAAGCCGGTACTGATCCGGTATTTTTCCTGGCTGACCAAGGCCCTGTCAGGAAATCTGGGGCAATCCACCCAGTTTCATAAGAGTACGGCGGAGGTTTTGATGGAACGGATCCCGACCACATTATTCTTATCCTTTACCGCCTTTTTGATCAGTGTTCCGCTGGGAATTCTGTTTGGTGTGATTTCGGCGGTGAAGCGCGGTAAGGTGGCGGATACGGTGGTGACATTGCTGGCTAATATCACGGCTTGTCTGCCGCAGTTCTGGGTGGGGCTGCTGCTGATGTATGTGTTTTCCATGAAGCTTGGCTGGCTGCCTTCCTATGGTTTCACCTGGCCTTGGGAGAATTTTGCGCTTAGTATAAAACAGATGGCGATGCCGCTGACCTGTCTGGCCCTGGGTGGGATTGCGACGACTACCAGACAGACCAGATCCAGTATGCTGGAGGTGATTCGGCAGGATTATGTACGGACGGCCAGGTCAAAGGGGTTGACGGAGAAAAAAGTCATTTTCGTCCATGCCTTAAAGAACGGTTTGATTCCGGTCATTACTATTCTGGGGATGCGTCTGGGAGCGATGCTGGGCGGATCCATGTTTGTCGAGTCGGTATTTGCCATACCGGGAATGGGGTCTTTGTTTGTCAAGGCGATTACCTCCCGGGATATTCCGGTGGTGCAGGCGTGTGTTCTGGTTACGGCATTGGTAGCGTGTACAGTGAATCTGCTGACGGATATCTTGTATGCGGTGGTTGACCCGCGGATTCGGTTAGAGTAGGGGGGACGGATGAAAAAGTCAAAAATAAAGAAATTTTTCGCGGCAATGTTCTCTCGTAAGATTGTTATTGTAGCATTTGTATTTGTGGTATTGTTTGTACTGGTGGCATTATTTGCACCGCTGATTGCTCCTTATGATCCCAATTATGCTGATTTTGCATCATTTCTGGCGAAACCGTCGGTACAGCACTGGCTGGGGACGGATGCCTACGGGCGGGATGTGGTGAGCCGGATGATCTATGGTGCCCGGGTCAGCCTGATCATTGGGGTGCTGGCGGTCATGATTGCCTGTGTGATCGGGACGTTTCTTGGCATGACGGCCGGGTTTTTCGGCGGTATTGTGGATGATGTGATCAACCGCTTTACGGAAGCGATCCGGGCGATTCCCCAGGTGGTGCTGGCGATGGCTTTAAGTGCGGTATTCGGCAGTGGAATTAAGAATCTGGCGATTATCCTGGGAATCTCGTCGATGGCGGGATATGTCCGGATGATGCGCGGGCAGGTGATGTCGATCAAGCAGGCGGATTATATCATGGCCGGCAAGCTGCAGGGCAATTCTAACTGGCAGTTGATGTTAAAACATATTTTACCCAACAGTATTTCACCCATTATCGTGATGATGACCCAACAGGTTGGTGCCACCATTCTGTCGGAGGCAGGTTTAAGTTTCCTGGGACTGGGAATCAGTGCGCCCACGGCTTCCTGGGGCAGCATGGTCAGTGAGGGACGTCTGTACTTACTGCAAAGTCCTGCTTTTGCCCTGGCCCCCGGGGTGTGTGTGGCAGTGCTGGTAATCTGCCTGAATACCTTGGGAGACGGTGTCCGGGATGCGCTGGATCCACGTCTTCGCGGCGAAATATAGGAGGGGGTTATGATGGAACATTTACTGGAACTTAAGAATATACAGACCTGTTTTAAGACGGATGGCAAGATGGTCCGGGCCGTGGACGGTGTTTCCCTATATCTGGACCGGGGTGAGATCGTCGGAATCGTCGGTGAGTCGGGAAGCGGCAAATCCGTGACGATGATGAGTATGCTGCAGTTGATCAGTTCGCCGGGCAAGGTGACCGGCGGCGAAGTATATATCCAGGGAAATGATCGAAATATGCTGGAGTATGATCCGCAAAGTGAAGAGATGAGAAAACTTCGCGGCGGTAAGATCAGCATGATTTTTCAGGAGCCGATGACATCCTTGAATCCGGTGCTGACCATCGGATATCAGATTCAGGAAAATATCATGCTGCATTTGCAGCTGGATAAGGAAGCAGCTAAGAAGCGGACCATTGAAATGCTGAAAATGGTCAATATCCCCGATGCCGAGCAGCGGTTTGATTATTATCCGCAGCAGTTTTCCGGTGGTATGCGGCAGCGAATTATGATGGCCATGGCCATGTCTTCGGAGCCGGATATTCTGGTGGCGGATGAAGCGACAACCGCTCTGGATGTGACTACCCAGGCGCAGCTGCTGGAGATGATTCGGGATATTGCCAAGAAGACCCATACGGCAGTGATTATCGTAACCCATAACCTGGGCATCGTCGCCCGCTATGCGGAACGGATTTATGTCATGTATTCCGGCAGCGTGGTAGAGACTGCCAGTTGTGCCAGGGTGTTTGCCCAACCGGGGCATCCTTATACCAGAGCATTGCTGCGGGCCATTCCGCGGCTGGATGATCCCAGAGACCGTATTCTGGTGCCCATTGACGGGTTGCCGCCAAACCCGGCAGCCAGACCGGATTACTGCCCGTTTTATGACCGGTGTGAGTATCGGATGGAGCGGTGTATGAAAGCTCCGAAGCCGGAACTTAAGCAAATAGAAACCGATCATTATGCGGCCTGCTATCTGACGGAAGGGGAAAAAGAACAGAAACGGATTGAAATTGCCGGCCGTGAACTGAAAGCGGCACCGAAAGGGATCATCAAGGAAGACTACTGTCTGGCGGTGAAAGCAGTAAGAAAAGAGTTTCCGATTTTTAAGGGGATGATGCGCAGGAAAGTCGGTGAAGTAAGAGCGATTGAGGATATTACCTTCCATGCCAGAAAAGGGGAAACCTTAGGAATCGTCGGCGAAAGCGGCTGCGGCAAGACGACGCTGGCCCGGTGTATCATGCGGGTGTACCAGCCGGAGGGGGGTGAAATCTTTTTTGACGGAACCGATATTGCCAGCTTTAATGACCGGCAGATGAAGCCGTACCGTTCCCGTATCGCCATGATTTTCCAGGATCCATTCTCTTCTCTGGATCCCCGGCAGACGGCGGAGTCTATCGTTGGCGAGTCCTTAAAGCTGCATGGCCTGGTGAAGGGCCGGCAGGAATACGATGAGCGGGTGGATGAACTATTTCGTATCGTCGGTATGGATCCAGCTTTAAAGTACCGGGTACCTCATGAATTTTCCGGCGGCCAGAGACAGCGGATCGGTATCGCCAGAGCATTGTCCTCCAACCCTGACTTGATTATCTGTGATGAGCCAATATCGGCCCTGGATGTTTCTATTCAGGCGCAGGTTATCAATCTGCTGGAAGAATTGCAGGCCAGGCTGGGGCTGACTTATCTCTTTATTGCCCATGATCTGGCGGTAGTAAAGCATATCAGCAACAGGATTCTGGTCATGTACCTGGGCCGGGTGGTCGAGATTGCGGAATGTGATGAATTATACAACAATACTCTGCATCCTTATACCAAGGCGCTGCTGGCAGCAGTGCCGGTAGCTGACCCGGCGGTTGAGGCAACGAGAGAGCGGGTAGAAATAAAGGGAGAGGTACCGAGTCTGACCAGGCGTCCGACCGGCTGCCCTTTCCACGACCGCTGCACCTATGTCATGGAGAAATGCCGTCAGTCGGTGCCGGAACTTAATGATGTGGGGAATGGGCATGAAGTGGCTTGTTATTTATATTAAGCAAAATAAATAAGAAAAGAAAACAAGGAGGAAGAATTCATGAAGAAAACAGTAAGAAAATTTGGTGCAGCGCTGCTGGCAGGAATGATGGTTCTTGGTTTGGCGGGCTGTGGTGGCAGCGGTTCCGGCGGAACCACTACCCAGGCAGTACAGACGGAAGCGCAGTCGGAAACGGCAGCTTCGCAGGCACCGGAGAGCCAGGCTCCGGCGGCAGACAATAAGTCCGGCGGCAGTTTGAAGATTGCCACGCCACAGATGCAGAATACATTCTTTATGCCGCAGTCCGCTTCGACCGGTGACCGTTTTGCAGCTCAGCCGGCCCTGGAGCCTTTGGGCCGGGTGGATGAGAACGGTAATTACTATCCATGGCTGGCAGAAGAATTTATCACAGATCCGGAAGCCCTGACCTTTACCGTTAAGCTTCGTGACGGTGTGAAATTCCATGACGGATCCGCATGTGATGCCGAGGTGGTGATCTGGAACATTAATAAGTATATTGAAAATGGCAAAGCCAGTGAGATTGGCAGCCCGGCCAAGGTTGAAGCAGTAGATAGCTTAACCGTAAAGCTTTCCTATGACAGCTGGGCCAACAACTGGGATAATGTAATTGGCGACATTTACATCTGCTCCCAGGAGGCTTATGAGAAAAATGGCGAAGAGTGGTGCAAGATCAATGCTGTCGGTACCGGTCCGTTCAAAATGGTATCTTATGTCGCCGACAACAGTGTAAAGTATGTAAAGAACGAAGATTACCGGATTGCCGGCCAGCCATATATGGATGACCTGGAGATCCTGACGATTACGGATCTGAATACCCGCGTCTCTTCGCTGATGAACAAAGAAGTTGATCTTTCCATGAAATTTGAGAATGCGGAACTCATCAACACCATTACCGCAGCCGGTTTTGAAAGTATTGGTAAGCGAACAGCAGATACGGCAGATATCAAGCATATTATCTGGAACAGCAAGAATCCGGATTATCCGATGGGTGATTTGAAGGTTCGCCAGGCCATTATGCACTGTATCGACTGGGACAATGTAGCATTATCTCTGTCCGGCGGATTAGGTGAAGCCACGCCGTTGTTCTGTACGAAGGATTCCTGGGCATACAGTCCGGATGCAAAATTCTATGAATTTGATATTGAATTAGGAAAGCAGATGCTGGCGGAGGCCGGTTATCCGGATGGCTTCTCCACCAAAATTTTAACCACCTCTCCCAACGTGGATACCGCAACCGCCTTCCAGGCCTGCTTAAGCCTGCTGAATATCAAAGCGGAAGTAGAGATTATGGACAGTTCTGCCCTGGCAGCGATCCAGAACGCAGATGATATCGAAGGTTTTATCGCTAATCGCGGTGCCAGTAAGATGGACTTTACCAGTAACTATATCCGTCTCTATTCTTCTGAAGGGATCAAGAATCACGGCATTATGGTGCGTCCGGCTGAATTCGAAGACCCGTTATTCGCTGCCCGTGCGGCAAAGTCGGTGGAGGAGAAAAAAACCAATCTGCAAAAGGCAGCCAAGGCTCTGGTGGAGGATTATGTTATGATTACACCGCTTAGTGTTGTATATTATCAAAGCTTTGCCCAGCCGAATGTAAATGATATCGGTGTCTATCAGTGTAACCTGGAGCAGTGGACACCAGAGGCAGTTTATCTGGAAAAATAAAGAAAGCGAGATACGGTTATGTTAGGAGACAAAATCCGTGTACAGCAGAAGGTTGTCTCAGATTATACGGATGACCAGCTTCTGTTCATTAAGCAGATGGGTGTCAAATATGTCTATGCGATTTTAAAGGATGAGCATACGGATTATGATTCCATTATGCGTCTGCAAGACCGGTTTGACCGGTTCGGGCTGACTATTACGGATGCCTGTAACATGAGTGTTTACAAAAGTGATAAGATTCATTTGGGCCTGCCGGGCCGGGACGAAGCCATCGACCGTTACAATGAACTGACCCGGACTCTTGGCAAGGCCGGGATTCCCATTACATATATGACCTGGGAACCCAATCATGTGCTGACCACCCGCTTTGCGGTGGGGAAGGAAACCCGGGGGGCCATCGGCCGAATTGTGGATATTGAAGAAATTAAGACCCATGGTTACAGCCACGGACGTTTGTACTCCAAGGAAGAGATTTGGGAGAATTTCCAGTACTTCTTAGACCGGGTGCTTCCGGTCTGTGAAGCGGCTGGTGTCAAGATTGCCCTCCATCCCAATGATCCGCCAGTACCTTGCTTAAAGGGAATCAGTAACCTGATCATTTCGGCCGCGGATTATAAGCGGGCTTTTGAAATGGCCGGAAATAGTCCTTACCTGGGGATGAAGATGTGTATTGGATGCTGGCTGGAGGGCGGCGACGAATTTGGCAATGTGATGGAGGATATCCGTTATTTTACCACCCAGCAGAAGGTTTTGATCGTTCACTTCCGGAATGTCAGTGGGACAAATCCATATTTTGAAGAGACGCTGCTGGAGGACGGTTATATGGATATGTATCAGCTGATGAAGCAGTTTGTGAGCTGCGATTACGATGGCCTGATGCATGTGGACCATGTTCCGGAGTATGTAGAGTCCTGCGGTGGAATTGATTCCAGCTTTGCCTATAGCTTGGGGTATATGAAGGCATTGTTGAATTGTGCGAAGGCGGAGACGAATCGGTAAGTACAGGAGAAAGCGATTATGATTCAATATTGTAAGCAATATCAGACGATACCCGAATGGGAAGACCGTGAGTGGGTAATCGCTAAAGGGGAAGCTGCCATGCAAAGGGCAGCATTCCATATTACGGATGCCCGTGCGCCGTTAAGCGAAGGTGGTATTCATGATTATTATTCCAATGGGGATTACTGGTGGCCGAATCCGGATACTCCGGACGGACTGCCTTATATCCAGCGGGACGGTGAGTCTAATCCGGGAAATTTTAATGAGCACCGGAAGGCACTGCGGGGAATGCGTACGGATGTTGTGTTTCTGACGGCATCCTGCATGTTGACCGGGCAGGAGCGGTTTGCTTTGCGGGCGGTGGAATGTCTGCAGGAATTTTTCCTGGATCAAGAGACAAAGATGAATCCTCATTTAAACTATGCCCAGGCCCTTCCGGGAATCTGTGCCGGGCGGGGGATCGGGGTTATTGATACGCTGCACCTGGCCGATGTGGTATTTGCCATTCATCAGCTGAATAGCCTGGGGCAGATGGAGGAGCGTATCTACCGGCGCCTCCAGGACTGGTTTGCGCAGTACCTTGGCTGGATGCTGACCAGCAGAAATGGCATGGCTGAGATGAATACCACCAACAACCATAGTGTCTGTTTCTTTGTCCAGGCAGCAGCATTTGCCCTGTTTACGGAAAATGAGCGGATTGGGGAGTTCTGTCGGCAGGCATATAAGAATGTGCTGTTGAAGCAGATGGCGGCGGATGGCTCATTTCCCCGGGAGCTGGGGCGGACGAAGCCGTATAATTACTCTATTTTTGTTTTGGACAATATGGTGTCTTTGTGTCAAATGTTATCGACACCGGAGGATGATCTGTGGAATTATAGCCTGCCGGATGGCAGATGTATTCAGAAGGGGTTATCTTTTCTGGTGCCGTATGTTCTGGACAAAAGCGCCTGGCCTTATCCGCCGGATGTGATGCATTTTGAAGCATTTCCGGCCCGGACTTCTTTTATGATGTTTGCCGGATGCAGGCTGGGGATGGCAGAGCTGCTTGCGTTTTACCGGAGCTTGCCGGTGGAATCGACGGATGAAGAGGCAAGGAGAAATATTGCGGTGAGGCTGCCGTATCTTTGGATGTGAAGCGGTAGGGACGCAGAAAAAGTTTTGTGTAAAAGAACAAATGAGTGTACCGGAATTTTTGCTCTTTTGTTCTTTTTTGCTGCAGATGTATATTGACTATATTTATTTTTAGATGGAAAGGATGGCAATCGTCATGAATTATTACGTTTATGATCGACCGGCAGGAACGGTTTCACGGGAGAACCCGGCGAGGTTTACCTGGATGCCGAAAGAAGGGATGGACAAGTACCGGATTGAGGTATATGATCCGCAGGGAATCTGCAAATATTATTATGAAGGGATTGATATTAACTTTTTCACTCCTGACCATATTATGGAACCGGGAAAATACACCTACAGTATCTTTGCTGATGGAGAGGAACTTGTTCCGAAAAAAACATTTGAAATAGCGAATGAGAACGTGGAGACACCGCTGACTGGCAGAGATATTCGTTATCAGAATATTGGCGCACATCCAAGGATTTGGATTGGTGAGGATAAAATTGCTGCTCTGCGGGAAACCAGAGATGGGGAACGAAAGCCTTTATGGGATTCTTTCCTGGAGCGAGGGGTCGCACCATGGATGGAGAGAGAAGCGGTGAAGGAACCGGAACGATATCCGGGTGATGTTCGGGTCATCAAGCTGTGGCGGCGGTTGTATATGGATTGCCAGGAAGCTTTGTATGCTGTCAAGCATGGTGTTGTTGCCTGGCGGGTAACCGGTGAAGAGCAATACCTGAAGGTGGCAAAAACATGGCTGTTACATATTGCTGCCTGGGATGTGGAAGGACCGACAGCCAGAACTTATAATGACGAAGCATCTTTCCGCGTGACTACAGCACTGGCCTGGGGATATGACTGGCTGTATGATGTGCTGACCCAGGAAGAAAAAGATAAGGTAAAGCGTTCTCTTATGCATCGCGCCAGAGAGCTGTATGATTATGTGAGAAATCAGATTCAGATTCATATCAGGCTGCTGGACAGCCATGGTGTGCGTTCTTTATCAATGACTCTGGTTCCGGCAGCACTGGCATTACTGGGAGAAGAACCAGAGGCCAGAGAATGGCTGGATTATACAATTGAATACTTTTTTACCATATTTACGCCATGGGGCGGTGAAGACGGCGGCTGGGCAGAAGGTCCCACCTATTGGCAGTCCGGAGTTTCTTTTTTTACCGAGGCAAACTGTCTGATTAGAGAAGCGATCGGAATTGATGTATTTAAGCGGCCATTTTTCCGGAATACCGGCGATTTCATCCTGAATACCTATTGCCAGGATCTGCGTTTTATGGCATTTGGAGATATGTCTGATTTGGGTGATTATCCGGGAATGAAAGCCGGATATACCATGAATATATTAAGTGCAGTCACTGACTCGCCTAATAAAAGCCAGTATGCGTGGTATTTTGAACAGGCAAAGAAGCGGGGCAAGGGAACAGAGCAGCTGTTTTATAATTATGGGTGGTGGGATTTTTCCTTTGATGAACTGTTCTTCTCCATGCTGTTTGAGAAGACTCCGGCGAAAGCACCGGATGACAGCCTGACGGTAAAATACTTCCCGGCAATCGGATGGGTTTGTATCCATAAGGATATGGCAGATGAGGACAAACATCTGGCCTTTATGTTTAAATCCAGCCCGTATGGGTCGGTAAGCCACAGCCACGGTGATCAAAATGCTTTCGTTTTGCATGCCTTTGGTCAGCCGCTGGCGATTCAGTCCGGTTATTATGTTGGATTCTGGAGTGAGATGCATACCAGATGGAGACGCCATACAAAATCAAAGAATGCTGTACTGGTTGACAATATCGGCCAGTTTGCACAGCTGCGAGGGACCACCAAGGCTGAGGAGATGAACGGCTCGGCAAAATCCCAGTTTGATCAGCTGATTGCTTCGAACGGAAGGATTGAGGTTTGCGAAGAGCGGGAGAACCATGTTTATCTTTGTGGTGATGCCAAAGCCGCTTTTCGGAAAACGGTTCCTTATCTTAAGAAAAATAAAAGGCATGTGCTCTTTGTAGAAGAAAAGTTCTTTGTTATCATTGATGAGATTGAACTGGAACAGGAGGGAACGGTACAGTGGCTGCTCCATGGCTTGAATGAATTCCGGCTCAAAGAGAACGAATTTGAAAGCCTTAATAATGGAGTGGGGCTACGGGTCATTTTTGTCGGCTGTGAGATGGATATCACACAAAGCAATCAGTTCGAAGATGTGGATGAAGCGGAGGTGGCAGGACTTGCGATGCAGTGGCATGTAAAGGCCTCAACGGTCCAGGCGAGAGAGCAGCATCGAATTGTCACGGTGCTGTATCCTTATCGTGAGGAGGCAAAAGAGGAACTGGGATGGTCGTTATCAGAGGAACTGACCATATGCTTTGGGGAAAAGCGTATAGGAGTTTATGCGGAAAACGGCAGTTATTATATTGCTGAGAAATAGTAGATGGATGTGAAGTGAATAAGTCAGGAAAGTCTGATTCCGGAAAGGGGGGATGGCTTTCCTGTTTTATTTTGTCATTTTTTAGAAAGTAACGAGAAAACCGCCATTTATAACGTTGTGATATTTTTTGTCGATTTATGTGATATAGTGTTGAAAAAACAAGGAGGATTTTAGAATATCTCGGACATACAGTAAATTTCAAGACCCGCAAGCATTTCAAGGACAAGAAAAGCCATTATGTAGACGAAAGCGAATGGACGGTTATTGAAAACACCCACCCTGCCATAATCGACCAAGCCACTTTCGATAATGTTCAGCGTTTGCGAAGCGGTATCAAACGCCGCCCGGACGGATGGGGATATACTCACCCGTTGAGCGGTTTGATGTTCTGCGCCGATTGCGGCAATTACGCCAAAGCCTACGACAAGGTATCATCGGCGACAATCAAGTGCAAATCAGGACACCGCATAGACGCTGTAACGCTGATGGAACTAATCCGCGATACCATAAAAGCCATTGCCGATTACGCCAAGACCGACAAGACAGGATTCATCAAATCGGTACAGGAAACGTTGGCGGCGCAACAGACTAATGACATCAAAAATCAAAAGAAACGGCTTGCCGTATGTAAAAAATGCTATGACGAACTTGAAACACTTTTTAAAAAAATCTATGAGGATTATGCGCTCGGTAAGCTGCCCGACAAGCGTTACGAAACTATGTCAAGCGACTACGGCAAGGAGCAGGACGCTCTTGACAAAGAGATAACCGAACTCCAATCGTCCGTTGAGCGTTACGAGGACGGAAGCGGACGCGCCAAACGATTTATTGAATTAGTGAACCGTTACACCGATTTTACCGAAATCACTATCCCCATGCTCAACGAGTTTGTGGAAAAAATCATCGTCCACGAACGCGACAGCAAGGGCAAAATCGAATCAACCCAAAAGGTAGAAATACACTTAAACTTTATCGGCGAATATCTGCCGCCGTCAATGGAATCAGAACCCACGCCCGAAGAAAACGCCATAGGCGAGGAAGAACTGCGTCTAACTTTGGAACGGCGGGAAAAATACCGCCAAAACTATTTGAAGCGCAAGGCAAGCGGGAAACAACAGGAGTATGACCGCCGTTACCGTGAAAAACATAATGCGCGGATTGCCGCAAACAAAGCCGCGCTTTTCGAGGACGGGGCTGTGCTTGGGGCGACGGCGCTTGCTCCTGTGCCTGTGGCGGCGGCGCGATAAGGCAGCCGAAAGCGGTGAACCAGTAACAACGAAGCGGATGCCTTCACGAGGTGTCCGCTTTTTAATTGGGTATCTATTTGTATATACCTAATTTTTCCCTTATTGATTGCAGTTTTTTCTCTGCAACCGAACTTGCGGCTTCTCTACCATCTTCCAAGATTTTAATTAACTCATTACTATTCCTGTAATGGTTGTATCTATCTTGAATTTTGAGAATGAAATCGCTCACGGCTTCAGCAAGGTCTTTCTTAAATGTTCCGTAATTAGCGTTTGCATATTTTTTCTCTATCTCTTGTATTTCCATATCGCAAACGACAGACATAATTGAAATTAAGTTTGATATACCCGGCTTGTTTTCCATATCGAAACGGACGTTGCTTTCACTATCAGTAACCGCGCTCATAATCTTCTTTTTTGTTATGTTAATGTTATCTAAAACAAAAATCGTACCTTTATCATCTACAGGAGCGGATTTGCTCATTTTTTCCATAGGGTTTTGCAGATTCAAAATCCTTGCGCCGACTTTTGGAATGTAGTAATCAGGCAGGGTGAAAGTTTCGCCATACCTTTTGTTAAATCGTTCGCCTAAATCCCTTGTCATTTCAATATGTTGTCTTTGGTCATCGCCTACTGGAACAACTGCGGCATCATACAACAAAATATCTGCCGCCATAAGCGTAGGGTAAATGAATAATCCTAAATCAATACCGCTATTCCCCATTTTCTCGGTTTTCGATTTATACTGTGTCATTCTGCTTAATTCGCCAACCCTGCATTGAAAAGCAATTAAGTAACCTAAAACACTATGTTCATTAACATCACTCTGAACAAAGAAATTCGTGTGTGCTGTATCTACTCCGCAGGCAACATAAAGAGCCGCTAAATCCAGTATAGTATTATGGATTTTTTGCGGGTCTTGGTACGAGGTTATTCCATGCAAATCTGCGATAAAGATATATGAATCATGTTCGCTTTGAAGCCTAACGAAATTTTTTATCGCCCCTATATAGTTTGCAAGAGTAAAACAACCTGTTGGCTGAACTCCCGTTATCATTCTTTTTTTCATAACGTTATCTCCTTTTTCAATAAAAAAACTCCCGCCCCATAAGGACAGAAGTAATCTGTAAGCCACCTTAGTGAATACGCACAATCATGCGCTTCCCGTGTAACGACCGGGATTTTCGTCAACGCCTACTAAACAAACGTCTTTCGGGTTGCCCTCATAAGTCCATTCATCATAATTGGAAATACCGCACTCGCACCATCGGCGGCTCTCTGAAATCCCATACTATGACTACTAATCTTAATCATCGGTTTCATATTCAATTTCAAGTATTTTACCACAATCAAGCCGTTTTTTCAATATCTAACTTGTAAATATTTTCGTCCGTTCTCCTCGTTCCTATCCCTCACGCGTTCACACGAAGCCCGAAGTCGGACGGACGGAAAGGCGGCGCGGTTCACGCGGCGGCTTCTCCGACCGGACGTATCACCGCCTACGGCGGTGAAGCCCGCGGCAGCGCCCACGGCGGTTATGGCAACGCCTAACCGTCAGAGTGGGTCACACGCTTCAAGGAAGCGGGTGATTCGTTCCCCGTTTTCGGCGCGTTATTGGTAACAGTATAGCATAGATTTATGAATATTTCCACATAAACAATTCAAGCCTCTCTGCGGAAAGACGTCGCCGCCGAGAGGCTTTTTCTATAGATAGCACATCAATTAGGGAACCTAAAACATGGGCGCGGTGAGAGCCGCGCTCTAAATTTTTGATAAGGAGATTTTTCATGGCAAACAAAAACGAAGAATTAAAACTAATCCGTATGAACGAGGTCGAAGCCACAACGATTGACTGGCTGTGGTATCCGTATATTCCGTTCGGCAAAATCACGGTCATTCAGGGCGACCCCGGCGACGGAAAAACAACGGCGGTACTGGCGATAGCCGCCGCCGTGACAACAGGCGCGTTACTGCCGGAGAGCAAGACCGCCGCCGAGCCTATGAACGTCATATTTCAGACCGCCGAGGATGGCTTGGGCGATACGGTGAAGCCCCGACTTATCCAGTCTGGCGCGGATTGTACCCGTGTTATCGTAATAGACGAAAGCGAAAAGGAATTGAGCCTTTCCGACTTGCGGATTGAACAGGCGATAACTCAAACGGGCGCGAAGCTGTTTATCCTCGACCCGCTTCAAGCGTATATCGGCGCGGACGTTGATATGCACAGGGCAAACGAAATACGCCCGGTGTTAAAACGCATATCGGCTGTCGCGGAGAAAACAGGGTGTGCCGTTGTCGTAATCGGTCACTTAAACAAAGGCGGCAGTAAGAGCCAATACAGGGGACTTGGCAGTATCGACATTCAAGCCGCCGCCGTTCTTGATAAAAAGATTGAAAAGAAAGAAGCGCGGCTTGAAAAGTTGGACGAAAAAATCACCATCAAGGAAAAAGCGGCGGCTACCGTTGCCGAGATTGACGCGATGGGCAAACCTGCTTTACTCGGCGGGTTCAATGTATCGGCTGACGAGATGAAAACATTGAAAACACTCGCTAAAAAGAGCGTTGCGGCTGATGAAAAGGTTTCGGATATGAGGAAAAAACTGACCTCCGCCGAAACCGAACGCGACACGCTGAAAACAGAAAAAACGGCGGCAAAGAAAGCGCAGCCGACTATATCCGAACATTTGACATGGTTCAACAAGTTTATGGCGGCGCTCAAACGCGCTCCGAAGCGTTTAATGGCGGTCATTGAAGATATTTTACGTCAGCCGCCCGAAAAACAGGAGCAACAGCCAGCACCCGAACGCAAGCGCGTTTCGGGCATTGAAATTTAAGGGAGATTTATGATGATTGATAAAAGTACAGTAGAACAGGCAAGGAACGCCGATTTAATCGCGTTTTTTGAGAAATACCACGGTTTCACGTTCGCCCCTCGGGGCGGCGAGTACCGTTGCCAACAGCACAAGAGCCTTGCCGTCAAAGCCGACCGCCGTTCTTTTTACTGGCACAGTAAAGGTGTGGGCGGGTTCGGCGTGTTGGATTATCTCGTAAAGGTGGAAAATATGCCTTTCCGTGAAGCGGTGGGCGTTGTTGCGGGTACTACGCCGATAACAGCACCGATTAAACAAACCGCCGAGCCGCCGAAAACGCTGATACTGCCCGAAAAGGCGGGTGTTCCCTTGCGGTTGTACGATTATTTATGCAAAAGGCGCGGCATTGACGGCGATATTGTCAATACGCTAATTCAAAAAGAAATGCTGTACGAGGACAGGCGCGGAAACGTGGTATTTGTAGGCTATGATGAGCATAACAAGGCGCGTTTCGCCTGTTTACGCGGCACACATGGCGATTGTCAGTTTCGCGGCGACTGTGCGGGTAGTGATAAACGCTACGGCTTTTCTGTGGCGGCTTGTGCGCCCTCTGAACGACTTTATCTGTATGAGAGTAATGAGCCACGCAAGCCTTGAAAACGCCGACACGGGCGACACAGGGGCATGGAAACGGCATAACCGCCTGTCATTGGCGGGAACCTCCGACACGGCGATACCATTCTTTTTGAATCAGCATAAAGCTGTTAAAGAATTGGTCTTTTGTTTAGACAACGACCCCGCAGGACGTGAAGCCACCGCAATTATGGCGCGGAAATACGCCGCAAAAACAAGCCGAAAAGGGCACCAAAAACATGGAAAGGAATGCGATTATATGAACACGATTGATACAAGGGTTGCACCGCGCCCGGCGAGCGATACAACGATTCCCGCGATAACCCGTAAACTTGGCAACAAGACTTACGAGGTGTACGTTCATTTCAGTAAGACGAGCAAGGAAACCATGACCGACAAGATAATGCGGTTGGTTCAAAACGACATCAACACAAAAAGCTTGCCGTGTTAATTTTAGTAAAAAGTCCTTGACAAATGGGTGCGGGCAGAACATTGAAAAGATATTACATCTGCAGTATAATCAAAGTATTCTAGGAATCAGCGAAGCCGATATTTTGGGATATGAACTAAAAGAGGTGAAAGAGTATTATGCATTAGGCGACAGAGTCCGTTTTAAGGGAATCTGCCTTATCATTGCGGAGATTTATTCTTATCTGTCAAGTAACACGGGAATTTTTCTACGTAATTATTTACTGTTAACCAAGGGCCAGCCGCCAGGAACGGATCTATAATCCGGCCATGAAAGGAAAATCCATTTCTGGCTCTGTGCTGGATGTTTCCAAAGGCTATACAAAGCTGCATTTGGCGATTGACCAAAGTCAGGATAGCAGTCAGGGAGAATGGTTTGTCCAGCCATCATTTTATACCGGAAGTGGTGGGAGTACCCAACTTACGTTAAAGAAAAGCAGTGGCATATTATTAGCCAGTACCAAAAGCATCGTTCTTGGTGGAGCTGAAGGACCAGCTGTAAAGGTGGAATTGACTGCTGGGAAAGAGCTGCTGTTGTCATGTGGAGAAAGCAGCCTCCAAATGCAGTCAGGGAGCGGTGATATTCAGATGTATGCCAATGAAGTCAAGCTTGAGAGTCCCCGAAATGCAACTCCGCTGGATTTATTGTCTCAGGATGAAGTTGCTTTGCTGCTGTCTGAATATGAAAAACAAAAAACGGACTATTTGACCAATAATATCCTTTACTATATGGATCAATTATATAGTAATATAGAACTTCAGCGATTATTAAAAGAGAAAAGAGCAAAATTGAAGGAATGTGGTGATGATTTATTGGATTATAGCCCATCCTTGTATATAGACTTTGATCATAAAACATTAAATTCATTATTTCCAGAGCCAGCCTCTTATGAAGATTATGTTCCTGATACATGGGAAGGGAAGTACGAAGATTTCACACAATATATTAGCTTAGAAAATAGATACGGGATTAATGAATCTGGTCAAAATTTGTTAGAAGGGGATAAATAATGGTCACTGAAAATAAGATAACACTATTAAACGAAGAATTCGAAAATGAGAAGACAGGAGAAAAAATCCAAGGTATCACTGTTATTGTAGATGGAAAACTTAAGGAAGTTATGGATATTT
>Ga0153928_1000667_pt1 | contig 16547 bp, 19 predicted proteins | sample TSNJ012MetaG_FD_106656 | JGI IMG/M metagenome (GOLD analysis project Ga0153928, IMG submission 106656) | Attine ant fungus gardens microbial communities from New Jersey, USA - TSNJ012 MetaG | ecosystem: Host-associated > Fungi > Mycelium > Unclassified | place: USA: New Jersey, Wharton State... | reverse complement strand
GTCAGAGAAGGCTGTCAGTGGCACGCGGAGACGTTACCTGCGGGAACGAGTGAGCCTGGATATTGTGGAAGAGAGAGACGGTTGACAGAGGGTCAGACATGACAATGATAGAATGATTGCCAGGGCAACGAATATGAGAATGATCGCTTCTGTCTTTTTTTTTCTGTCTGCTATCCATGTCCTCTTTCTCTCCAAAGACTACCACCCGACGACCTCCTTCAACGCCCTCAGCATCCATTGCAAGAGGCGCAACAGCACGCTCGGCCGTATCGCCTCGTGTCCCTTCTCCTCTGAATTCAGCTGCCAGCCGACGAATATCTACCAACACAACTCTGTCATCGCCTCTCAGCACAGAGTCAAATGAGACTCTGCTTGCATCTCTCAAGCAGGAGACTGATCAGAAAGAGCAGGTAGTCACACGCTTCCAAAGCTTGTTCTAACCTAATCGTCTACCTCCAGCTTCTTCTGCAACTGCAGGACAAGGACCAAACTATTACCTCCCTGACAGGCGAAGCTGAAAGCTTGAAGTCGACCCTCCACACCACTGAAACGCGACTGAATGAGTTGTACAACGAGCAGGCCCGGTCAGAGGCCGAACTGGCCCAACGAATTGACATTGCCGACAAGCTGCGCTCACAGGTTCGTGAAATGGAGAAGGAGAAGCGAGATACTCAAAGGAGGTATAACGAACAGGTCTGTATTGTGCGTTCCTCCTTCTGCATTCCCTTCTCAACTAGCCACGTAGACTATGACTTTCGAGGCAGAAAGACAGGCCTTTTATGATAATGAACAGCATCTCAGGTCACGAATTCAATCTTTATCTGAAGCCCTGAAACGGGCAGAAGAAGTTGCAAAGGAAGACTCAGAGCCACACTACAACGAAGAGGCTCAATTACAAGAAGCACCATCTATACCCTCAATTTCCCAGCACGACCTGAACGACCCCGAGAATGAGCCGGCTGAAATGACAGCGCTCAAACTTGAACTTTCGACGCTCGCTACATCTCACTCTTCCCTTCAGAGCACTCTTGTGCTCCTCCAAACTCAGCTCATGGACCTTAAAAGGGTAAACAATGAACTTCAAGAGGAAAACGAGAGCTATATGATTCTACTACGAGAGAAAACCTTGAATGGTCAGTTTGACCTTATGCGACAGGTTGGGACCAGCAACACAACCAGTGAGGATGATGCCGAAGATAGATTTGATCGTGTTGAGCAACATACTGATGTCGGGGGCTCGTGCAGTGTCAATCGGGGTATTCTTGATCGTGTCGATGAGGAAGGTGGAGGCCTCGAGGGTTCTCCTGATGGCGGCATAAGCTCCTCGGGTGATCTCGAGAAATCTCGTTTGTCCCGGCATTCAAGTCGTCAAAACCGTAAGCGAACTAGCTCTATGAACGAAACAAGAGGCGAGTCCCTTGCAGACCTCCCTATTACTGGTCCTGGTCTCGACCTTGCTGCCGAACTTGGCCGGGCCGAAAATAAGGACATGCTTGAGCCTCCAGTCAATCTTGAAGAACCAGGCAGTTACAATAGAAGGTCCAGGCGGAACAAGAATGCTCATAAAGTCTCTGGCTCCACAGATGATGGCCATCTTGACCCTACAGTTTCTGCTGAAATGGAAACCATGCGTTCAGAGATTAAATCCCTCAAAGATGCCAACAAAGCATTGTCACTTTATGCCTCCAAAATTATTGATCGCATCATTGCACAGGAGGGATATGAACATGTGCTGGCCGCCGACTATGAGAAGACTCCCCAAACGCCGTCAGCGTCTACGCTTCCAAATTCGGGCACCATGACACTGCCCAAGGCTACTTCCAAAGCCCGATCTCAATCACAGTCCGTGTCGACTCAATCTTCTCTCGCTGAATTCGGTGTCAAGTCACCGAATCTGGGCGTATCGACCCGCCCTCCGGTCTCCAACTTAAAGGCGAATCATCGGTCTCTCTCCTTTGATTGGAAAAGTATCTCGCCTTTCAGCAATTCCAATGAGAAAAAACCAGAACTCCGGCCCCTTACGCTTAAGCCAGGATCTACAACGCTATCAAATGCTCGCAAGCTAGATAAAGAGGAGGACGACGAAGACCGCCAGGAACGCGAACGTTTGAACGCTACGATGAAGCTCATGGGTATCCAGCCAACACCCCAGTCACCTATGCCAACTGCGACTCCTTTAACTGCGCCTATAGAACGGTCTCGATCGGAAACGGCACCCACTACAACCACCAACCGTCGATTCTCATTCTTCGGCTTTGGCCAAAGCAAGAATACTGACACAAACTCTGATAGTCCATCAAACCATACGAATAGTGATGGAAATTTTGGAGCATCCACCTCCATGAGTTTGACGCAGGAGGCCCTGGAACATGCGGAGGCTCAAAATTCGTTAGCGGTCTTGGATGCCCACGAACGAAAATTGAGCATTGAATTAGCCAGAGGTGGTAACAGCGGTTTCACGGAAATTGCCCCACGGCATGGTCGGAAAAGTAAGAGAAGCACAGGGGGTAGTGGGAGTACCGTATGGAGTGCTGGTATGAGCACAGGAGACGAGTGAACATATCTTCTGTCTGATTGCAACTATTTTCGGTGTTGCTTTAGTCCACGACTATCACTCCACTTTCAATGTCTGCTAACTCATCTAAATACCCGACATCTGTATCGATTGATCGCCTGAACATATGTACACCCGCTTGATGAAATGGAGATTTTACATGGAGAAGGCTTACTTAGGTCAGGATTCGTGTTTAACCAAGGTGTTTTCGGCATGGATCCGTATGGTTGCAAATGGATTTTTCGCAAATTCCGGATTAGACCGTATGAGTGGTTGTCGGAATCGTTCCATCTTCCTATGAGAAACGTCTGTCAAGATATGAAACAGAAATGCGAAGATACGAACAAGACGCGTTTACGCTGATTTTGAGAAAGCGGTTCTGTCTTGCCCTTTCCAATTCTCCCTGACCTCCGCTGCGTCTTGGAATGGTTTCCGTCTTCATGTCGATCTGTCTCTGTGGGCTCGGAAGTTTTTTTATTGTTTGCTTTTTCGTCAGATTGGGTTGAAGTGGCAATTGTAGCAAGAATGGTCTCAATGTCGTTCAAACCACCACCATGTAATTGTTCTTTTGCCTTGCGTTTTTCTCGCCGGGCATGGGACTTGGAAGACGGCGTTCCAAGACCTTTAAGTTCTGGAGCCACGAGTAATTTATTGAAATCAGTGCTAAGGAGCGATGTTCCCAACAATGGAGACTGACTGTGGAGGAAGGCCTCCCGCTTCGAAGCTTGTTTTTCTTTTTTGGTCAGCGTTTCAGATGGTACCGGACCTGCGTTTTGAGCCGCTAAATTGTCATCTGCCTGTATACTGTGAGTATCATAGATGTAAGATAGTGTTGATACATACATACAGAAACTCCAGCAGCGCTGCCGATGTCTATGTGTTCCACAGCGTTGTCTTGCGCTGCGAAGGTACGCTTGGATAGCTTGACAGATGGTCCATGGGTAAATGTGCGCAACCTGCGAACTTTGGGCTGACTCGCTTGAGTTTGGCTTCAAAAACATGTCGGACGAAGAAAATCACCATTCTCAGAAAAATCACCATTCTCAGAGATAAAGAACAAGTTGTAAAGCTAGCAAGCTGAAGCCACCCGTATCGAAATGCTTAGTCAGCCCTCCATCAAGCTTTCGAGAATCCAAAAAAGTGGGGGCAAGCACAATTGTGCAGCATATTCCAATTGAACTGGAATATTACAAGCGTCCTTCAGAGGGTGGACGCCAGCTGGTTTGTTAATGCTCAGAAGGGCTGGCATTGCACCGAGGCACTACCTTGAGTACTCTTGCAAGTCTTTGATCCTACATCCCTTCCCCGTACAACTACGATGGGGCACGGCAGCAGCCACCAACTCTCGATACAGTCGCGTCCGATGCAGGCTGTGGAAAGACACTCGCCCGAGAGGGAATCCATTTATCAAGAATTCATCACCCAATCCCCTTCTAGATGCACACTCCAACTCCCCCGAATATCTCGCCAATGCCTTCATTGGTTTCCTCAAGTACTATGGTCGAACTACCGAAATGGCTCTTCACTATCTCAACTCTGGATCTCCTATCTTCTCTCCTATCCACAGAATCCTCAAGCGTCGCCAGACCCTTCGTTATGTTGCCCATATACTCGCTGCTTCCGACAACGCTGGCTCTTGCATTCGCTTGCTGAGCTTGTCGGTCGCGTATGGGCTTCGATTCAATGCTCCCACATACGAGAATATCTGCTGGACTTTGTCACAGCACAGACAATACCCACTCATATTAGAGGTCTGTCGCCTGGCCAAGAACCGCCTCGGTATGATGACCGGTCGCCTCCTCGATTGGCGACTGAAAGCCAACTACGAACTGGAAAATTTTGTAGCAGCGAACGTGAATGCAGTGCTAAAAGACTACGAAGACGCCGGTTTAAACCCATCCCGAAGAACTTGGCATGCAATTTTGACATCTCATTTACGGAACCGCGATCTCGACGGTGCACGCTGGTGTATGAAGTTGATGGAAGAAGCCGGTTACCCCATACATCATACTACCCATGCTGTGATCGCAGTCAATTACCAACGTCTAGGTTTCGACGAACAAGTACGAGATTTGGCAATACATGCACTGCCCTCATTGCCTCGAAAAGCAGGAACCATTGTCATGAATCGACTCCTACAAACACAGCTTCTTCTGAACGATGAGCCAGGCTTTCGACATGTCTTGTCCTTCTTCGAAGACAGCGCCCTTGGACCCCTCCGAAATCTCACCGCCACAGAGGGTGTTCAAGGTTCCACTAGTTCTTCACCAGACCCAGATCCTCCTATAGTCGTCTCTCCAGATTATTTTACTTTTCTCATCGGCGTTCGGTTCTGCATCGCGCAATCCAAGGTTGCCATAGCTGAAGAGATTTTTTCATTCATGGCCGAACAGGGTTTCAAGGCGTCACCTACTATCTTAACGGCATTTTTGCAATTACAATTCAGACTTGGTCACCATGAGTTTGCGGTTTCTCTCGCATGTCTGCTCCACACTTGGGGAACGTCTGAGAACCATCGCGATCGGATTCGGGAATATGAGCTCAAGCTTGGCGGGCGGTGGCCATTTGCTACTTCACATGTCAAACGTACTATTGGACCCTTCAATGTTCTAATGCGATGTCTGGTGACTGATCTGGGTTTGGGTGCTGCTCGAGCAGTCCTTGAACTCATGAAAACGTTCCAAGTTAGGCCTAATTCGCTCACCATCAAAATCCTCATAGATCATCTCATTCGCTCTGAGAAAGTAACCCCTTCTGTGGGTTATCGAGTGTTGCGACAACTTTCCCCATTATTACGCCCCTCCCTCTACCACCTATACTCCATCTTGGTTCGACTCCTCCGAGATGAAAAGGCTCGGCTTCTCCAAGACGAAAAAGCTCGTTCGAGTTCTTCGCCGCCAGAATCAATACATCCCGAGGAATCTCCACCATATCTCGGCCAGGAGTATCTGCCAGCAGATCCAGTTGCTGGATTGAGGTTCGGGCGCTGGCCGGGACGATCTAACCTATCGAACTCGCTTTTGCAGTCGTTGAGATCGCGAGGCATTTTAAGCGATGGATTTCTGTTAGGACTTCGTATGCGGTACGAGGGAGTTATCAAACGGGATGCATCTGCCACGGTTGACGTATTCAACGATATGCTTGCTCGAGGGTTGACGCCACGGGTTTATCATGTTGCGACGTTGATGGAGACTTTTGTATTTCAAGGTGAAACAAACAAAGCATTGGAAATCATGCATTCTGCCATTGTCAAACCCAATGTCGTTTTGTACACTATCCTCCTCCAAGGGTATGCAATTCAGGGCCAGACAAAGGCAGCGGCTGGGCTTTTCCAGTCCATGATTGCTAATGGAATCCATCCTGATGTCCGAGCAATATGTGCCCTCTGTAATGCTTTTGTTCTGAGTCGGCAGCTCGGCGTAGCGAGGAGGCTCCTTCTGACATTGTGGCCATACGTGGAACCTCTGCCCCCAGAGTATGCCGGATTGCCATTAGGCATGCTGCTCAGAATTTTTCGTTCTCTTGATTCCACAAGGCGACCCGTCATCATCAAGAACCGTGATCGACGTCAATTCAGGAAGAACATCGCAGAGATTGTCGAGAAGTTTAAACATGTTGCAGGTTTGGCCCCCGAGCATTTGTCCAGTTCATCTACAATCAGAAAAGTAGCAAAGAATTCAACTCATGTTAGTTGGAGAACATGATAGAAAAATAATAACTATAGATTTCGTAATACCTGTATCATGAGTGTAACAGTATATTATTACAATGGGTGGTTCATGCACAAGCTGTCGAAGCATCAATCAAAGTATGGTAAAACCTAGGGGAACCTGACATCGAGTATTCGAAGAGCATCACGAACTGCAGAAGTTGGGACCTCGCGAATACGATGTTGGGCGCAGCGAACTAAGACGTCTTGATGCACCGATCGAGGAGAGATCGCTTCTTGTAACTGAGCCTTTTCCTTTTCTCGGTACCGAGCGTGAGGATCGGTCAATATTATTGTTTCATTGTCCACTGGAGGAGCAGGGAGTACAGGTGATGGGGTGGAAATGCGTTCAGGACGAGGAGATAGTACGACTCGCGGTCCTGTACACTTGGCGCGACTTGCGACCACATTGGCAAGCAGGGAGAGGTCAGCAAACGAGGCGTTCGGATGTTCTTTGATTCGACGCCAAGCGTTATTGGTGGGCATGGTATCCGAAATTTCAGAAGAACTATATGAAGAGATGGACAGTGAGCAGTGCTCACAGCCGCCACCTTGCCCCGAGTGGCATACGCAAGATCCTGATGAGCTGCCTCCCGACAAGTCAACGCAAGGAGGGCGAGTTGCAACGGTCTTCTCGATTGCAGAGCAGAAGGCCTTCCCGAATGCATCGTCTGCACATGCAAGGCAGTTAGATGGATCTCCTGAGCAATTTGGACGGGAGGGTAGGTCAGGTAGTCGGGTTTCTGCTAAGACCTGGACAGGGAAAATAGAGTTGACATTACTAGGTGTTGCACGGCGACGCAGGGGGACAGGAGGTTTATATGCAGGTAGATTATCGAGGATAGAAGATTGGGGAGGTTGGGGAGTTGGCCCCAGTTGGACAACACAATTGCTCGGTATGACCATCGAAGAGGGGAAATCCTCAGATTTGGAGGTCGCGGTAAGTGTCGAACGACCAGCAACTTGTTGAGCAGCGAGTTCGCGACATACACAAGGCGTGTCGTCACTACAAAAACCACAATCAAATGTTGGGAAGAAGGAGTTGGACACAATGGAATTGATTTAGTGGGATGACTCAGATTGATGTCAGTTACAACTAGATGTGTCGCCTCCGAAGATTGCATGTCAAAAACGGGCGAGAACCTAGAATCAGAAGAACCAGAGGAATTGGGAGAATTGACCATGGAAGGAGGTGAAGGTAAATGGGAAGCCGATGTAGGCTTGTCAAGCGACTCAGAACTAAGACGAGGTTTTTTGCAGGCAGCTCGAGAGCTGACATTGGCAGGAGAAGTCTCTCTCCAGCGCTTGTTCTCCTGCTGGACCAGGTTATCTTGTTCGAATTTGGAGATCCTGTCATTAAGTAGTGTATTCTCTCGTCGCAGAGACTCGTTCTCTTCTTTCAAGCGTTTGGCAATGTTTTGCAGTGCAACATTCCGTTCAATTTCCCCCTGTTCATATTGTTGAATGCGCGCTTGCAGTTCTGCAAGCTGAGACTGCTTTCTCTCGCGAAATGCGCGCTGTGCAGCCCTGAAACCACGGTGTTCAGAAAGGGAGAACCGTGTGTTGAAAATCAGCACCCAACCTATTTTGAATTCGACGACCCTTAGCATCGGGCTATATAGTATTAGTAACAATCAAGATAATCATGAAGAAACAAGTCACACATCGTCTTCGTTCTTGACAGAAGGTGCGGGGTCCTTCTTGGGCTTACGGCCTGGCTTGGGCTTGGGTTGGATGACCCATTCCTTGGAGGCTTTTCCCGAGTGAGAATATGAAGCTTAGTGAAGAAGTGAAGCCCACCTGTCGCCCAAAGTAGGGTATTCGACGATGTGGAAGAGGCAGCAGACATTGGAAGAGCAGAAAGAAAGCCTGGGTCTTTTATTTGATCTGGTCAAACGTTGTCTTATCAGATATCGGAATCCAGAGTCCGGGCCGGTAAGCAGTTTCTCACGCTTGCTCCGAGTACATTCACACCACGGCGTGTGCTTTCCACGTTTGTATTTACCAGTTCCATTACGATCGCAACTTTCTGCATTCTCAGCTCGTCTCGATGGCCTGTTGACCTGAAATGTCTATTTCCTCGGGGGGAATGGGTTTTCGTGTAAGCTATCAAACCTTAAATGCAACCACGATTATCGGACCGAAACGCTATCCCAGGAATGTGGACAATAACAGCCCATTTCACATCTGGTTCCGCTTTGAAAACATGTGTACAGCATTTATTTTCTCATCAATGCGAAAACCATGCTACAAGACAGGGGATGCCTGGCAAACGAGCGGAACCGAATGCACACCAATCACAATTCTTCCTCAATTTGTTCGATCACTTCGTCTACCCACACTTCAATTTCTTCTTTATCTTCATTCGACGGACTGTGCCTATCGTTTTTGTGTCCATGTTCATTTGCTAAATCTCGTCGGCGCCGAGTATTCCACTCATCCACAAGCCGCTTGCGCAAAGCGATAAGCTCTGCACTGATGTTGCTTTCTTCTGCAGCATCCTCTTCGTCAAAGATACGACTGAATTCGCGTAGATTTCTGCGAATTTTCTTTTGCTGTTCTTTTGTCAACAACGTTGAAGGTCTCGGCCGCCATATAAATTGTTTGAAGCGATCTAGGATTTGTTTCATGAGTTCTTGCCCTCGAAAATCCCAGATAGCGTAACCGTTTTCCAACTGCCAAACTATTGGTTCAATACAAAGTTAGACTACGTGTGGAGGTCCATACCGTGTGAGTCCATGCGCTTGCGCTGGTCGCCAAATAACGCCCACTTGGGTCCCACTCAACGTCAGTGACACCATAGTGATCTGCCGTGCCAAGCAGCTGGATGCCACTTGCCCAATCCTCTTTGGACGTTTGTGTATCTTTCCGGTTCACATCGTCTGAGTTAAAATCCAGATCCCAGAACTCTAGTTCTGATTTGGTAGAAGACCCAACAGTAGCCAATACCACATGGCGTCCCCGTGGGGACCACCGAATGGCGTTGCTCGTGCGACCGGACAGACTCCCTGTCGTTTGCTTTGGTAAAACTCTAAAATAAACATGTAATCACTCACGGAGAAGTCTAAAATCATTTTTGGAGTGATCCAGCTGATAGAAACTGACGTCCGTCTTAATAGTAGCACCTGGACCAGGATTCCCTAGATTAGGATCACTGCTGGAAACGATTGCAAATCGATCTCCCTTGGGCTCCCATGAGAAATCAATCACAGTGTCTGAGAATTGATTGTAAGTGTGAAATTGGTTTGAATTATGACTAAGACAAACCTTTTAGTTCAACGACTTCAACTGGGAAGTCTTTTTCGCGCATCCGAAAGATCTCTAAGTTGCAGAAAATAGACTTCTTTGTCTTTGTATGACGATCGACTTTCACACAGAGGAAATCACCCTGATTCTGCCAGTATATTTTACACTGAACGTTTGGTAAGCAACAGCAACACAAAAGTAGAAGAGAAACTTGCCTCTGTGACATTGAATAAGTTTTTCTGGCGCAAGATAGTCCGACTTGGAAAGCTAAGTAGAGTGACTCGCGCCGGTTGATTTGCTACTTCGGGCGTCCAGTACACAAGCATGTTTTCCCGGGCTTTTTTGGTTGTTTTGATACCTCCTTTAGCATCTCTCTCCGTTACCTCCTTGTCTCTTTCTCCAAGGGGACACCATTCAAAATCAACGACGCCCTCTATCTTCAGACTTTTTTTCCCATGCAGACCCATTGCGGGAAGTTCGTAGACACTGATCATTTGGCCATGGGTGGTGCGTGCGATGAACTTGTCGTCGGGACTCCATTTCAGGATTGGCCACTGCATTTGCTTTTTCTGCCCAAGAGTATCACCTTCATTGGTTGTGGAGAATGTGCGAAGAAGATGACCCGATTTGATATCCCAAATAGCAACATTGTTACCTTCGTCATCTGGTGAGAAATATTGGGGACCTTGTGTTGCATTATCAGGAACAACAATGGGCTCGTTGGACCATGTGACGAGGTAACTCTCGCACGGAGAGAAGTCGATGAGCTTGACAAGTGGGTGAGCAAATCGTTGCTGTTGACTCCAAGATGAGCCACCCCAGATGCGGACACCCTGCCGATGCAAAGTCGCACTATATGTTCCTAGTGGCGACCATGCCACGTAAAGGAAGTTAGTCCAACTCTTGGAGTAAGAAAGTCAATGATCGCACGCCAGAACTCAAACCAGAGGAAAACGCACTGGTTTGTGTGCAATCTCATATTGCGAAGGTTTCCCATGCCAGTGAATCAGGACCTCCTCACCCCGATATGTCACATACTGATCCCGGCCCTGAGGATCGGCGAGCCAAGCTCGTAAATGTTCCTAGCCTAACGTCACCTTGGCAGGGCATTGTTTTAGAACAGAATCATACCTTGGGAACGAACTCTTCAACTTCTGGCTCCACATATGCCTCATCAAGATTTGCATATTTTTCAATGTCAGAGAATCGATTAAGTTTGAAGGTGTGTTTGGCATCAAATGGATGATTATGGAGTGCTGCTAAGGCAAGATTGGTCTCATCAATATTGCGGAATTCCATAAAGAGAAAGCTGTCAACGTGCAGGTGAGAATTGCACCCTAAGTAGAGAGATTTGTGCATGTACCCTTTGCTTCTGCCAGCCGATTCATCCCATGGGATATGGATATCATTTGGTTTGATAGTGACTCCTTTCCTGGAAAATTCTTTGCAGACCTTTGTCAGGAGTTTGTCGAGTTTGTCTTTGCCGATGATGGGAACGCCGTCTACTACTAGTATATTGTCAAAGCCTTCATCTTGCTTTACTTCGTACCTGAAAATATTCAGAATGAGGGATGAATGGAGAAATATTGTGCATACTTGTTCTCAATATCTGAAAAGTCGATGTTTTCTGGATCCTGTAAGAGAATAGCAGGCATGATGGAGACTGACAAGATTTTTCCCAGTAGTGCTGATTCCTGTATGTAGTTGTTTGCTTGATATGGTTATTGCAACGCGGTATTCAAACCTGGAGCATTAAACGGAATTTCTGGTGTTGTCCACAAAGGTTACAATCTAAGACTGGCCAGCCAGTGTTTCTAGTCAAGTAGAATCAATTTCAAGCATATAGTTAATGCTTTCAGAGTGAAAAGTGGACATTACATAATCAAATAGCTTCCATTTTTTGCGAACAGTGTACTTTTGAGCAAGGACATGGTGTTGCGGTGTACTCGTCTTGAGCGCATATTCGCCTGTCATATTTCCTCCTCCAGCTTTGTTTGCAGGCGACATGTATCTCTCTCTACTGATTCACCCCAGCCCCATCTTGTTCATGATGAACAATTGTCCCACTCACTGGATGATACTGTTCGTCCTCCCCCTAGGCCAAAGGTAGCAGAGTATCTTCGGTATGTAGCTCAGAACTCGGAAGTGACTCTCAAGGATCTGGAGAGCCTCCGTCCTTCGTCTCACAGTCCAGTCGGTTCCGCCCAATATGAGGCAGAATACGAGGCATTAATGGCAAAGCTGAATCGATCTTTCACTGTGATCCAGCTTCGAAAGTTTCTTGATATCTATGGCGTACCCATTTCGAAAAGTTTGCCCAAACGCAAAGCCGCATCAGCAATCATTGAGAAGAAATGGGACTGGCCTTCGCTCGCCCAGAGTCAGAAGCTGGCAAGATCCAAGAAGGAAATATCAACTTCTGGTAAGTTGTTGATCATATTCGCTGTCTATCTGCTCTTCAAGGTACTCTTAGCCATTCCGTTGGATCCTCATCAAGCATTCCTGCTCCTCGGGAAAGGTTCGGCAGTGAACTACTAAACGTTGAGTCATGAACTTATACATTTCCTGTGTAGATGGCAATGAAATATTGTCGCTTTCGAGAGCCTACAATGTTCACCTACGATTCTCCCATAAACCTTTGTCTTTGACAATTATCGGCACCACAGCTTCGGTAGAACAACTAGAACAACATGTAGAAGCTATCAAACAGGTGCAATATTCATTGTTTTTTTGCGTTGATTGCCCTTTGAACGTATTGGTCAGGAAATTGGACGGCAAGACTTCATCCCTCCGCTTCCAGTTGACCTACCCGCATCTTTGCAAAAACTTTCCCGCTCCTCAGGCTGTTTCCTAGAAAATTTACCAGACGGGAAAGTGAGTTCACGGACAGTTCGTTGATTTGAATTTAACTCTGTTCCAGGTTCGAATTTGGTATCGTAAAAGTTCTCAAACCTCTGTCTCTTTGGCCAAAAAGCTTATCATGCAACATGCTATTAAAGTCAGTTTCAAGTGATTCACCGAATCCATACCTCATGAAACCTACAGGACGTTAAAGTACCGCTCGCCGCTGGCGTCTTGGAAGCCGAGCAAAAGCAATCGGCTGCTTATGCAAATTTGCAACCCCTCTATGCTCTCTATCCATTCTTTTGTGGTCATACCTCTGCGTTGATGGAGACAAGTGGTTTCCGCTTTCGGCGTGTTGGAAAATGGTTTGGACAAGAGAGAGTAGTCGCTCATATCAATGGGAATGTTTCGCACCACTTCGTCCCATCGACCGGGTAAGTATCTTAAGGGTGCTATGTTCAAATTATCGGTAGTCCTCACTTGTGTTCTAGTGATCATATCAATGCTCGCGAGCAACTCCTCGCTCAGATGGGTGAGTTAGACGGGGATCGACCTCCTTCCATATCTGCAACGTAAGTACTATCGTCCTCTTATGGAGCGTTTATTAATCATGTCATTAGACCTGGTCACCTCGTCCTCCGTTCTCAGGGAGTTACAGCTGCCTCACTGTCTCCTCCATTTGAAGGTAACAGGAACTTCAACGAAGTTATGGATTGGGTGCGGGGAGAAAATGCGAGCACAGAGTTCATACATAGGTGAGTCCTGTGATTTCGTGTGTCAGCCTTGAACTTATTGCTCAGCCCTCCTGTTTCCTTCTGGCAAGCACCCGATTTCGGTCAACCGTGGAGGCGCCGCCTTGTGTATGAGACAACAGGCCAAACACATATTTTAGTTTTTGAATATACCTCTCAAAAAGGTATTCAGGCTGAAGATGACCGTATAGATTGTGGTGTTATTCCTGGGCCTACTCTCCGAGGTGGAGCCGTGGTAAGGCTAGACATGTTTATGCCGGATGAGTTTGTATCATTTCCCTTTTTTCCTGTTCACTATTGATTAGCAATCAGGACAAGAGATTTCCGGTTAACACTTACTTGTAATCGCAATTTCCTAGAAGTGTCATGGCCAAATGAGCTTTCAAAGCTAGTGACGAACGACACTCCGTAAGTAAATCGGTCATTGGCAACCCCTTGACTTATATGATATATTCAGGTCTCGGACGTCTGATGCACCCTTAGTGCTTACACATGAAACAAGAGAATACGTTCTGAGGGAAGACTCCTTTGTCCAATCAACCATTACTCCCATCGGGCCTGAGAATCACCCAGTGAACACCACTAGTGAACGCCGATTCGATCACCAGAGTTCAGTGTCTTATCTATCCTATGAAGTAAGTTCGAATTTTTGGGGTCCGTAACATCCAGTCCTGATTTATCACAGGTACATTGTTCCGATCCTTCCTCGGACGCGGCGTGGCAAGCATTTTGGGACAAATGTGAGAAAGTCGTTCAGGATGGATCGGTACCGCGAGATGCACAGTCATGACAAGTTTCATCTTTCATCACACAATGTTTACCCACGAGGTCAAGTCGGGTTCAGCCAATCAGTGGACTAGCCTACAGTAACAATCAGTATCATAGTGATTCTAATGGGGTTAAGCGCGTCTACGCTTCTTTTGATGCTTTTCTCTGAGTCTCTTGGCGCGAACCTATGGGTAGATCAAGTCAGAACTTTCCTAAAGATAAGACATACATCAGACGCACTTCTTTCTTCATCCGGGAATCAACCATCGTATACCGTCCTTTGACCCCTTTTGGCCGACCTTTGATACCCTTGTGGACACCTTTGGCAACAACCAACTTGACCTCCTTCTTTTTGTTGCCACCAGAGAGGCCTTTTTGCATCAACTTCTCAATCTGCTTGGCCTTCTCTCGTTCTGTCATATCAGTAGTCTCGTTTACACCTTCAGCCTTCTTCATTGCTTTCTCGAGTCGCTGGGCTGCTTTGAGCTTTTTGCGGGCTTTGGCTTCTGCAACCTTCTTGATGGGCCGGGCGTCCAAAGAACGCAACTTATTCCGCAGTGCTGTGATAGCTTCCTTTGTGACGGGTATATTGGTTTTGTAGTGTTTTGATTCGTCGTCTAGGAACCAAGTAGGAAGACCTTCCTTTGAGTTGAGCGAGTAACGATTGAATCCATCGTTGATCAGATCCGTCTTGGACTTTTGACGGTTTACCAACATCTGAGCAAGCGTTACTGCCTCGGCAGCTTTGAGACTGAACTCTGCTCTCAATGTTAGAAGATTAACCTACTTCACGAGGAAGAATGCTTACGGGGAGTCTCGTGCTTGATTGTATCTTCATCCCCATTCCATGTGTCAATGTTATCGCTCTGAGTCTGGGGAACAATCTCAAATTCGTCCTCGTCTTCGGAAACCTATGTTTGAATTTCAAGGGATTTCATGTGAATGATCGCAGAAATTACGACGGAGGTGACATACCTCGTCTTTTCGATCATTCTCTTGGGCAGACATATCATCTTCATTTTTGTAGTCGTCATCCTCTCTGAGGTTATTTATGTCATCCACACCAGAGAATACACCTTGGCTGAACCACAGTCGAGTTGCAGCGCTTGAAGACACCGAAGGCAGCTCCAAGGTTTGAACAAGACGCTGTCGTTTTGGAGGTGGAGCAGCAGAATTTTTCAATAAACGGGATCGTTTTCCATTGGATGTGGTCTCAACACCTCCCTCGTCCTCCGACGACTCATCAGACGAAATATCACTAGTCTGCAACTTATTTTTCTGGGCCATGTCCCATCCTCCTTCTGATTCGGTGCTTTCCTCGTCACTACCATGTTCAGTTTGAATACCAGCCCACTCTTCTTCCCGTTCCTTGTTCTTCGATCGCTGTTCCTTCACCTTGGATTTTGCATCTCGTTCCCATAGCCTTTGTTTGTAGGCATTATAAAGACCATCCAGCTCAGCCTCGAGTCTTCTGTGTCTCATATTTTGGTCCTCCTCCTGAGGAAAAACATCTTCGCTGGACTCTACTGCATTACTAGCTCCGTCACGCTCGTCATCCTCGTCAACGTATTCAAGTACATCGTCATTCAACCATTGCACTTGTGCTTTTTCACCCATGCGCTTCTCCGTCTCGCCGAGGTCAAAGACATCGTCTTGACCGACCCCAAGAATGGCGTCGCTCTGTTCAAGACCAATATCCAAAGGGGTAGCCATTTGCAACTGCATGCGCTGGATTGTCTTCGTCCTAATTTCGTTGGCTCGACGACGCTCACGTTTTGTACGGGCAGCAACTTCAGCGTTCAAGCGTTCTAACTGATGAATGTTAGCCATCAGGCACCACTAATTTCATTGTCGGGTACCTCTTCAGAAATTTGCTGCTCATCGTCCATTTCATCTCTAACCTCGATTGTCTCTGTTATATCTTCAGCATCCTTGATTCTTCCATCTAGACCCAGCTAAGAAATATTGAGGCCCAAGGCCAGGTAGCAAGGCTCTTGAATACGAACCTCTTCGCGAAGTCTAATCCGCCATTTGATCAATGCTTTGAAATCACCCTTTCCAAGGACCTTCAAATCTTGGCAATTTTCCTTTACGTCGAGCGTTGTGATATCCATGGAAAGCCATCTAAAAAGTGTTAGTAGGAGGAATGAGATCGGTTGGAGACATACTCTTTCTCTTCGTCGGTAGTAAATATAATCTGGTTGAATGTTCCGAGAATAGCAATAGGATCGTTTCCGCAAACATATTTTGTGGCTGAGACGGCTTTGAAGAGGGTATAATCGCCTTCAGCATATCCATCTCTCTGCCGTCGTTTCTTTTCAGGGTGGAAGACGCTGATCTGCGCGTCATTAGTCGTCTCGGTAAGCGACGATGCGAGCTCCTTGAAAACATGTCTAGGGTCGAAGAACTTGGGATCGATGTGTCTAGGTGCCAGAAACTCACGACAAACTACGAAAATTTCGGCGGAAACATTACTGACACCGTCTGACATGAGATAGGTAGCACCAGTAAACGATAATGCTCACCGTGATGAGGGCGGCTTCGTGGCCTCAACCCTTCCAAAAAGCTGACTGAAGACCCAGATTAGATTGTTATAGTCTACACTTCGAAACACTTTCGTCACAAAGGTGCCGCCCTTGACCAGGAAGTCGGCAGCCAATTTGAGACTCATCAG
>Ga0153928_1000665_pt1 | contig 16572 bp, 21 predicted proteins | sample TSNJ012MetaG_FD_106656 | JGI IMG/M metagenome (GOLD analysis project Ga0153928, IMG submission 106656) | Attine ant fungus gardens microbial communities from New Jersey, USA - TSNJ012 MetaG | ecosystem: Host-associated > Fungi > Mycelium > Unclassified | place: USA: New Jersey, Wharton State... | reverse complement strand
CGAGCTGATTCCAGATCATAGAGTGAATGTGGAGAACGAAGTTTTTACCCGTCTGGCTTGGGAGCAAATTCGCCGTGAGTTTTCAAAAGAAGAAATGGATGTTCTTCTCAATGTTATCAATCGGGAGCACACTCAACGGGAGCTTGCCTCAATGTATAACATGTCCCAAACCAGCTACGTCCGGAGGGAAGCCGTCGTAAAAGAAAAAGCGCTTCACATATTGCTCGGAACACATAAATCCAGATAGGAGCAAAAAAATGAAAAACTACATTTATGGAGGTTCCTCCAACATCGGATATAAACGCACCACTAATGAGGATTTTATCAATGCAGTGGAGTTGGACAACCAGACGTTGTTCGCCCTTGTGGCTGACGGCGCCGGATCTAAGTGCAGCATGACACAGCCGGCTTCCATCGTGGCAAGCGAAATGTTAGCGGCCATTCGGCGGGTGTTTGAGGCGGAAAGAGAACTGTTTTTAGCCCATACCGGCCTTTTTCTGCAAGAGGCTATGTACACTGCTAACCGTGTGCTGGGCGCGTTCAAGCTAGGTAATGAAGAGTTATACAGCGGGTTCGGATCCAGCGTCAGTTGCTGTATATGTGCGGCAGGTGGAAAATTTACCGTTGCCCATTGCGGGAATACCCGTTTGTATCTGATTCGGGTCAATGCCAAGGATAAGACGCCCAGCATCCGTCAGCTCACGCAAGATCACACCAAAGCAAGAAAACTGGTGGATGAAGGATTGCTTACTCTGGAACATTACCACACCCACCCGGACCGGCTGGTGATAACCAGCAGTCTGGGTGTGACCACTGACCCGGTCATTCAAATCAGTAGTGGGAGTTTGAAAATTAACGATATTCTATTGATGACATCCGACGGCATCCATTACGCCATCATCCCTGAGGCTATTATGCAGTTGGTGGTCGGTTCCGACAACTGTGACAGCGCATCGGCCGCTCTGATCGAAGCTGCTCTCATGCAAAAATATTCGGATAATCTAAGTGCCATGGTGGTATGGAATAAAGGTTGAAAAGATTTTGGAGTTAAACTTTTTTCGGAATAATCGGGGTAGGTCGACCCGATTAATTTGATAAAATAAAAGTGCGATTGCTTAATGCGGGAGTAATCATAAGCCCCGCATTATAAGCCTAATTGGTGGCTTTCATTAGCCATCCAATTCGCAATTATAATATTCTTTTACTTATTATCCGTGGTGTTTTTATGCGCCGCATTCAGAAGCAGCGCAAGCGTCTCCGGTGTCAGCGCTGAAATGTGATCGTGTGCCGTGAGATACATCACCAGCATCAAAGTGAAATAAAAGGTCGGGGCTTGGTTTGCCTCGGCCTTTTCCTTTGCCGTTTTCATGAATTTTTTCAATATTTTTTTTGCCAGACAAACATCTCTGTCCACCAGCCGTATTTCCTTACCGCCAACGATAATTTTCATAAACCTCATCCTCCTGTTTCTGTGGATAGTATGACTGAAAATCAGAAAACGGCAGAAAAAAGAGAGGCTTCGCACTGAAGACTCTCTTTTTTCTGCGTCATGATCGTTGTTTTACCAGTTCTTGATGGCTACGCTGATTTTTTTTCCCAACCTTTGGGGTAGCTCCGTTACGTTGCTGATGTGCAGGAAGTTCGTGCCGTACATAGTAAAAAGCACATCTACATCCTCACTGCCGATCAATACCCCGAACACTTTAGCGAATTTAGAAACCTCCCGAATTGCGTTACGTGTGTCCGCGATACCCTCCTCAAAATTTCTGTAACCGTGTGTGGCGGGTTGCCCATCGGAGACGACTATCAGCATTTTATGGCTTTCCGGTCGCTTCTTTAACAATTCGCCGCAGTAACGGATGGTGTAGCCATCAAAATTGTCCGCCCTTGCGGAGATATTCAACAGCTTCAGCCGCTCGGCAGCTGTATTCTGCCAGCTGGTATAATGATAATGGATTGGTTTGCCCCCATGATCGGTGAAACCAATAATCTTGACGGTGATACCAACCTTTGCAAAAACTTCAGCCAATAAAATAGCTGTTTGCATTGCCATACGCGTCTTCTCCCCGTGCATAGACAACGACTCATCAATAGCGATCATCACGGCGGTGTCTTGTTTGTTGCCGGGTTGCCTCTTGCGGTCAAAGATCCTTGTGCTGGGTGTGCCGGTGGAAAGCCGCCTGATATTCAACCTACCGCTGGTGCGTCGTTCCCGTTCCTCAATGTCGGCTCGAAAAATACGCTTGAATTGATTCACCAGAATGGATATGCTGCCCGCAAGCGATGCAATAATATGAGCATAGCTGCCCGCAAGCCGTTCAGGGTTGCTGACAGTTACACGCTGGTTCGAGCAACGGATCCTCGGATAACGTTTAACCATTTCCGGAATTTCCAGCGGTTCGTTTTCGGTTTTTGCTTGCTCAAGTTTCTCCTCTCTGCCTTCCCGAATCATAGCTTCTGCGTCGGCAACCAACGTCTCCAGTTCTTCATCGGACAGGTGAAACTCCTCGTCCGAAATAATTGATAACCTCTCCGGGGCTTCTTCTGAACTTTCGCAATCGGAATAGGAAGGTGAAGTGGTTGCCGCGGGCGTTTTTCCCTCCACACAGTTCAATTCGTTTTCTGCCTCCTGACCGATTTCACCATCTGGAACAGATTTGTCCTTCGGGACATCTTCACACTCTGGAACAGATTCGCCCTCCGGGACGTCTTCACCCCCTGGAACAGGATCGTCTTCGCCTTTCGGAACAGGCTCGCCTTCCGGGATGAATTCAACATTCGGCATTGATTCGCCGTGTCCGGACTCCGTCGCCTCGGCTTCCTCTTTTGAAATTCTTCGCACGGTGATCTTACGTCGCTTTTCTGTCTTGGTTGGTTCGGTTTCACCCTCGCCTGACTTGAATGAGGGATCTCCACGTCCGCTGGAGCCGCTGTGGTCACGCCCCAGTTTTTTTAACAGGTCAATAAGCTTTTGCAGCGCTTCGATCTCGTCAATCCATAGCGGACGGGATATTTCATACACCTTTTTCATCAGCGCAATGCGTTTCTTACAGTCTGGTTCTTCAATCGCCCGGTCCACATAGGGTAATACCTCACGAAAGGTTTTTCGCGCTTCTGGATAGGTGAAATTTCCTTTTAAAATACCGCCGTCCCCATATTGAATTAAAGCGGAGAAAAACTGTTCAGACTTGCTCTCCTCTTCATCAAGGGGTGGACTTTGCCTGTAGATGTGTAAAACCGAAAAGTGGAGGGCCTTCAGCAGTTTTCCGCCGAAAAATCTGGATGCTCCATACTCAATAGCGGGATCTTCAATAATGTTGCACAGCATATGAAACACACCGCGCTCCGCTTCCGGTTTCGCTTTAGTAGCCCGGTCAAAAGCTGTGAAATCAGTCATGTGTTGGTGCATATCCTCATGACCATATACGCCGGTAATAAACTGGATCGCTTCCGGCTCCGAAAGCATTTTAACCAACTCATGATTGGGATTTAGATGAATATCGCTGTTTTTACTTGTACACCCAAGCTCATCACTGCCCTTTGGAATGGTAATGATCCTTGACGGTTTTCCATGCAGTGCATTCGCCATACGAGAAAACCTGGATTTTAGACCATCCCACACTTCCGGGCGGATGCCCATTCGTATCTCGTTCATAACAACCTCCTTACGCCGCCGGCAGAATCGCCACGATGTCTTCTTTGACCTGACGCGCCAAGGTAAGGTTCTTGATCCCGATGGTGCCGACCATGGTGCTTTCCAGCGCTTTTGTGAAGGGGACGCCGTTTTTCATCATGGTCAGTGCGCCAATACAGGTACGCGGACTGAGCGAAAAAGCCGCTTCCTCCTCGTTGACAGATGGGCTCAACAGCCAATCCGAAATCTTACGGTAGGCATTATATACCCGTCGGCAATTCATCCTATCAAATCCTTTTTGAGTGAGGAACTCAAGGAATTCCTCCTCGCTTGGATCATCCACGATAAAAACATAGGGAAAGCGGTTGGTGAACGCCTCAGAGGGCTCACGGCTTCCCTGGGTGCCGGAGTTCATGGTTGAGATGATAATTGTGAGCGGATGCCTGCGGACAGGTCTATACCCGTCCTGGTAAAGAATGAATGGTGCCTCAATTGCCTGACCTATAGCACCCATCAGGATCCCCGGATCAGAAAGATTGAATTCTTCTAAGACGACGATGCCGCCATCTTTGAAACCTTCCAAAAACGGGGTTTCCACGAATTTAAAAGTACCCTCTATTGGTTTGGTTTTGCCTTCGTAGGTATCCTCTTCAGTGTTTTTACTAACGGATACGGTTCGTGTCGGCATTCCAAAGACACTGCCCAGGGCGTAAGCCAGTGTGGTCTTACCTGTACCAGGTTTTCCCGTTAGAATAATATTCAAATAATTGTTGCGGATTGCGCCAACGCCTGTGACACCCTCCTTAACCCTTGCCATGACTTCGGTTATTTCGGATTTGATCAGACTTAGCAGAGAATAGAAGGTGGCCGTCGGCACAAAATTGTCAAGTCTCTCAAGCGGCGGAATGTATTGCTGATAATCGCAGTGCCAGAGATAATCCAGCTTGAACGCGCCAGCACGGCAATCGGCTAAAGCCAGCATATTGTCTTCCGATTCCTCTTCGACAACTGGTGGGGTCACATCGGAAATCGCCTCAAACGGAGGTTTTGTAATACCGTTCAAATCGCCGCATTCCTCTAATTGGCCGGTACGATAACCCTGCCGGATACTTTCTAAGTCAAGGTTGTTGTCTGCAAAAACTTTCTTCGTTGGATAGTATTTAATGAATTCAAAATAGAAATCATCGGACAAATGATAAATTTCGCCTTTATCTATGTTCCCGGTTATACTATGATTTTCTATAAGGCTGCATATACGGGTTCTTGTTTCGGTAAAAGGCGAGTCGCTGTGAAGCGAGAATAGAACCAGCGGAATCAATGCGTCCAGATTTGTCGGCGCATCTCCCGCCCATGAAATGCACTTGGTGTCATTATCATAGGCACCCTGGTAGAGCACTTGGGTGGAGGGCCGTCTAAATTCACAATAGACATAAGGCTTACTTTCTGATACCAGCATGTTAATCGCAGCATCGTTCAGTATCCTATGAAGAACTGCGGCGGCGCCGTTGACTTTTGCTTTTTTGCTTGCCTCGCTGTTGGTTCTTGCCGAAGAAAGGTACAATCCTTCAGGACCTGAATCACCGACTTTGACGCCAAAAAGGCCAAGCTGCTTACTGCTTCTGTGAAGCTCGTTTGCAACGTTAATCTCCAAATTTGTTCCTCCTTGCGTTTTTCTTGAAATAGATTAGTGACAGTTACTCCATTTCGTCATTTTCGTCTCTATGGATAGTATGACGGTCGCACAAGAAGAGCAAAATATGAGACTTTCTCCATTTCCCATTCCCATTTATGTTTTTCATGTTATAATAAAAAATATGAGCTGGATGTGATTCATTGAGGGGGACTATTTATGAATATAAACGTCTTGTCTTTAACTGAAGGCGAGGTAGAGTTTTTTGGATTTCAAAGACTTAACAAGGCTGATTGTATATCTGTACGAGTACTCAATGATAAGTTGGTCATCAACGCCGGCGATATCTGTACGGCGTCAGGAAAAATTTTAATTAAAATATCGGGAAAACGCACAAAAGACCCTAATCTGTATAGTTTGGCAAAGCGTTATTGTAAGTCAAAAAATACAGCATTTGTAAATTCGCCCAAGAATCAGGAAGAGTATGTCCAGTGCTCGAATATTTCTATACCGGATGACTTTAGTCAAAATCATCCATTAGATCCGGCTACATCGACATAAGTGCGGCTCTGCAATATTAAGAATTGTCCGTTCCCGGTCAATTAGATATTCATGGTAGGCGCTGTAAGACTTCCAATTGTGTCAGAACAGCAACAAAGTTTTCTTATTAAGTGAAACTGAACACGTCGCTATACTGGACGTTGATATGGCGTTTTGTTTTTACCGATGTTTAAAATCATTTGTAGCGGCTGCTCCGTCAACTGCTTCCGGCTTTTCAGCATGCGAGGAGCTGCCTTCGGACGGATTCATTTCTTTCAAATTCAGCGGCGCCGGCTCTGAAAAGCCATATCTCTTCTTTCTGCCGACTCCTCTCAAAAGTTGACACACGACAATTAGCCCCCCTATAAGCAGGCCAATAACGAACATGCCAAACACCCAAATAAATCTTGTTCCATACATGTTTGCTCCTCCTATTGGATCCGTTCGGTGAAGAACTTCCGGAAGGAACCTTCTGCCGGAATGGATTGGTTTAGCATATCTGGAGTAACCACATGGCTCATAGAAGCAACCGGAATAGTCTCCATGCTGGGCAGTTCGTCGGGATCCGGCAGGTCATATATTACCAAATTTTTAAAACCGAGCTCTACCGCAGGAACAGTGGGATCAATATCCTTGCCGGACACCTCGCGCTTCCAAACCACTTGCCCAGTTTCCTCGACGATCCAGTATTCGTTGAGCGAAAAGGTGAAGGCACTACAATAGGTTTTGTAAACGTCCTTACTCACGTCAATCTGATAGGTTCCGGCTCGCATAAATTGATGATATATTGCCGGCAACTGGTTATACCGGCTATAGGATTCCCCTGTGGATTCGTTCTCAAAGTTCCATGTGTAGGAATTTATGCCGTTTTGACCTACCATTCGATAGATGGTATTGTGCGCCGTGTTCTCGATGCGGTATTCTTGGATGTACTGCATTTTGATAGTGTCTGTGGATGATGTGGCATTAAGATATTGGTCCAGCATCTGATATCGGGTCTGCATATCGGGAAAGTCTATGAAACCGCCGTCCAGATCCACGCGGATTTTTTGGCCGTTTTGCTGCAACAGCCAATCAATGAACTCATCCAGTGTTCCAAAACCATTTTGTTCCCACTCCGTCCATTGGATATTGCCAAAATCGTTGAGCGGATTGGTGATGCCGGGAATTTCAAGACTGCCGATGCTGCCCGAACCGCCCGTCTGGCTGCTGATAAAATTTTGAAAGGCTGTGCGGTCGCCGTTACTAAGATCCGGCATGTATGGAGTGTAGGTAGAAATATTGAAGCCGTTCCCAATGGGGTCATATGCCCCTGCGTTTTCAATCAGCTTGCGCAGCTCGTCGGCGGAGACTAATTGCTCCGTGATAAAAGCATAGCCGCCGTCCTGCCGCAGCACAAAGCCGTTTTCTACTGTATAGGCGTCTATAAGCGTTCCGACTTTTGTCTGAATTTTCCGGGAGGTGGTGCTATTTGTTTCGGCTGCCTGCCGCTCCCGTTCGGTCATGGTGTTTCTGTCGGATGAGCCGCCGCTGTAATCTGCACGTCCACCTGAGTTGAGTGGTACATATTCGCCAACCCGGCTGGCGCTTTCCGCAAACGCAGTCATGGGCGTTATCAGCAGACAAACCAGCATAAACACCAAAATTCTGAATACAATCTTTTTCAAAGTGATTACCTCCTGTTCGCCAATAGTATGATTGTTTTTTATTTTCTCAGAAATGGCAAAAGGGCGGGAAATCATGATGATCCCACCCCTTGCGCTTACATCCAGGGCTTGTTAGAAGCCTTTTTCGCATTACCTGACTGCTTTTATCCGTAAAGTAGTAGAATACACGGAGTTCTTTGTTTTGTAAAAGCCGCAGTTGGTTTTGTAGTTATTGCGTTCGAACAGTCCTTTGCCCACCAAACAATCCTTTCTACGCAGCCAACGCCCAAACCCCACGATCTGCTTTATGAAAGTCATTTGGGTGGATCTGTAATGTCTGACGGATTTTAGCCCTCCATTCTCGATTTGTTTCTGTCCGTTTATGCCCGTCAATAGCTTCATACAACTCATCCAATGAGGCCTTGCCTCCCATTTCTTCCAATACAGAGGAAACAATATTGCGCCAAGTAGGGATCTCAATATCCCTGATATCTACTTGACCGTTCCTTGCCGCCTGCATGTTGAAAAACAACGCGTTTTCCTTTTGCAGGAGCAATACATACTCGTGGACAATGGGGATGAAAGACTGTCCACTGTAGCCGATGTTATCCGACCAGCAATTATGCTGCGCCTTGATAATAATTTGTTTGATGTCGCCGGGTTTGATCATTTCCAGAATCATGGAGTATAATTTGCCCTTGCGTTTAATATCGCCAACCAAGATCGCCATGTGTCCGCCTTTTTCGAGCGCCATAAATTGCTTCATGATACAGTAATTCAGTTCGGAAATAAAACTATCCCACGGCTGCGGGCGAGAAAGGTCGAAGCGCAGCGGGTCATATCCAAACTGCCGAATGACTTCCTCTGCGCTGTACTGCTTACCCGCATATTCAATAATTGACCAATAAGGCGGGTGTGCAAAGATGAACTCCGGGCGTTCCCGAATCTCATCAGTCATCAGGTTGAAGCCGGAGTGTAGGTCGTAACAATAACTTTCAATGCCAAGCTGTGCCGCAACATCGCGAGTAGTGCCCCCGCCACACATATAATCCGCAATCTCGTGAACCTTGAGAAAATCCGCAAGGTCATGGATTAGCTTAGGGCTGCAATTTCCTCTGTATGTGTTTTTACCGCCAACACCCCTTTCGGGGTAACTTACAATTGATTTCATTCGGTTTCCTCCCCGTTTTTCTCAGACATAGAAATTTTGATACATGATAATATTTGTAAAGAATCTCGATATTCCTCGCCTATAGCATTTCTTAGTTGATTGCGTGCTGCAATGGAATCATCAGCTTCTATTTCCATTGTTTCGTTAGGATCTCCTAACTTTTTGTAGAACTTAAATTTAAACTTAGCCATTACGTCCTCCTCTTTCTTTTATATCATGTAAAGTATTATCGTGTGTATAAGGTTAAGAAAATCCAACGCCACTTTCGAATAACTTACTATTGATTTCATATATGTCTCCTTATACCAGCCGTTTCAGACCACCGTTATTAGGATGGATCAAAATATCTCCGTAGTCGGTGATTCCCCAGCTTAAATTTCTCGTATAGGCATGCACAAGGAAAGCACCATTCTTTTTTGGCATTTTTTTACGTTCCGAAAATGCCAAGAGATAGGTTTCCAATTCCAATAAACCCCCATCTGACATTTGGTAAATGCCCTTAATAATATGCCAAACCTTTAGCCGGCCAGCTTCTTCAATTCTCCGGACTGTTTCTATCTGCTCTTTGGTGGCCCAATACAATGCGCCGAAAGGTTCTTTTGAGTAGTTGATTTTCCCGGCACTAAAATCTTCAAGCACATTTGGAAACAACAGGCCTGCGTCCCGGATGTGTTCCGCTGCAAGTGAGATCAAATTTTGTATCATTTCTACATGTTTTCCTTTCGTCATAATTTCATGGGTTCTCGATTCTTATGCTTCCTCTCAGTAGACACGGATATTTTATTAAACAATCCCGGCGCTTCTTTTTGAATCATGCTACCACCTCGTTTCACGCAGTATCAGCCACTTTTAATTCATCTTTTTTCGCTGTTCGGTATCCCTGCCCGCTTTTTGTATTAGCCGTGACAATTTTCCCACTGTTGAGCAATTCTTGAAAAATGTTGGCAGCATAGGTTTGGCAGACGCCGTCCGAACGACGGTCAAGGCCATGAAAGTCGCTACGGTTACCCAGTGCCAGCCGTCCTACGCTGTGCCGGCGTCCGATTGATTCAACCGGGCCGGTTCCCGCAACATACAGATTCCGACGTTTTGTGGTGTATGCCGTCATGATTTCGGCGTAAATGTCGTTGCGCTCCCGATCTAACTTTTCGGTCAGTTTTTCGTCGGACATATCATAGATTTCCTCATAGACATCCACAGCCCGAAGTATAAAGCTGCCCGCGCCTGTCAGGAACGCCGTGACAGCCTCGATCTCTGCATTTTCACAAACGCCTGCGAAATCCTGAGGGTGCAGATACAGGCAGCTTTTTTCTTTAGTTACAGTCGTGCAAACATAATCCCGGCCGCTCTTTTCGAGTGACCAGCCGTTTGCGGCGAAAAGCCGCTCCACTTCAACGCTGAAAGTCTGCCGAAGCTCAGAAACCCATTTGCCGTCTTCGATCCGTTCATCGCTCCAGCCTTGACCGGTATAACCGTTTTTGTCAATACGGAAGTAGATGTCGGAATAATACCCAGCTATACCCTTATGATCATTAACGCGGCCTGGCTGGTTAAAAGTTATACTGGAACTGTACATTTTTTATTCATCCTTTCTTTGTTTCTCCAACATGCGCAGCAACATATATTCCTGCGGCTCATATAGATAATCGAACAGGTGCCCCTATTGTGATAAGCGCAGTATTTATCAGTGTATGGGCTTTTCGTACAGGTGCAGGACTTTTTGTTGAGCGGCCCTGTCAAGTTCCGCTCCATCTTCTTAATTTTCTGTGCTTTCGTCAAACAAAAACCTCCCATCCGCGCGTTTTTCTTTTATAGCCTGTGAAACGTGCTCTTGCTGCTGTTGAATACGCTGTCGCTGCTCGGATACTCGCCCTCGCACCATCATGTGTTGCACAAGGTTTCCGGCAATCAAAGTAAAAATTAGAACCACAAGGGCGATAGCGGCCCATTTCGGAAGTTTTTTAATCATATTTCAAATCCTCAATAATAAATTCCGTCAGTGTAGGCTCCAGATAGACCAAGCGGTCAATCAGATTAATAATTCTTTGCATTTCAAACTGTTTACTTTCAATCCCAAGGTAATAAGGGATAAAAACGGCAAGCTCATCGCAATCATGAAAGCCTGTCATTTCACCCACATAGACTTCATGCTCGGATATTTGCCGCTCATTTTTGATAAGCCGGGCAGAATACCGTAATGAGCTCCTCATTTTTTCAATGTCGTTTCGATAAAAACCTTCCAATGTACAATCATCGTACTCATTGATAATAAACAGACCCACTTGTTCTTTAATCCGTACCAGATATAGCAACGAGGAGGTATCTATCCCCAGATTGTTATACCATTCATATGGAGCCTCGGGCACAACACCGTGACCACTATGTTCACCCAATGAATTTGTGAGAAATACAAGATCATTGCCGCAGTCTTCATACAGCTTGTTTAATCTGGAAATTAACGGCCGCCTGCTCTCATTTGCTTTGGAAAAACCAGCTATGGTTTTTTCTTTCATACATTGTGTCCTTTCTTTTGTTCTTGTATAGATGCTTTTGCCTGGCAATCGGTCAGACACTCATCCATGATGTTCATGACCAAAACGCTGGCCTCAAACGGCGTTTGGCAATAGTCAGCCACACTGCAATACATGGCGTCAGCCAGATCATGTGGCATATCGTTGGGTACATCCTGTTCATCACCAGAATAAAGGTCATCAATAGCCGCTTTGATTTGGTCTTCCGTGCTACAATCACCGCCGCCTTGTCCCCAATGATGAATCCAGGAACGGCACGCCTCAGCTAGCCCTGGAACCTGTTCTTTCGGCAGGGCTTCCAGCCACTCAAAGAAATCAGGGCAGGTCTCAATCAAAATCCTTTCCAGATTTGCACCTTCAAGCATAGATTGAAGCTTTTCGATAATGACAGGGGCTTTTGCATAGCCTGTGATCATGAGCATTTTGCCTCGAACAAAATCAGCTCTTCTTTTGAGTTTCTGTGCATCCATAAATGTTTGCTCCTTTATGTAGTCAGATTCTTGTGTTATGGTATAGTTCTCCAATCGTCCGTACACAAGTCTGTTAATAGCATGACGGTTGTGTGCACAGTGCAAGAAAGCGTAAATCTACCCGTTTTTGTTTTCTTCTTTTGAGGGGAGCGGAGGGTACAGATCTGGCTTAACCATATAAACAAGGGTAAAAGTAAACAGGCTTGCCTCAAAAAGAGACAGAAGTTCTTTCGCATATTCAAAGATGCCTTCCGCCAGCGCCTTAGGCCGGTCAGTTCCAAACTTTCGAATCACTGCGCCGATGGTAGTCTTGAGTTCAGGATATACTTGGCCGGCAAGAATGGGCGCGATTTCCGCAAGATCGTCGCCCAGCCAGGTCATCTGTTCATTCGGCAGGCCTTTCAACCACTGCTCAAATTCTGGTAAAAGAAGGTTGCGGATTTCGGAATACTCCGATTCCCGGACACGACGCATTGCTTTCACCAGAGTTACAGAGGTGCAAATGTTCAGCAGCGGTGCAACGGTGTCTAATAGAAACTGTGCCTGAGTCTCAGCGGTAATGGGTTTGTTCGATACAAAAACTTGATTACACATTTCCGATTTCTCCAATCATCTCGTTTTGATTCCGCCGCTTGTCCTGATCAGTCCCGGCAGATCTGGAAATAGTATGATGGATTTTTTGAAAATAGCAGCGCTGGCCTGCTGCGCAGGAGAAGATTCTAATATAGGTGCAAAAACGAACTTTTTTGATCTTCTGACTGTTTAGATGCTTACTCAATAAAAAAAACGACACCGGAAGGGGAGTCGAATAATAAAAAACGGGCTGAAAACAGACTGTTTTTACTTGTTTATTGGCAGCACAAATAGCCGCTCAAAATTGGCGGCAAATGCAGAATTTTCAGGTTTTTTTTATAATTTAATAGCCGCCCAAAAACTAAAGCCCTCTGATTTCTTGATTTCAGAACGACGACGTTTGATGAGGCTCACGCTTAATTTCAATTCATCAGCAATTTCACGAATCTTTTTGCCCATGAGAACAAAAGCAGCAATCAATTTTTTATGCCGCTTCGCTTTTCCAGCACGGTCTTTGAATTCACGGGATGGGTGACCTACGAAATAACCTTCAGATCCGTTTAGACCAAGTTCAAAACGGATACGCTCGTTGGTATAACGGTAACTTTTATCATTGCCCCTCGCTGTGTGCAACAACTCGCGGTTGCTCAACGGTGCATAAAAAAGTTTGTTCAGACACTTGAGCTTCTCTTCGCATTCAGAAGTCGACAGCCCGGCATCTCGCGCCCAAATCCAAGCCAGATGCGCGGTTTTCTCCCGGCAGTTTTGAAATCCCCAACCTTGACGGGCAAGAGAAAACAACTCAGCAAGCCGCTTGGCGCCAAGCCATTTTGTAGTATGATGACTGCTAAAGAATGTCGCGAGCTTATGGCTTTTTTTGCCATATCCGTTTCGGCTTCGATCAATATCACGATTGGCATTCATGACTGCATAAACACCATTCCAGGGTTTGTCTTCCAGCAGTGCGCAAAGATCTTTATACCTGTATTTGGGCTGTCCGGTAGGTTTCATATAACTGATCCGCCCTGTGTCCTCATGGGCGCTTCCGGGTACGCGTAGTACACGGCTTGCATCCATTGATCCAATGTCAACCTTATAACCTGGGCCGTATGGTTCCAGGTATTTTTCAGCTTCCACCCAACGGGCAGCCAGTTTAATCTTAGTCACCTGAACACCGTGCACCATTTGTTTTTTTACACCGTTAGGCAGACTTTCAAAAACATAATAAAGATGACAGCCGCCGGATCCGGTGAAGATGATATAATTTGGCATCGGAATCCCGCTGTATTTGCAGTGCCAGCGAATATTTTGCTCAAGCTGCTCCTCCAGAGCCGCATAATCATGGGAAAAAGAGCCTTGATAATCAATGTCAATGATAATGTGGCCTAGCCGCCACAAAAATTGTTCGGTTCGGCGGAAGTATCCACTATTGTACGCTTTGAACACATTTGCTGAGACGTATGAAACGCCGGTATTCTTTATATTGTTACATGCCTGGGTAATCATGCCGTTTATCGAGTGACACAGGACACGATTATGAAAATCAGCGCTGTCAATGATTACGCCGCCGCCTTTCATAGGTTCGCTGTATATCTTTCTGAAAAAGATAGCCGCCTGTGTCCGTTGATATTTCGAGAGTGTATTTGCCGTCAATTGTTCAGCCTCCTATCTTCGTACTCGGAGATAGTATGATGAAAACTTGAAAAACGGCAGTTAAAAAAAGACAACAAATCTCGCAATTCAGTACGAGACTGCTGTCTAGGACGGGAAAAACCGGTAGGCTTCAAACACTTTCTATTCTCATAATACACGTGCGAGTCCCAAAAAACCGCTATTCTAAAAAATCTATCTCTCTGTACAAAATTTGATTAATCGCCCTAAATCGGGATTTGCTTTCTTCAGATTCGTCCGGCGAGGCGGTAAAGGACAGCCAGAGGAGAAATTCAAGATATTTCTCAGTGCCGGTAGCCACATAAGTGTCTAGCTCCGTTTGATTGGGCAACCAGTTCGGATTGGGATTCGGTATTGCCTCCAGCCAGACCTGAAGTGCGTCGTATTCGTCATAGGTGATTTTCATCTTGATTCCTCCGTTTTCGGAGATAGTATGATTAAATACAGGAATGTGGCAGTAATTTTGTATATACTGCCATCATATTATCCTCAGCAATACCCCAAGACCATAAGGGAAACGTGATTATAATTTTTAAGTTTGCGGATTTAAAAGGGAATAAAGGTGTTTTCTCTACCCGCAGAAATACTCTTGGTAAAATGACGTTGATCATTACGAGCGGTGCGACTTCGCTGAAAATGTGAAGCGCAACAAAAAAGGGTGCACACCAATTTGCGACAGCCCCAACATTGTTATGCTGCTAGTGACTTATTGTGATGTTCCATCGGAGTTAATACGCCCAGTCCGCGTTGAGGACGTTCATTCGTATAGTACTTATGTTTTAGATGAATAAAGAGACAGCCATTCTCCAAAGGTTTTGATCATTTTAGTAATCCACCGAAAAAAGAATATAAAGACGATGGTGCTTACTAAGCAAGTGACAACCAATGTAGATGTACCATAGGAAAGCTGTTTTGCACAAGAATAAAGAATATACAGGCAAAGCGGCATAAAAAAAACAGATGTTGTCAGACCTGGTATATAATGTCGGAAACGAAAACTCAAAAAATAATGAAGCACTAAATGAATAACGAAAACAAAAAATACGCCATACCAAATCAAGTATTTTTGAAAAAAGATAGAAATAAGTGACACAGTCAGTAATATCAAAAATTCAATTGAAACGGCGATTGTTCCGGAATCCGGTGATACCCAATGTGCAAATGGCTTTGTTGCTGCTTTTTCAAGCTGTATTGCATATTTTTGTTGCCAGGCATTAACCATGATTATTTCTTCAAAATCATGGAGTATAAAGATAATAGGCAGCATAAGAGCAATAACTGACATAGTAAAATTTTGCATAATGATGAACCCTCCCTAAAATCGTCACACTTGTGTCTTTTGTGAATTTAGTATAGTATGTAGATATGTATCTGTCAATAGGCTTGCCGTGAACGCTACATATAAGAGAAATCGTGACGATTAAAGGGGGAAGATGAGTATGTCTGAAAAAAATAAAGGAAATACCAAAGCGCTGCAATCGCAAAAATTTATAGAAGAAGCTCTTTTTAAACTGATGGAAAAGGAACCTTATCATAAGATTACTATTCAGGAAATAGCAGATATGGCGCAATTATCCCGTCGTACGTTTTACCGGAACTATGAGGTGAAGGAGGATGTTATACTTGGCTATTTTCATCGCATATGTAAAGAGTATGAAGCAAATTTGCGCGTTGCAGATAATTTATCGCTTTCTGGTATAGCAACTGTTTTTTTCAGTACCATGCAAAAACATTTGGATTTTCTTTTTTTAATCAATAAAAATTATCTTGTGGAACTGCTCATACGAGAGATGGATGCCTTTCTTTTGCCGCTCCATCAGGAATTAAAAGGAAAATCATATGACGATGATTTAGAACTGACTCGTATTGCGTTAACCTTTAGTATTGGCGGATTTGGGAGAATTCTTGTTTTATGGCTAAATAAAGGTGCGAAGAAGACGCCAGAAGAATTGGCCATGCTGTTGGGAAAGGCGTTGCAGCTTATTATGTGATTTCTGTTCTTAGGAGTGGCATGTGGCAAGGTGTCTCATATGATCCGAAGATTAATTGGCTTAATGGAGAACAGACGATTGTGGAATACATTGAAAATTAATGTTTAGATAAAAATGAAAAAGTTATAAAAACAAGGGGGCTGTCGCAGCCCCTTTTCTATTTTGCCTTTTATGCTCCGAACCGAATTAAGAGTTCCTCTTCTGCAAAGGACTCCAGCTCTTTCACCGGATTGTCGGCGTTTTCGTCAAATTCAAGCTCAAAACGTTCAGCCAGCTGGATTACAATCGGCATGAGTTCTATATGCGGTATGTCCTTCAGTTTTCGACTATTCTCCAGCCTGGCGGCAACCCGCGTGATATAAAAAACATTTTCCCGAATACTATACTCCATTATCTCACTATCGATCTTGTCTGTAGTAAAATTTAGTGCGGCATCTTTTGTTATCTTCAATTCGCCGGCCATTCCGCTTTTACTTCTTACGGCAATCAGATATCCATTGTCGATCGGACTGATGGTATCGATCAAATCATCTCCATGCTCGCCGACGAAGGTTTTTAAAGCTGCCATAAAAGCACTTACAGTGAAATTTTTTTTCATGATAATCTCCATTCCGCCGCTGACGCTGGCGGCACAAATAGGTAATGAAATAGCAAGTTAAAAAGATGCGCGTCTTTCACCTTTCGTTTATAATTGTCTACAAGGGGAAGCTATACT
>Ga0153928_1000664_pt1 | contig 16579 bp, 15 predicted proteins | sample TSNJ012MetaG_FD_106656 | JGI IMG/M metagenome (GOLD analysis project Ga0153928, IMG submission 106656) | Attine ant fungus gardens microbial communities from New Jersey, USA - TSNJ012 MetaG | ecosystem: Host-associated > Fungi > Mycelium > Unclassified | place: USA: New Jersey, Wharton State... | reverse complement strand
TACGATGCCACGGTCGGGCAGACGGGCGTCGTCGGTGAGTCCTCTTCGCCGACGCTCGTAAAGACGACGGCACCAGGTTTGGCAACGAGCCACGGCGGGACGCTCGCTGCGGCGACGCTCGCGACCAACGTCGTTACAAGAATTAAGAAGCGTCTACCGGTTCCCATGAAGGTAGATTCCAACGCGAATAAGCAAACCGCCTCCGGTTAACTGGTAAATTTGAGGTAAGACCGATGGACTTTCGCTTCGATGCCGAGCTCTCCACCGCCGTTGCGGCTGACGGGGCGCCGGCGACGCTTGTTGCGCCGCAAGGTCCGCTTTCCGCCGAGATGCTCGATCGCATGGAGCGTTACTGGATGGCGGCAAACTATCTCTGCGTCGGGCAAATCTATCTCGCCGCAAATCCGTTGCTGCGCGAACCGCTGACGCCGGAGTGCATCAAACCGCGTCTCCTCGGCCATTGGGGAACCTCGGCCGGTCAGAACTTCATCTACGTTCATCTGAATCGTTTGATCGTCGAACGCGATGCGAGCGTGATCTACATCTCCGGTCCCGGACACGGCGGTCCGTCGCTCAACGCACACTCCTATCTCGAGGGAACGTACTCCGAGGTTCATCACGAGATCACGCAAGACGTCGAAGGCATGCGCCGGTTCTTTCGCGACTTCTCGACGCCGGGAGGCGTGCCGAGCCACTGCGGTCCGCACGTGCCCAACTCGATCCACGAAGGCGGTGAGCTCGGTTATTCGCTCGTGCACGCCTTCGGTGCGGCCTTCGACAATCCCGAGCTGATCGTGGCGTGCATCGTCGGCGACGGCGAAGCCGAGACAGCTCCGCTCGAGGGAAGCTGGAAAGGTATCGACTTCTCGAACCCGGCGCGCGACGGCGCGGTGCTTCCAATCTTGCACCTCAACGGCTATAAAATCTCTGGGCCGACGGTCCAAGCACGCCAAACCGACGACAGGCTGCGCGCGCTCTATCGCGGCCACGGTTACGAGCCGTACTTTGTCGAGGGCGACGATCACGCGGCCGTCCATCAGCTCTTCGCATCCGCGCTCGATCGCTGCTACGATGCGATTCGCGCGATTCAGCGCGACGCCCGAGCGAATGGGGCGGCTCGGCACGCGGCTTGGCCGATGCTCGTGCTCCGAACGCCGAAGGGCTGGACCGGACCGAAAGAGGTCGACGGCCTTCCCATCGAGGGCACCTTTCGCGCGCACCAGGTTCCGCTGGCGAACGTTCGCGAGAATCCGGATCGCTTGAAGATGCTCGAAGCGTGGATGCAGAGTTACAAGCCGAATGAGCTTTTCGATGCCGACGGCCGGTTTATCGCCGAGCTGCAAGGCTTAGCTCCGCGCGGCGATCGCCGAATGGGCGCTAATCCAAGCGTAAACGGCGGCCGGGTACTCGACGCCCTCGATCTTGCGGACTTCGTCGAGTACGCGCTCGACGTCCCTGCGCCCGGAAGCGTTGCCGCCGAGGCGCCGCGCAGGCTCGGTGAGTTTCTGCGCGACGCCTTCAAACGCAATCCGAATAACTTCCGGCTCTTCTGTCCCGACGAAACCGACTCGAACCGGCTTGACGCGGTCTTCGAAGCGACGGCGCGATGCTTCTTGGAGCCCACCGTTTCGATTGACGACCGGCTCGGCTCCGACGGGCGCGTGATGGAGATTTTGAGCGAACACTGCTGTGAGGGTTGGCTCGAAGGGTACATCCTGACGGGCCGGCACGGCCTCTTCGCCTCGTACGAGGCCTTCGCGCAAGTCGTGGATTCGATGCTCACGCAGCACGCGAAGTGGCTCGAGGAGTCCAAGGAGTTTACCTGGCGCAAGCCGATCGCTTCGCTCAACGTCTTTCTCACAAGCCACTGTTGGCGCAACGATCACAACGGGTTCAGCCATCAGGCGCCGGGCTTCGTGGATAATGCGCTCGCGCGGCGCAGCGAAGTCATCCGCGTCTACTACCCGCCCGACGGAAACTGCTTGCTCAGCGTTATGGACCATTGTCTGCGCAGTCGCGACTATGTCAACATCGTCACCTGCGGCAAGCAGCTCGAGCTGCAGTGGCTCGACATGGAGAAGGCGCGCGATCATTGTTCGCGCGGCGCTTCAATTTGGGATTTCGCGACGAACGATGCGCAAGCGCAGCCCGACGTCGTCTTGGCCTGTGCCGGAGACGTGCCGACGCTGGAGGCTTGCGCTGCCTCCTGGCTGCTGCAAAAGCACGTTCCCGGAATCAAAGTGCGGCTCGTGAACGTAGTGGACCTCGGCGTGATCATGTCGCCCGACGCACATCCCCACGGGATGGACGACATATCGTTCGAGGCGCTCTTCACGCAAGATGCGCCCGTAGTGTTCGCCTTCCATGGCTACCCGTGGGTGATCCACCCGATGGTTCATCGGCGCGCGAATGAAGAGCGCTTTCACGTCCGCGGGTTTCTCGATCGCGGAACGACGACGACGCCGTTCGACATGGTCGTCCTCAACAAGATGAGTCGCTACCACCTCGCCATCGACGCTCTCAACTACGCTTCACGTTTTCGCAGTAGCGCATCGGGCGTAATCGACGAGTTCAACCGAAAGCTCGACGAGCATCATCTCTACATTCGCGAGCATCTACAGGATATGCCGGAGATCAGAAATTGGTACTGGACGCCCGATTTTAGCGATCCGACCAGCCCGGCGCCGGCCGCAAGCTCGAGGGGCTCGGGAAAGACCTTTACGGACGCCTAATCGAGAAGGCGGAGCACGTGTCGCGCGATCATGAGGTTCTCGTCGGTTGGAATTACGAGCACTTTAACGCCGGTCTGCGCCGCTGAGATCTCTCGCGCGTTGCGTTGGTTCGCGTCAGAGTTGAGCCGTGCGCCCAGATAGGCCAAGCGTTCGCAGGTGGAGGCGCGAATCACCGGCGCGTTTTCACCGATTCCGCCGGTGAAGACCAGTGTGTCGAGACCACCGAGTACCGCGATCATCGCGCCGAGATGTTTGATCAGCTGGTAGATGAAGAGCTCGATCGCTCCTGCCGCGCGTGGATCCGAACCGGCAGCCGCGACGAGCAATCGCATGTCGGACGTCGTTTCCGAAACGCCAAGCAAACCCGACTCACGGTAGAGCAATTCGGAGAGACGCGCCGCGTCGTAACCGTCGGCCTCGAGCAGCCGAACGAGGATGCCCGGATCGAGATCCCCCGGTCGCGTTCCCATCATCAGACCGCCGAGCGCGCTAAAGCTCATCGTGGTGTCGAGCGGTTTACCATTGCGCATCGCGCAGAGGCTCGCGCCCGAGCCGAGATGCGCAACGACGGTCGCGCCCGCGTCGGGACTCAGCTCCGATGCGATGTACTCGTACGAAAGACCGTGGAAGCCGTAGCGCGTGAGGAGCGGATCTATCCCGGCCGGCAGCGGGAGGCGCTTCGCGATCGGCGGCGACTGCCGATGGAACGCCGTGTCGAAGCAGAGCACCTGCGGCACGCTCGGGAATCGCCGCTGCGCGGCGTAGATGAGATCGAGTTCGCCACGCAAGTGGAGCGGCTCGACCGGTACGAGGCTTTCGAGCTCGCGCAAGACATTATCGTCCGCCCGCACCGGCGCATCGTAGGTCAATCCGCCGAAGACGACTCGATGACCGACGGCCTCGACCGATCCGTCGAGATACGGCACAATATCGGCGAGCACGCGCGCAAGATCCGCGTCGCCCTCGCCCGTCGCGTTCTCAGTTCCCGCGGCGATCCGCTCGAGACCGGTTGAACCTGCGCGATACGCGGCGTACTTGAGCGAGGACGACCCACCGTCGAGGCAGAGCAGTTCCACTACATGGCCTTCCCGCCGAACGTCTCCGCCTGAAGGGTGTCAAGGAAACGCTCGAGCTCGGCTGCCCGCGCGGCGCCGATTCGTTGCGCCGTTTTTGTGATGAGCCTTGGCGGTATATCGTGCACGAACGTTCGCAGCGCCTTCACCGCGCGCACGAAGCTCTCGGCGCTCTCGCCGGTGAGCGAGATCATTCGCGCGGCGCCGATATCGCCTAAGAAGTCGAGCGAATCGGCGTCGTGGAGTACGATCGCCTCGGGCTGCGTGCCCGGATCGCTGTAGTACATGTGGCCGCGCTCGGCCGCTTGAACCGCGGGGAACTTCTCCATCGGGAACCCGGCGGTACGCAGAATCGCGCCGCTCTGCTGCGCGGCGCACTCCCCGTGCTCGAGCTTTGCATCTTTGCACGGCATGAAGGCCGACATATCGTGAAGGAAGGACGCGGCAAAGAGGACGTCTGTATCTACGCGCAGGCCGTCGCCTTGCGCGAGCTCGAGCGCGATCCGGTAGTTGCGCTCGGAGTGTTGCCAGCCCCACGCCGGGTGATGGAACTTCGCGCGGGCGAGATCGTAGATGGTCACTTTCCACGGCGCGTCGAGCGGAATTCCCGTCGCACTCTGTGCGAGCGGCGCCGCTGCGAGCAACGCGGCGACGAGAACGGGCGCTACGAGCATTAGATCACCTCCGGTTTTATGATGGCTTCGACGGCCGCGCGAATCGGCGAGACCGGTTCGCTCCACGCGTCTACGAACGATTTGAGAATTCGCGCGGTGAATCCCCAGATGTGACGCTCGCCGTGGTCGAACGCGTAGAGCGTTCGTGCTCGTGCGGCGCCCAACGACTCGTCGGGATAGAGCCTGCCCTCTTCGAAAATAGTCGCGAGCGGAACGGTAAAAGCGTCGGCAATCTCCTCGCCGTCTACGGCAACCGAGGCATCCGCATCCAGGACCGCGACTACCGGCGTGATGCGAAAGCGGCTAGAGAACTGTTCGACCTCCGGTAAACTCCCGACGACGTTCACGCTCTCGGCATCGATACCGAGCTCCTCGTGGAGTTCCCGAAGCGCCGTCGTCACCGGATCGCCCCCATCGGCCGGCTCCTCGATCCCACCGGGGAACGCAATCTGGCCGGGATGCCGTCGCAAGTGCGCCGCGCGTTCGACGAAGATCACGCTCGGCGGCGTGCTCGCAAGAATCGGCACCAGCACCGCGCCGCGCTTCACGCGGCTCTCCTTACGCGCTACACAGGGTCGTGTCATGCCGACCCTTGAATAACTCCGCATGGAGATCGTGATCGCCGAGAGAGGCGCCTTCTATTTCGAGCCGGCAATTACGGCCGAGGAAGCGCGCGGCCGCGCGAGCGCGCAAAAGACCTCGGCGTTTGGAACCTTATCGCGGCTCTTCTCGCGCCCGAAAGCCGAAGACATCGCGATTTCCGACGAAGGACTCTGGTATCTTCCGATGTGGCACGCCAAAGCGCACCTCCACTTCGTCTTCGATCGGAGCGAAACGTATAAGGTGCCGATCAAAGCGCCGCACGTCGCAACGGTCTCGATCGGCGCAAACGATTACGCGGTCGCCGGCGGCGCGATCGACGTTCCGGTTGTGGAGCATTGCGATCGCGACGAGAAGCGCGAGCTTTGGCACGACGGCCTCACGAATACGCCGATCAACGCGTCGTCGTACCTCAGAGTGCAAGCGACGCCGGTCGATCTCGACGGTTTCGCGCCCGAAGGCGCAAAGATCGTCACTCCCGCAGTGCGCGCTTCGGCGGTCATTCGCGCGCTGATCGGCGAGGATTTCGGCCCGGCGGATGCCGACGCAGTGAAGGAGGAACGGGTGGACGTCGAGTGCATTGACCTCTACCTGCGTCCCACCTTCAACTTCAAATGCATCTGGACATCGAAGAACAAGACAGCCGATTTGGCGGTAGACGCGATCACCGGCGAGCTGCAGGCTCAGCCTTCCGCAACGATGTCGTTCGTCTCGAAGCTGATGAAGCCCGAGACGCTCTTCGATCTCGGCGCGGAGACGCTTAACGTGATCGTCCCCGGGGGCGCAATTGCACTGAAAGTCGCGAAGGCGTTAAGCGAAAAGCATAAAGCCTGACGCCGAACACGAGCGCTCTGGCGAAGTACGTAGACGAGTCATGAGCTGACGACCTCCAGCGGCCTATCGAGCCGCCGTTTCGCGGTAAAATGATCTCCCCGATAGAGCTCAAACTCGACCGTTTCAGCGTTCTTGGCAATCTCTTCGAGCATCTGGCCGAGGCGCGGGTTCCATTGCGCACGCACCCAATCGTGATACGAGCGAAAGTGAACGAGCACCGCAATGCGCCGGTCATCCCGGCTCGCGAGCAGCTCGGCGTCAATAAAGCCTTCCATCTCGGCGCCGGCGCCCTTCCAAAACTCGGCGAGGTCGTTGTAGAGCCTTTCGAAATCGCGTGGGGCGACTTCGAGCACTCGAAGCGTGAAGACCGGGGCGCTCTCGCCGAGGCCGCGTACGACCGACTCCACGGCTTGCGGCGCGACCTTCCCTCGCACGATGACGACCGGGCACCGCGCCGAACGCAGAATCGTCTCGGCGACGCTGCCCATGAAGAGCCGCTTGAAGCCCGACTCACCGTGGCTTCCCATGATGATGCTCTCGGCGTGCACCTTCGCTGCGCGTGCGACGATCCGTTGGGCCGGGCGTCCGATCTCGACGTGCCCGCTCGCCGGGATTCCGCAGCGCGCGGCGCGAGTAAGCGCTTTCCTGACGACTCGAGCCGCGGCCGCTCGAGCCTCTTTGATGCGCGGCCGTTCGCCGTAAAGCGCCGTCGAATGGCCCAAAATTGCGATGGCGTCCACGACCGACCAAATCTCCAGCGACGCGCGCCGCGCCTTGGCCAACCGGAGGGCGTAGCGAAAAGCATGCGCGGAAGAACTGGAGCCGTCGATCGGAACGAGGATGCGCCTAGCCATACTCTCATGGTAGAACTGCCGTAAGAAGAAATGGGGAAGAGATCGCTCGGCGCGCTCGTTTGGTATTTCTTACGGCTCGGTTTGACCGGCTTCGGCGGTCCCGTGGCGCTCGCGAACTATATGCGGCGCGACCTCGTAGAGAAGCGCGGCTGGATCGGTGAGGACGAGTACGACGAAGGGCTAGCGATCGCGACCGCCTGCCCCGGTCCGCTCGCCTATCAACTCGGAATCTACTGCGGCTACATCCGGCACGGCGCGCTCGGCGGGTTGAGCATCGCGATTGCCTTTGCCGCCGCACCCTTCCTCATCGTCGTCGGCATTGCCGCACTCTACGTTCACTTCGGCTCGACGTGGGAGCTGCGCGCGATCTTCTACGGGGTTGGGCCCGTCGTCATCGCGATCATCGTAAAGTCGTGCTTGGACCTCGGTCGCAAGACGCTGCGTGGCGAATGGCTTGCCTACGCATTCGCTACCGTCGCGTGCGTCATCACGATTGTCGTGCAACAAGAGTTGATCGCGCTCTTCCTCGTCGCCGGCACGTTGGGAATCGTTGTTTTCTATCGCCCCGCACCGCCGCGCACCGAGCCGCCAAGGCCGAGCCGTAAAGGCCAAGTCCCGTTGCGCTCCGTCGCGCCATTAGTCGCTGCCGCGTACCAAAACGTCGCTTTGCCGAAGCTCTTTTGGTTCTTTTTCAAGACCGGATTGCTCGTCTTCGGCAGCGGCCTGGTCGTCGTGCCATTTCTGAAAGCCTATGTCGTGGATCAATACCACTGGCTATCGAATCAAGCGTTTCTCGATTCCGTCGCCGTTGGAATCGTCTCTCCGGGGCCGGTCGTGATCACGGCAACTTTCGTCGGATATCTCACCCACGGGTGGGCCGGCGCGTTCGCGGCCACCATCGGCATTTTCACGCCTTCTTTAATTTTCGTACTGCTCGGTACGCCGCTGCTGCGCCGCTATCGCAGTAACGGGCGCTTGCAGGGATTCGTACGCGGCATCACCGTCGCCGTCGTCGGCATTCTGCTCGGAACCTCGTTATTGGTCGCGCGCAGTACGATCCACGATGCCTTCGGTCTCGCAGTTCTGCTCGCGGCCGTTGCCGCGCTCTACTCGAAGTGGAGAGTGCCCGAGCCAGCGCTCGTCGGCGGCGGAGCGCTCTGCGGACTGATCGTCGCGCTCTTCTTGCACGCGCGATAGCCGCTATCGCCTGCAGTAGATCGACTTAAGAGCCGGGAAAGACGACGCATGATCACCGCCATCGGCATCGCGGTTCTGATCGTTCAACCGCTCGTGACGTTCTCCATCGGTATTGAAACGGGCGGCCCGCAACTGCGGGCACTCTTGGTCCATCCCGGCTTAAACATGCGGTACTTTCTCGCAACGTTCGTCGTGATGCCGTCGCTCGCCGTCCTCCTCGGCATCTTCGCGCACCTGCCGCCACCGCTCTGGGAAGGTCTCACGTTGATGTCGATCGCGCCGCCTGCTCCGCCGGCGACCCGCAGGCTTCGCAAGGTTGGCAGCTTCGACATCGGGCTCGCGTGGCAGGCCGAGGCGTTCGTCTTCGCCGTCGTGATGATTCCGCTCACGATCGCCATCGTGCAGGCTCTGGGATTGGTCGGGCAAGACGTAAATTTGACATGGGGACCGATGATCCAGCGCAGCGTTCTCTTCTTCGGTGCGCCGATGCTTGTCGGGTTGCTCGTACGGCGTTACCTGCCTACGGTCGCGCAGTCGCTCGTTAAACCCTTTGGGCTGCTGGCGAACGCCGGATTGGGCGTGCTCGCTATCTTAGTCTTGATCGTGGCGATTCCGGTTATCTTTCACTATAACATCGTTTCGATCGCGATTGTCGTTGGATTCGTTGTGGTCGCGGTGCTCGTCGGACACCTTCTCGGCGGCCCCGGAACCCATACGCGCGTGACGCTCGCCGCAATGTTGGCCGCGCGCTTTCCGCTGCCGGCACTGATTCTGGCGCAGTCGAACGGGGCGATCAAGACAATTCTTCCGGTGGTCCTCGTCTACGTATTTGCCGGCGCGTTGCTCGTGCCGGTCTACGTTAAACTAACCGCACGGCCATCTAAAAGCGGTCAAACAATCGCGTAGAGCGTGCCGTCGGTGCTCCCGACGTAGAGCACGCCGTTGGCGAGAACCGGCGAGCCGGCGATCGAGCCGAGCGCGTAAATGCGTTCGAGCGAGATAATCACGCCGTCGAGCGTTGGGTCGCCGTAGAACTGCGAGAGATCGAGGTCTCCGTTCCTATCGAGATGAGACGGAAGGTCGCGCGCTGCGGGATCGGTGAGAAAGCGCGCGGCGATCTGCCCGGTTTTGGTATCAACTCCGTAGAGCCGTCCGTCGAAGGTTCCGTAATATGCCGTGTGCCCGGCAATCGCGGGTGAGGAAAAGGCGTATGCGCCATATGCCACGCTGAAGCGTTCGGCGCCGGTTCTTGCATCGAGTGCCCAGAATCGCCGTTCGTCGGAGGTCGTGTAGTAAACGCTATTGCCGTCAAGCGCCGGAGTCGAGACAACCCAGCTGCCGTGCTCGTCGTGCTTCCAGACGAGGCGCCCGCTGCGCTCGTCGAGCGCGTAAAACTTGCTATCGCGGCAGCCGAAGTAAACCATTCCGCCGCCGATTGCCGCCGAGCCTGCGATCCCGACCTGATTGTATATCTCGCGATCGTCGCCGGTTTCAAACTTCCACTTGAGTGCGCCACTACGCGCATCGAGCGCGTAGAGATAGCGATCCCAACTTCCGATGAAGACCGTTCCGTCGGCGACCGCGGGGGACGCGTGGACGACATTGCCGGTCGCGAACTTCCAGCGCAGCTCTCCCGTGGCCGCGTCGAGCGCGTAGACGTTGTGATCGCCGCTGCCCGCATAGACGATGCCACCGGCGACCGCCGGCGAGGAGAGAAAGACATCGAACGGGTCTGGCATCAGCTCGTGCTTTGGGGTAATGCCGTGAATTCCGGGTGCGGTGAAGCGGCGCTCGCCACCCGTCGCAAAGCTCCAGGGTTTCGCGCCCGTTCGCGCGTCGAGGGCGTAAATATTGCCGTCGCGGCTGGCGAAGAAGACGCTACCCCCCGCAATCGCAGGCGTTGAGTTTATCGCTCCTTTCGTTGCAAAATCCCAGATAGGCGCGCCGTCATCGAGGCGGACGGCGTAAAGATGCCCGTTCGAGGCGCCGATGTAGACCGCGTTGCCGCTTACCGTCGGCGACGAGAAGAACTTTGCGTGCGTCGTAAAGCGCCACTTTACCGAGCGCAGCATCGGCGCGCTCGAGCCGTAGACACCGGGATGTGCCGGCCCTCCCCGAAACATCGACGCGAGCGCGACGGCGAGCAATCCGATCGTGAATTTCATACGTTCGTGCTTCAAAGCCCTCGATTGGAATACTGCGCCTTTGAAGATCTTTTGATGCGGCGCGGGCTTAAGCTACCGTTCAGAAGGTAGAACGATGCCGAAGGCAAACGTCGCAGGCCCTTGCTCTCGATCGTCGCGATGCCAATACTGCTAGCCGCGGCGGTTGTCGCAGATGAGTCGCCATATCCGGCACCGTCGCCGAGCCCGACTCCGCAAACCGATCCGTGCGGCGGTTTGGGCCGGCTCCTCGCAACGGCGAATCGGCCAACGATCGGCTATAGCGGCTGCGCCGTCAAGAAGGATACCGCGGTCTTCGAGCTCGGCTATCAGAACCAAGTTAGCGGAACTCCGCAGAACGGATCGGTGCAGAGCCAGGTCCCGCAGAATTTTCTGCGCCTCGGGGTCGCCGATCGCTTTGAGTTCGACGTGATCGGCCCGAACTACATCGGCGTCCGGAGTTATTCAGCCGGGGAGCCCGGAAGGACTGTACACGGCGTCGCCGACTCGGGCCTCGGTTTCAAATACGAGTTGCCGCCCTCGGCGCGGTGGACGATCGCATTTGACGGTCTCTACACGGGGCCGAACGGTTCGCCGTTCTTGACCGCCGGCAATGCTTCCCTGACCGGGAACCTCGATCTATCCTTTGCAATAAGCCCGGCGACGAGCATCGGTTCGACGATCGCCGTCTCATCCACGGGCGGCTTCGGCGAAAACGGCCACGCGCGGTACGGCGTTACGACGCCGTCGCTCGTCGTTACAACGCAGATTCCCAACTACTATCAGTTCTACGCCGAGTACGTGCTCGTCTCGAAGATCTCACCTAATTATGGCGCCCGCGCGTTTACCGATTTCGGCGTTCAGAAGCTGCTCGGAACGCGAACGGAGATCGATCTCGAGTACGGTCACGCCTTCACCGGCATCCCGGCGCTGAAGTTCGACTACATCGGTTCGGGGCTGGTCGTGCAGTTCTGGTAATCCCGAGGCCCGCATTGCGGCTATCGGATGATACGAACGCTTCAGACTTTCTTCACTTTTGCTTCGGATCATCAGAAGACCAGGGGCGATTACTTCCACCAAGGAGCGTTGCTGGATGCGAACTCGAGCGGTCATCGCAATAACCCTCTGCAGCGTACTCTCGGCTTGCGCCGGCGCGAATACGAGCACGTATTCATTGCCCGGCGTTCGGGGACAGGCGGACGAACGTCGGCGCTCCGGAACTCTCGGACCGGTCGTTACGTCACAGTTCGGCGGCGAGATCTTCGGTTGGGATATCGATCAGAACGGTAGCGACGGCGTGCTCACCGAGACGGTCCTCGGCAACACCGGCTTGGTACTCAACGCGATCGAGACCTTCGATCAAACGACGGGGAAGATAACCAAAGTCGTGCGCAAAACCGTCCGCAGCAATGCGGACGTCGAACCGGTCGCCGATGCGATCGCCGGGAGCGACGTGGGAATCATCGACGTCGCGCACAATTATCCTAGCCGAGGGTTTATCCGCGACGATCACTTTGCCGTAATGAACCCGGTTTCGAGCGACCGTATTACCGGGAAATCGGCGCCGCGCAATCCGACCGGACTGGTGCCCAGCTTCGTGACGAACAACCAAAGCTCGTCGAGCGAGCTCATGATGGGCTTCATCGAGAACAAGCGGCACGTAGACGTTCCCGTTTATTACACGTACGATGCCTCGCATAACCGTTGGGGCCGCCGAGAAGGCTTTCCGCACAGTCAGCTCTTTGACATCGGATTTCCGCTCTACGCCGCCGTGGACTCGCAGACGAACGTCGCGGTCACGGGATACCTCGGACGACCCCGCTACAACCCGCACGAATCGCCGAGATTCGATATGATCGACGCGGCTACCGGCAAGCTGATGCGCACCTTCCAGGGCCTCGGCCTCGGGTTCATCAACGGAATGGCGATCGACTCGACCAGCGGAACGATGTGCACGACGACGTCGAAGGACATGGACGTCGAGTTTTACGATCTTTCCACGCGTAAGGGAATCGCCGTGCAGATTCCGACGCTCTACGGCGGCGGCCCCTTGACGCAGGGCGCGGCAGTGGCGGCCGACCCGATCAACCACCTCTGTCTCGTTGCACAGCTGAACTCGACCTTCGATCCGCTCGGCGGCAGCACGGTCATCGTCTACGACGAGCACGGAAATCTCATCGAGTACATCAACGGCTTTTCGTTCCTCGACCCGTTCTCGGTCGTCGTTCCGCATCTCGCCGTCAATGCGGTGAATCGCACGGGCTACGTGAACGGCCCGGGCCAAAACCAGCTTCAGGAGTTCAGCTACTAAAATGGCTTTTTTAAATCCAATTCGACGCGCGATCGTTGCGTACGCGGCCGTCGTCCTTGCAGCCTGTGCCGGAAATCAGGGCGCCGTTCCACCGCCGGGCGCCGCAAAACCTTCGGAAAAGGCGTTGGGGGTGCACGTGCGCCACGGCTCGTGGATGCTGCCGCAGGCCAAGAACGAGGATCTGCTCTACGTCAGCAATGTCTATACGGTTACGGTCTATTCGTACCCGCAAGGGCAACTTGTCGGGACGCTCTCGAACTTCTACAAACCTTACGGTCTCTGCGCCGACAAAGCCGGCGACGTCTACGTCACCGATACCACGTTTGCAAAGATCTACGAGTATAAGCACGGGGGAACGAAGCCGATAGCGACCCTCAAAGATCCCCAGTACCAACCCGAAGGCTGCGCCATCGATCCCATAACCGGTGACCTCGCCGTCGCGAATTATGAGAGCGCAGAGGATTATCCAGGAAATGTTGCCGTCTATCGCAAGGCTCGCGGATTCCCACGTTCCTACATCGCGCAGACGATGTATTACTATTACTTCTGCGGATACGACGACAAAGGGAACCTCTACGTAGATGGCCTAAACAACGGTGGCTTTGGCTTTGAGTTTGCCGAACTGCATAAGGGCGGCGACTACTTGAAAAATATTATCCTGCCTGGATCGATCAACTTTCCCGGCGGGATAGAGTGGGACGGTCAATACGTAGCCGTCGGAGACGATCAGAGTACGATTGACCGCTTTAGTTTTACTCCGAGCGGTGCGACGCTCGAGGGGAGCACCGTGCTCGACGGCGCCGGCAACGTCGGGCAGTTTTGGATCGACGGCTCGACGCTGATCGCGCCGAACCAGTTTGCCAGCGGCTCGAACGTGCTCTTTTACAATTATCCGTCGGGCGGCGCCGCGACGCAGACGTTGACGGACGGCGTCTTCTACCCGGTCAACGCCGTTGTGAGTCCGGCCGGAGGTCGTCGATAGCTTAGCAGAGTCTGCGTACTCGACCGCGAACCGTGGGGCATCGCTATGCCCTCACGAGGTGGTTCATGATCATCGGTCTTCCCGTTACCACGGTCATCGCGCAGGCATCGCCGATGCCCTCGCCGATCCCGTCAGCCACCACCGCAGCTGCGGCCGCTTCGGACCCGGCCGTGATGGCGCGCGCCAAAGATTGGCTGCACCAGATCCAGATTGGCAAGGTTGACCGATCGCAGCTCACCGATAAAATGAACGCCGCGCTGACCGACGCCACGCTCTCTCAAGTCTCGTCGCAGATTGGGTCGCTCGGTGCCCCAACGTCGTTTACGCTTACCAAGAAGCTGACGCAAGGGTCCCTCACGATCTATATTTATACTGTGGCCTTTCCGTCGCTCACGATCTCCGAGACGTTCGTCCTCGACCAGGACGGCAAGATCGCCGGATTGCTCCTCAGACCGCAGTGATCGCGCGAAGCGGTGGAGTTTGCCGAGTTGTATTGCTGCTGGCGGCCCTGCTCGTGGCGGCGAGTCCGGTGAGCCAGAATAGCGACTCGAGCGCGCTCGACGCGCTCGCGAAAAAATACTGGCAGCACCAGCTCGAGTACGATTACTATCTGCGCGCGCAGCTCGGCGAGCCGATCGAGACGATTCGCCCGCTAAGCTACGCAAACGCCGATTCCGACGCCGCGTTCGCGCAGGGAGTTCTCGACGCGCTCAAGGGAGTTGAGGCTTCGAAGCTCGACCACGATCGCTGGCTCACCTACCGGACGCTTGAGTATCTCGCTACCAACGAGGTCGCGAACCGCACCTATTTTTGGTTGCGTCAACGAGCAACGCCGTACGCCGGCGGATCTCAGCTCGCCTACATCTCTTCGATCCTCACCGGCTTTGAGTTTGCCGATCGCTCCGACGCGCGGCGCTACGAATCGCTGCTGCACCAATACGCCGCGTTGGTCCGTTCGATGCACGATATCCTGATCGGCCAACACGCGCGCGGCATCATCCTTCCCAACGTCGAGACCGACGCGTCCGAAGCGGTCTTTACGGGCTTCGCACAGCCGGCGCAGAGCGGCGCGCTCGTCCCCGCCCAAGAGCGGCTCAAAGCGCTAGCACCGGCGGATAGTGCCGAGCTGCAAAGCACCGCCCAGCAGGTCGTCACTGCCGAAATCGTCCCCGCCTTGCAAGCGGTCGCGACGTATCTCGACGGCTCGTACCGCGAAGGCGCGCCGGCCGGCGTCGGCCTCTCACAGTATCCCGGGGGCGCCGAATACTATCGCTATCTTGTCGTCGCGAATACGACGCTCACCATCGAACCCGCGAAGCTGCACGAGATGGGGCTGGAGGCCGTCGCGCAGCTCAACGACGAGCTCGACGCAATACGCCGCGAGGTCGGCTTCCACGGCGATTTGCGCGCCTTCAAAACCTTCTTGCAGAGCGACCCGCGGTTCTACGTAAAGACGACGGAAGAGTTCGGCGATCGTCTCGAAGTCTACGTCGCGCGCGCCGCGGCCGCAGCCCCGAAGTATTTCTCACACTTGCCGACGGCGCCGTACGGCGTCGCGCCGCTTCCCAAGGAGCTGGCCGGCTCGCAGACATTCGGTTACTACGACCAGCCGACGGCAGCGCGTCCTAAAGGCACCTACCTTTATAACGCCTGGCATCCCGAACGGACCTCGGCGCTCGGTGCCGGCGCGCTCATCTGTCACGAGCTGATCCCCGGCCATCACTTTCAGATCGCGCTTCAGCAAGAGAACGCGTCGCTACCGAGCCTGCGCCGTTACGACTTTAGCGAGACGGGATTCACCGAAGGCTGGGGCGAGTACGCCTCGCAGCTCTGTTGGGATATGGGCGTCTACGAGACGCCTTACGACAAGGCTGGGCGCCTGATGCAAGATCTAATGGTCTCGACTCGGCTCGTCGTAGATACGGGAATGAACGCGTTGGGCTGGAGCCGCGAGCGCGCGATGCAGTTCATGCGCGAGAACCTCACGCTGAGCAAGGCGCAGATCGAGAGCGAGTCGCTGCGCTACTCGACGGATATTCCGGGGCAGGCGCTTGCATATAAGACCGGCGAGCTCACGATGCTTCGCCTCCGAAAAGAGGCGCGCGACTCACTCGGCGCGCGCTTCGACATCCGTAAGTTTCACGCGTGGGTGATCGACAGCGGCTCGATGACGCTCGATACGCTACGCGCGCACGTCGAATACGAGATTGCGCGGCAGAAACGCGCGCATATCACCGGATCGTGACGGAGAATCCCGGGGATCTCGTGCGGCTCGGCCGGCATCCCCAGCGCGGCGATTACGATTTCGCGACCGTCGCGAACATTTTCGACGAAGCGCTGATCTGCCACGTGGGGTTCGTCTCCGACGAAGGGCGGCCCGTCGTGCTTCCGACAATCCACGCGCGAATAGAGCGGGCGCTCTACCTGCACGGCTCGGTGCTCGCGCGCTGGTTGAAGAGCGCACCAGGGACGCAACTCTGCGTTACCGCGACGATCGTTGACGCGCTCGTGCTCGCGCGCTCGGCCTTCAACCATTCAATGAACTATCGCTCTGCGGTTGCGATGGGGACGGCCGAGATCGTGAACTCGGCCGACGAGCGCGAAAAGGCGCTCGAAGCGGTCGTCGAGCACGTCTGCCCGGGGCGCTGGGACGACGCGCGCTTGCCGTCGGAGAACGAGCTCGCAGCGACGATCGTCGTCAAGATGCCGATCGACCAGGCCTCGGCGAAGATTCGCACCGGGCCGCCGAACGATCCGCAGGGCGATCTCGAGCGCGAGGTCTGGGCCGGCTTGCTTCCGCTTCGCTCGGGCTACGGCGATCCGGTTCCCGATCCGAAGCTCATGCCCTCAATTGCGGTTCCTTCATATATCTTGCGCCTCATGCGAAGCAAGAAGCGGGAGTGAGATGGAGCGTTTTACCGCAGCAGGCGTCGTCTACGAATCCGATCACGCCGGCGCCACGACAATGGCAAATCATCGCCACGAAACGGCGTACGCGACGATCGTGCTTCATGGTTCGTACGTCGAAGTGCGCGGCGTCGTTCCGGAACGGTGCTTTGCGGGGACGCTCGTCGTTCACGGTTCCGGCGAGGAGCACGCCGACCACTTTGCCGGCTCGACCCGCTGTCTTAACGTCGAGCTTCCGGCGCCGAACGCAGCG
>Ga0153928_1000660_pt1 | contig 16652 bp, 22 predicted proteins | sample TSNJ012MetaG_FD_106656 | JGI IMG/M metagenome (GOLD analysis project Ga0153928, IMG submission 106656) | Attine ant fungus gardens microbial communities from New Jersey, USA - TSNJ012 MetaG | ecosystem: Host-associated > Fungi > Mycelium > Unclassified | place: USA: New Jersey, Wharton State... | reverse complement strand
GTAAAATCCCCTCCTGTAAAGTTCAGCAAATCTTTTACTGTCTTAATATCATAGTTTTTAAATTGAGTATTGATAATCGGTGGTAATTGCAATTTTTCCACTTTTGTTTCTTCGGCTGACATGCCGTCTTTTAATTTCAAATAAACACCTCTATTCTTTAGTTTATCCATCTTAACCCTATAGGGAACATTGTAGTGAATATATACACTATATTCAAGTATAAATTCTGCAAATATAATCATAGAAAAGGGAAAGGACATGATATACTTGATTTCATACAAACCGCTTTGGGAAACAATGAGTGAAAAAGGAGTCTCCACATATCAGTTATTACAAAAGGGAATTGATAACCATACACTCCAAAATTTAAAAGAAAATAAAAATATAACGATGCTGACTGCTGAAAAACTTTGCAACATTTTAAATTGCTGCGTTGGTGATATTGTCGAATTTATTAATGAAAATAATGGAATATAACTTTTCTTCATATGATTTAAAACTGCTGGAACCACCTCATGCAGTGGGCAAATGTTTTTCACTTATATCAGCCGCCTTTTTTTTAATAGGCAAGTTTATAATTGTTGCAAATTGGGCATTACCTAGATTCTGTGTATAGGACACGGCTGGGAGGTGCTTTTTTCATATTGCCAAATAACAGCTTTCCAGGTAAGCTAATTCCATGATATATATCATACCACCTATGCTGATACTAAAATCTTCTTTATAATTTGATCTCCTGAACAGTCATTTCTATATCTCTGGCCATTCGTACTAATGATGTGCTTTCGTCATCCTTTTCGTCATATATGATAATGATTCTGTTACAAATGTCTATCAACTGATTATTCATTATAAAAAGATAATCTTCAAATTTATCTTCACAGGCATAATGAATGCCATTACTCTTTTGTAAAAGTATATTTATTTGCACGGAGTACGCTTGTTCTTTGGCCCAGCCACTATAGGGGAGCAGTATTTCAAGAGTAGTATCATTATAATCTTTTTTAACCTCTAAAATTGCTTGTCCAATTAAAATACCGGATTCACCGGATAAACCTAAAAAAAAGTGTCTGAATCCTTTCTTTAGTGCAAGTTCAATTTCCTTTTCCAGTTGTTGCTTTACTTGTTCATGTTGTATGGCTGAAATGTTCCCTGTTCCTGTCACACAGCATGTCTGTTTTGAATAATCAAACATATTTACCACCTTCCAATGTTAAAAATTGTTTTACTAATATTCCCATTTACAATTTATATAATACTTTTTATTTCTTCATCTATCAACTATCCTTTCCACCTGACCGTATTTTCTAAATTAAATCACTACATAATGTTTGATAGAAAAGTAATTGATACTTTTCAAAATGATTCAAACAAATATTTCGCTATTACGAAACATTATAAAGCAAAAAAAATTTAGAATCAATATAAAGATTCTTTATAGCGAATTTTTCGAAAGGAAATAATGCCATGCAGAAACTAAGACCTGACATGGACATCGGTCAGAATATACAGCAGCTCCGGCGTCGAACAGGTTTAACTCAGGATGAAGTCGTTGCCCGTATGCACCTTATGGATTTGAATATTTCAAAAAGCACATATGCGAAAATCGAAACGAATCGTATGAATATACGTATTTCAGAACTGGTAGCACTAAAAATGATTTTCAATGCAGATTTTACCGATTTTTTCAAGGGGCTGGCGTGATTACCAGTCTTTTATTTTGTTACCATATTTGACTAGTTTATCGGTCATTCAAACCTCTGGTTTCGAAAACAGCAAACACCAGCCGGGAGTTTTCCAACTGGTATTTTAAATGTTATTCCTGATACAATTAACTGTCTCTTGCCTTAATATGCAAGCCCATCACCAATACTGTCCCCAACCCTTGAACTACATAACTCCATATGACATCCCTGTCTGAAAACATATATGCAATTACAGAAAAGACAAATCCCCATACAAGAGATAAAAGACCGCCTATAATCCAAAAACCAAATTTAGTGTTTTGAAGCCAGAACAACAAAGCAAACAGGACAATTCCAATGACAAGGGAGAGGGCAGGATGTATGGAAAACACACTATTAGAAACCACTCCGGCGATTAATGCCAATGCAATGCTGTCAAACAGAATAATATGTCCAATAAACAGACCGATAATACTTAGTAGCAGGCTAATGATGATGCCTATAATAAATACAATTCCATATGTAAATAAAGCCATATGCTCACTTTCCTTTCATAATTAATTTCAGATGTACTGCCAATTTTAAGTATGGTAGCTTTCGTTTACTCTGCTCCTGGTTCTTCGCCTTTAAAAATAAAAACTTCTTCAATTGTCCTACCAAATACCTGTGAAATCCGATAAGCCAGCTTCACGGAAACATTGCTGTTTAAAACCTCAATTTTATTAATCGTCTGCCTTGAAACACCTACTAAATTTCCTAATTCTTTCTGCGATAAACCCATTTCTTCACGCAAATCTTTTACAATATTCATCATAACCATTAAATCACCATCATCTTTATCAGGTATGACAACTTAAGTTGACACCTATAGTATAGCAGAATCCATGTTGTGTGTCAACTAAAGTTTACACATTTTAATGTTCCTTGTCTACATCCCGTTTTTTATCCTTTGATTTTTGAGGTGATTGATAAAGTATCCGGTCTAAATTCGCTTTAACAGTTTCGAATTTCCTTACCTGTTTACGCAGTTCCGTATAGCGTCCATACAAATCTGTTTTTTGTTGAGACAATTTTTCATAATCGGCTTTCAATGCCTTCGGGTTCGGGAATGCTCCATTGGGGAAAGTTGCGATAAGCGCTTTATGTGCAGCTTCATAAATAATAAGCTGGCTTTCATTTTCTGTCTTGAACTTATCTTTAAATTTGGTTTGCCGATACTTATCATAGACAGGTTTTGTCTGGTGATAATTTGCCAAGTTCTTAATAAGCAATGACAGCTCTGTCATCCGCTTTTCTGCTTCCTTCATTTTTGCTCCGGTTTCGTCAAAAAGGTCATTCACATCTTTAATCTTATCCAATAGCTGTTGATACTGAAAGATATTATTTTCAGATAAAAAGTTTAGTGTTTTGGCAGCCTGTTTTAGATTATTAAGTTTTGCCCAATGCTTGTATCCGGCATTCTGTTTTGCTTTAATATTGTTCTCAATATCTGTAAGCAGATTGATACCTGTGTTCCGAGTTTTAGGCATAACTGTTTTCTGATGCTTCTGATGGATTCGCTGCCGTATTCGTTCCTCGGTATAATTTAAGCCCACTGTCTTACCACGTGTAAATCGTTCTTGCCCGCCAGCCCGGAAAGACATTAATTTGCCATGCTTAATCTCATAACCGCCCAGTTTCATAAGTTCCAGAAATTCTTCAAAAGAATCTGCCTTCCGGATACACTTGTCTATCATATCTTTCAGCTTTGCTTTCCAGCTTGTACCATTCTTTGTTTCCATGTATTCCTTGTAACTTTTCCCTTTGTCATGACCGGGGACAACAACGGATAAGCCATGTTCCTTACACAGCCGGTCACTGATGTTGCGTATCTGATAGTAGGTCTTTTTAGTGGAGCGGTATTTCCTTTGAGTAACAAAGTTAACGGAATTGAAAAGTAAATGATTATGCACGTGTCCTTTATCTATATGTGTTGTCAAAACATACTCATATTCTCCCTTTAAAACTTCGTCAGCAAGCTCCTTTCCAATCCGGTGCGCTTCCTCAAAACTGACTTCTCCGGGAGCGAAAGATTGTATCAAATGCCTGGCAAGAACATCTCCTTTCATATTCCCATTTTTTTCTGCGTTATCACGGGTGTAGGCAAACTCAATATCTGCTGTTTCAGCAGAACAGCCATAGGTGGTAATCAGCAGCTTCTGGTCTGTTTTCTCAGGATTACAAATGTATGCGATTGCCTTTTCTACCGTGCTCTTAATAGGTTTTGTCTTTGTTGTAGCCAAATCTTATCCATCAACTCCTTTATATCCTTAATATCTTCTTCGTAAATGTTTCCGGTGCTATGCATCAGCTTAACAAGCTGATTAATATTGCGTCCTATTTTCTGGATTTCTGTGGTTTGATTTTTGATATCTTTGTGGTCTACATGTACTATCAATCCATCAATCAGCATCTTTCTTGCATACGCACCAAATTGTTTTGTATGTGCCTGTTCCATTTTTTGTTCAATTAATTCATTTTCTTCTTCTGTTACCCAAAATTTTTTGGGGATGCTTCGTTTTCTATTCTCCATTTCATGTCATTGTCCTTTCTAAATATAGGGTTTGGGGATTCCCCAAAATACAATTTTGCGGATAGTTTTAGGGAATCCCATAAACAGCAAAATATGCAGTGGGAACCCAACTGCTGTGCTTGCTATTCTTCTTATTATTCATTAATGAAAGATTTCTAATGCGGTAATCCCATAGAAAATGCCATAAAAAACGTTGTAAACTTGATGATTTACAACGTTTAAATGAACTTATATTTTCGTTCTTAGTTAATTCACGGATAATTGCGGAAGAACCTTATCAGTCGGAGTATACAACTTATCCATTAGTTATTATACTAAATTTTTATAATAAACTCAATAACAGACTATTGCTAATGTATATCTGTGTATAAATTAAATTAATCTCTTAATATTTACTTATTCCTAGTGATGTACGATAATACGAATATGACTATCATCAGTATCAAATAGGAGCAGTATATTGTATGTGTCATTCTTATGCTTAATCGAAAAGATTTTTCAGGATGTTGAAAAGCATAAATGAGGAATAATACCATAAATATAACCATAGCAATGCCAATAATGAAGAATACTTTTGATTTATTCATAAATTTATACTTTCTCCTCATGAAAGAGCTGTCTGTAAAGAAAAGCAGTCGCAATAAAAACGCTGATAAAATACAATGGCATTTCAATACAGATATTGTGTGTGAAAAGTTGATATCATTATACCCTAAGTTTAATAAACTAGAGAATAATCTCCTTACTTCATTTACCATAAATTAAAAATCAATGCACCAGTACACGAACCCCCGTTTCACGTAAATCTTTAATCTAATTAAAAGGTATCACAGTTACTTTGCTGCTGTTATTTATATCTCTCGGAGTTATTCCAGGTTCATTATACCACCCAGTTGTCTCTATGTTAATTCCTTGATTATAATAAGCAGCCCAAACTAATTCGGAGCAATACCAATCACTCTCATCTGCACTAGTATTTTTTGCAAAATCTATCATATAATTTTTTCCCAACTGACTGATACAGAAATTTACGGCACTAGATTTCTGAGTAATATTTGCTCCAGATACTCGAAGAATTGATACTCCTTTATCATCTATTCGTGTATCATCTAAAACACCTCTTGCAACACCGTTACTAACAGCTTCAATAACCCGAATGTAACTCTGATTGTATGTACTACTGTAATATATTCCTTCAACAATAGCTATATGCCCTGTTATCCCGAATCCTCCTTTGCTTTCATAAATGATATCTCCTTTTTGTACCGTACTCAATAAATTATATTTTGAATAGTCAGCAACTTGCGGCAATGATGTCCCCGTGTTATAGTACCATTTGCTTCCAGAACTGCTTCTTGTATTAACAGGAGTTTTCAGTATATTATAATATAGCGAAGCATATTCAGATACATCAGTATAGCCTGAAATTTCATACTCTTGCACGAAAGTATCAAAACTTAAATCCAAGGGAATGTTAGAAGTCTTAGCATATGCTACAATACTTTCATATGCTTCAGTCAGTTCCTTTTCCTGCATTGATTTATCAGCTGATTCAATTGACTCTGCTGCCATTGCCATAATATTTGATTTTGAACAAATCACAAGTATTAATAATGCACACAACAATTTTTTCATTTTTTTATCCATCTTAGACCTTACCTTTCATAATATGTTTATACCTATAATTTTATCTATATCGAAAATTTTTATCTCAACTTATGTAAGAAATGAAAGAAAGAAATAGGAACATAATAAAACCACGAATAAAATCTTCAATGAATTCTTTCTTTCCTCCTTTTGCTTTAATATGTTTGTTAAACAATGTCATTAAAGCATAATATCCATCACATTTCATTATTGGGATAAAATTTATTAGTATGTTAGTAATTATTAAATAACAATAAGGTAATAAATTAGGAACTAATAAAATAATAATAATAATAAATATTGAATTCATAACATTTCCGGCTAGGTAAACCGCAATTCTCTTATATTTTGGAAGCATATAACTATATGAAGTATCTACATAAAAAGCTGGATATATAAATGCTAATTTAAATCCTATTTTTATACGTGCTTTTGGGTAAAAAACCTTTAGAAAAAGAACATGTCCTAATTCATGAATCGGTATGTTAATTAATAATAAAAGTGTTGCTATCCAAAAATTATCATCTACTATTGTATATATATTATTCGTGAAATATAAATAAAAGCATGCAAGCATAATTGCAATAAATGTAAAGGAATAAATATAATTTTCTTTTATATATTTTTGTTCAATTATCTCGGATTCTGAAGTAAACAGTTCAATATCTTCTCTGTTAAGTCTATAAAATGAATTTTCCTTTTCCAAAATATACTGTTGACCATCTTCACTTGCAATCGTATAATCTTCGTATTTATTAATCTCCATAATAATTCTTATCCATTAATTCTTCTAAAAACCATTCATTTGAAAATAAATATCCACAAAGCTCACAATGGGAAGTTAGATTTTTAGGATAATCAATATTATTTTTCTTCATAAATTCAATGAATGGTGTAAAACCTTGAGTAAAAAAAGTATGTATTACCTTATTAAATTTAATTGAAGATACTATAGAAGAAAGACTTTCTTCATTTAAGTTTCCCATCCTAAGTATTGTATTCTCTATAAATTGTGAGCAGCAAGGATATATATCTAATTTCGGATTAATTAACAAAGTATAATCTTGCTTCGCCATAATAATGCATTTTATTTTATGTTTTTCTGTATTGATAAGTGTATTTAGTTGAGAATCATCAAAATCACTAGCAGAACCAGTTTTTACTACTGGTTGATAAAAAAACTCTGTTTTATAAGCGTGTTTCCCAAACTCATTAAGTATATCACCAGGTTGTAGTCCAGTTTTAAGGAAACACCCTACAACATTGGTATAAATCTCATTATCTAAACATAAATCAATCAACGTTTTTAAATGCTTTATATCAATAAATTCTTTATGAAATTCATCATAGCTAAATGACACTTCAGCAATTTTATTTTTATTTCTTTTTAAAAAGTTATTTGCTTTTTCTTTATTTTTACCCCAAAATCCATTTGTTTTAATTGTAAATGACACTTCACGGTCAAAAGGATAATTAAAAATATATTCACACAAGTCAGGATAAAGCATCGGCTCCCCTCCTGTTATTCCAATAGTTTGAATGGTCGGGCAATCATTTATATTAGACAAAATAGTTTCTATTTCTGATTTTGATAATGTCTTACCTCGAACTCTACCTCTACTATCACAGCACATTTTACAACTGGCATTACAATTTTCTGTTAAAAGTATTGCTACACTATTATATTCCATTTTTTTCCCACCTTTTCTTTGAAATTGTTACAGCGAACAGTATTATGACAAATACTGCTAAAATATATATCCAATCATTAAAAACTGAGATGTAACTTAGATCTCCCGTTTTTAAAAATTTTTCAAAATTTTCATGCCGTATTAGCGAAGCATCAAAATAACATAAATACTCAAATACTTTATTAGTTGTTGCAAGAACAATTCCTAAAATCCACAAAAAGAGATTCGAAATAAAAGCAACCAATAAATTTTTCAGAATAAAAGCAAATATTGAAGATATTAATATAATATATATTAATACACTTTCGAAATGGAGGAACGTGATTAGAAAATTAGAAAAGTCTTGGTATAAAATAGAGGTTATAAATAAAGAACCTAAAGTCCCAACAGAAAACCATAATATAATCACTACCAATTTTGAAAGATAATAATTAATTGCATTGACACCTAATGTTTTATAAAATAGTATATTTTTTTCACGATAATCAATATTATATACAAAAGCTACTATTACTGGAAAAATCAAAAAACCAAACTGTGTATATACCGTATATACACTGAACCAAAAATCATTTAAAGGCACTGTTTCAAGTTTATCTATACTAATTAAAAGTATATATCCTAATATAAAGGAGAGTACACAACTAGCCAGTGCAAAAATATACGTTTTATTATTTATACTTCTTTTTAATTCTAGCTTCATATGAACTTTACTCTCCTTTTATATATAAATCAAAAATTTTATCTTTATCTAAAATTTTCGTAATTTTCTTGTTACTAATATAAAAATAGGAACCAGGCATATTTTCAACGTCAGACAAATTGTGTGTGATATTAATAATCAGCGTACCTTTTACTTTGATGTAGTCATTCAAAAATTTATAAATTTCTAAAGAACTGTTTTTATCTAATGCCGATGTAAACTCATCTAGTATAATGGTTTCTGGTTTTGATGCCAGAAATACAAGTAACTTGATTTTCTGTTTTTGTCCATCGCTCATTTTCCGTATAGGTATGTTATTGGGAATTGAACTAGTATTCAATAATTGACATAAGCTTTTAATATGATTTGAGTTAAAATGCAGTTCAAGTATTTTTCTAATATCCAGTAGTTTAAAATCTTGGGGTACTCCTGAATAGCTACCAATTAAACTAATGTCACTATCTCCTTCAATTTTTCCGGCATATTTTAATAATCCAATGGTTGATTTGGCAAAGCAAGATTTACCAACACCATTACTACCCAATATATGGTTAATACGTTCTTTTTCAAATGAAATATTTACATTATCAAAAAGTAAGTTATTACCAACTTTCAAAGAATAATTTATTAGTTTCAATTACTTTTACCTCCTCTTAATTGTTTCAAAATTTACATAAAGCTATATATGAAAAGTAATTCTTGTTATTATAAAACACAATAATTGTACCTATTCTAAGTGTATTATAATAACAATACTTTGATTACTAATTAAGGAAATAAAAGCAGTAGATTAGACCTACTGCTTTTATACACTTTATGTAGGTATTTTATTAACCTTTCGATCCGACAATAGCTTTTTTGCCTGACGAAGTAACGAAATACCATGTGCTACGAATGTTTTCTAGTCTGCTATTTTCCAATTTTTGTTCCATAGCTTCCATTTTCTTTGTGTCCTTTTCTTCAAACTGTTTTAACATTGCTTTTCACCTCCTGTCAAAGTATTTTATCGTATTGGTATTTTTTCTATAATAGTACGATTTAGCAGAAAAAATACAATACACTTGATAATGTGCATATCAAAGTGATTTCATAAATCAACTTTGATATTGCCTATATTATACTTGCATTAAATTAATTTCAATAGGTTTGTCGTAAGTTACATGCTGGTGTCGTAAATGACATACATAAATACATATACTTTTAATCAATCGAAAAAATTATTCCTTCAGGAAGTTTTTAGCAAAAAAGCTCTTGACCGGAGGGATAAATCAATTTCGAGAAAAAGCACTTATAATAATGACGAAAGATTCCGTTTTTCTTTAATCAATCAGTTTTGCATAACACTTATGTATCCTGGAAAACATAAAATAACATATGCGATTCAAGAAGTTTTCCTGTTATGTAGATTTTGAGTGATTGCTGCCAATAGTAATATGGTATGTGATGCCATTCCGAGAGCGATTGACATAGCAATCCATCTCAATGATACATCCATAAATATGTTTATCAAAAATACTAAGGAAAGAAATATAATAGAAAGGGTTCGGCTTAATGTTTTCATGCGATTATACTTTTCCTTACTCATAGGATTGTTTTCATGTTCTATTGGAGCTTTTACCCAGATAAGTATTGTTGATAAACAAGAAAGCCCAATACTTATTACTGGTGATGTGATACGTGCAATTAAAAATAGTGACATTAAGAGAATTGTTGTAGACATTATGAAGCAGCGCAAATGAGTTTTTGTATGATACCCACCCGCAGTAGTTCTCAAAAGAATAAACGAAATATGGTAAACTACCGTTTGTTGTACCATATTAAAAGATAATGCAATTATTACTATTGAAACAATGTCTATGATATTGTTATACAATGAATGAAAACCATATTCGTAAATATCTCTGTCCTCTTCATCAATGACTTGGTTATGAACTAAATAATTGGTGCTTATAGTTATTAATTTTTCTAGCACATTAAGAAACCTCCTTTTTTAATAGATGACTTTTATAATGTATCAATAGCAGGCTATGATGCATCTGACAATTTCAGGAGAGCAAGTACAGAAAACTCATAGTTTTCATGCTTGTATGTTACAAACCCCCCAGTCTTTTCAGCAATTACTTGAATTTGTTTTGTCCCAATACCATGTACTCCTGTTGACCTTTTAGTGGACTTTAGACTTCCAAATGACCTTAAATTTCCTTTTTCTTTGGTTGCATTTTGACAGGCAACCGCCCAATAAGAGTTAATTAAACGTGTGTTTAAATAGATAAAATGAGATTGACCAGCTTGCTGGCTAGCCTCAAACGCATTGTCCAAAACATTACTAATCAAAATACATAAATCAACGTCACTCACCGGAAGAACCTCTGGCAATTCTATACTAGCTGTAAAGTGTATGTTTTCTTGTTTTGCAATCTTCGCTCTAGTGCTAATAAGAGTATCCAATACTGAATGCTTAACAAATCCTGTAAGCATCGTATCCTCATCAATTAAATTAGCAACATAGTCTTCTAAAGAGTCATATTCCTTTGCTTTTACGTATCCTGAAATGACTGAAAAATGATTATGCAAATCATGATGAATTGTAGATAGTCGAGAATACATTTCATTGATCTCACAAATATGATCCTTCGTCATTTCTGCCGTACGTAATTGTAGTTTTGAATGTGCTAGTTTTTTCAAATTTGTTGTAAGCCTATTGTAAAGTGCGACAACACTTACGATTATTACAATAAGAACAAGGCTTCCTATGATCATCAGTAATTGTGACATATTTACTGGAAGTTCGTCACTACATTTGAGGGTTACCTCAAGCATAGCCCAGCATCCAATAGGAACGAGTAGCAAAAAAACACAATCCTGCCATTTAAGAATATTATTTTTATCAATTTTTTGGGTAATCAAATAATATAATACAAATAGAATGAACTTCGAAACAATAATAATTATCATTCTCTCCATACTAGGTGATTCTGCTTGTGCGATAGAAGCATTAGGAAGCAATAGATATATTCCAATTATTAATACATCTATAATTCCTTCTAAGGCAACAGACATAACTCTCCAAATTAAATGCATCCTGAACTTTCCGCTGAAAATAAAATGGGCATATATTAATCCGGCAACAACGGAGAAATAAGGGCGGAATCCAAAGCCCATAGCGTAATAAGCAATTCTAACACATATAAAAATCAGTCCCACAATTATTTGCTTCTTCTTATCAATTTTGGTATCCAGCGTTCGATAAAGGAAAAACATATCAAGTATAATTGTCGAAAGTTCAGCGAATCTTTCTACAATAAATTCTAATATAATCATATTATCCTCCCTAATATATCATCGGAATATGCCTCTAAAAGTTTATCTATGTATTTTCTACTAACCGATAAATTTAGAATTTCTATACCTTTTAAAATATTTACAGAATATGGATATGTTGTTTTTATATTATATATTTTGCTTTTTGAAATTACATAGGATCTATGGATTTGGACAAAATAGCCGCTGTCCCAAAGATTGAGCATCTCACTAAGCGATCCCCTGCACTCTACGTTGGAGTCTATCATATGATAGATAAGAGTATGGTTAATTACTTCAACAAATATAATATCCCTCTGACGTAAATTCACAATCGCGTTTCCTGTTTGAATTCTTATACTTCGTTCACTTTTTTTATTTTTAATTATCCTATCTAAAAATAAAGTGAGCCTTCTCATATCAATTGGCTTGCTTAAAAAACCCATTGCTTCTACCAAGTATCCATCAGCTGCTCGAATTGAGTCAACTGTTACGAATATTATCGGAATTTTATTACCCATTTTCCTTATATAATTAGCAGCCTTGATTCCATCTATCGTTTCTTTTCCGAAAGATATATCAAGAAATACAACATCTATTTCTGTTTCATTTAAAAGAAATTCAATTAAAATTTGTGGTGAAGAAAATTTGCAATATGTAAACTCTATATTCCGGATTTTAGCCCATTGAGACACGGATGTCAGCAATGACTCAATCCAAAATTCTTCATCTTCACAGATAGCAATTTTCACTGTATACCCCCTCTTGCATTCACTATGTGTATTAATCGTTCTTATGTTCTTAATTAAGTTGATTTTCCGAATATAAGAATAATTTCGACTTAATTAAAATCGAATTTCAGTATTTTAGCGAGAATCCTTTATGAAGTTAACTCTCTGTTTACTATATCCATCCTGTAGTTTGCTTTTTCAATTCACTTATTTAATTATGTCAAATAATTTAATAATATACAACCCTCTGTTCCAATTTTATCATAATAAATATTATGATACTAATTCTACTCTATATAGATTTAATTATCAATACATATCTATGTGCTGTTCACGTCATCAGTTTGCTGTTCACGCCAAACCTCTTGAAATTTTGCTGTTTTGTATTACAATAATAATATTATATTAAAATCAGCATAATAAAGAAGAGAGGTGTAACTTATGAAACAGAAAACTGCTAAACTAGTTTCTTCAGCGGTTCATTTAGTTGCTAAGAAATCCGCTAATACAGTTTGTAATTGGAGAACATATCAACCCAAGGTTCCTATGAAGCTTCGCAGTGAATAATAACTTTGTTTTTCTTACATAGGGTATGTTTGATTATTGTCAAACATACCCTTGTTTTAAATCGTAAGCGTTTATATGATTCTCAAATACTTTACTCTGGTATATCAATGTTTTTATCCATATTGACCTTTATGATTCATAATATAATATCTTCTAATCTCCAATATGATAAATAAAAAATAAACTATGGTGAAAGCTCACTTTATATTTTTGTTTACCAAATATCCTTTATTGCAAAAATCCTTTGCATTTAAAATTCCAATTTTTATCTCAAGAGTTTGCCAACTTTATCATTTCAACAGTCATTGGTATGAAAGGGGAAATAATATTCGCCGCCTTTACTTTGGAGGAAAGGAGGTGAGAATAAATGAAAAATTCTTCATACCAGACTAAAAAGCGATATCAATTTGAAAGTTATTGCAAGTCGGTATTACGGAATGAAACTCGTGACTGCTATAAGGAAGATGAACGGAATCTAAAACAAGAATCCCTTTTTTCTGAGTTAGCTAGTCATGAAAGGAATCAGCTTTATATTATGGATGAGTATTTTGCAAGGGATCACTTTTTCAAGGTACTAGATACGGAAATAGTCGTAAAAGGAGATGAATTAGCAGAAGCGCTTAGTTCATTACCAGAACAGCGACGAGACATACTTTTACTTTCCTATTTTCTTGATATGAGTGATAAGGAAATAGGAGAAAAGTTAAATCTTGTACGGCGTACCGTTCAGTACCAAAGGGCAAGCTCTCTAAAACAGTTAAAACAAATTTTGGAAGGAGGAAATACAGAGGATGAATACAAGTAAAAAACAGCGTAGACAACCACTGCCTTATGATGTGATCGTACAAGCATCAGAAGGTAACAACGAAGCCTTGGACACTGTTCTCAAACATTTTGATGGCTACATAAATACTCTGGCAACAAAACGTCTTTATGACGAACATGGCAACACATATTTATATGTTGATCAGTATCGCCGCCAACGTTTAATCAATAAGCTCATTTCCAAAATCTTGGGCTATAACGCAGCATAACACTTAATCGACGCCTGGTATGCGTGTTCCCTTTCTACATATGCCAGGCGTTAAAATGCTGCTTATTTTGTACTTTGACAATCACATAAGTAAGTCAGATACGTTTAACAGGCAAAGAGCCATGCAATAATACGCCACGACCACCTGTCCGTTTCTTTCCGGATTATACACGATGAATGATTTTTAATGTAATCATGAAGTAAAGGTGCGAGCGACAAATGTTTATTTGCAAAGCTGACCATGGTAAATCAGCTGCGACGATATGCCTGTTTCATAATGATACGCCTGTCTAGCCACAGTCCGAGCGTTAAAAGCGTCGCAGGCAATGGGGGCAGCTTTGTAAAGAACTGCAAAGGGGATATTCCCGTGGAGCTACTAACCGGTAGCCATCTGAATTACTCGATTTTATATTTAACTTATAGACCTGTTTTGATTTTATGAAAAAGCTAACAAAACATGGAGGAATACTTGTGTTTTATAATCTCAAAGATTTAGAGGAAATGAACATTACGGACATTACAAAGGTAGATAAAAATTCACTTGTGAATATAGATACAGTACAAATAGATACTGCCCTGCCTATTGAAGAAAGAATGCTAAATTATCTGGAACAAATTAAGAATCCCTATTGCTTTTTGGTTGGAAACGTACCGGTTAAGGTGATTTTTAAAGACAAGGGCAGAACGTTGGATAATGCGGTCAGAAATCTTTTGACCGACCTAAAATCCACATAAATACTACGTGAATTTTCACAATAATCGCAATGAAACTATACAAAGTCTCTATCATCTGTGATATAATGGTATTGTGATTATAGAGGATTGGAGGTAAAATGCCACGCATTAGAAAAACAGAAAAAGAATCTCAAAATACCAATCGCCAAACCCTATGGCATGTAGCCATTTATATTCGTCTTTCTAAAGATGACGGAAATGATGAAAGTATGAGTGTTACAAACCAACGAAAAATCATGCTGGAGTACTTAGAACAATATTTCGTTGGTGAATATCAAATACATGATTATTATGTAGATGATGGACTCACCGGTACAGATGATTCTCGTCTTGAATTTCAAAGAATGGTACAGGATATAGAAACTAAAAAAGTGAATTGTGTAATTTGCAAAAATCTTTCCCGTGCTTTTAGAAATTACTCCGACCAAGGTTATTTTTTAGAGAGTTATTTTCCCAGAATGAATATCCGTTTTATAGCAGTGAATGAAAATAATGTTGATAGTTATTTACATCCAGAATATATTGATGGATTGGAAGTACCTATTAGTGGATTAATGAATGACCGTTATGCTATGAGAGTATCTAAAGATGTCAGACGTACATTTGATACCAAACGCCGTAGAGGGGAATTTATTGGAGCGTTTACCCCATATGGTTATCTGAAAGACCCTGATGACAAAAACCAATTGATTATTGATGAAGAAGTCGCACCAGTAATAAGAGATATTTACAAATGGTTTGTTTATGAGGGTATGAGTAAAATGGGCATAGTAAGACACCTGAACGAAGTCGGAATACTTACACCAACTAATTACAAGCATAGCAAAGGCATTAATCACCAAACCCCTTCAAACATCAATCACGATGGATTATGGGGTATAAGTACAGTTAGTACTATATTAAAGAATCAGATGTATGTTGGTGATATGGTACAAGGGAAAGAGCGCATAGTCAGTTACAAAGTCCATGATAAAATCGCTGTTCCAAAAGATGAGTGGTTTATCGTCGAGAATACACATGAGCCAATCATTTCCAGAGAACTATTTGAAAAAGCTCAAAATCTACACCAAAAGGAAACCCGTGTTCCTAAAGGTCAACGAAAAGTAAGGGTACTTTCTGGTTTTGTGCGCTGTGCAGATTGTCATAGTTATATGTCGTTCAAGGCAAGCAAAAAAGACAAGAATGGTAATCATAAATATGCTTATTATGTTTGTGGTACTTATGCCATGAAAGATAAAGCCAAATGTACTCGCCATTCCATTAAGAAAGAAGTCCTTGAGGAAGCAGTATTAAAAGCTATTCAAGCACAAATTTCTCTTGTAAATTCATTAGCGAAGATTATTGAAGAAATCAACCAGACACCCATTGTACAAAACCAGTCCAACAGACTGCTGACACTTCTTGATAATCATACAAAAGAATTAGACAAGATAATGTATGCCAGCGACAGTTTATATATGGACTGGAAATGCGGGGACATCACAAAGGACGAATATCACCGTTTGAAATCAAAGTATGAATGTCAAGCAGACAACAAGCGGAACATCATCAATGAATTGGAAAAAGAAATTGAACTTTCAAAAAGCGGTGTAAATTCCAGTGATGCTTACTTAACTGCTTTTGCCCAATATGGCAACATCACGAAATTAGATAGACAAGTCGTTGTAGATTTAATTGATGCTATCTACGTTCATGAAGAAGGTGAAATAACTATTCGTTTTAATTTCACCGACCAACACAAACGAGTTTTAGAATTTATTGAAGCCAATAATAAAAAGATTACTTATTTCTCAAAAGAAGCTAAACAAGATTTAAAAGTTGCTTCTATCTAATTTAATCATTTTTGTCTATAAATACACTCCTCGTTCGGTCCGAGAAAACCGAAGACCTCTCCTTTTTTGACTTGTAACGAAACATCAAATATGCCCCGTCCATGTCCGTAGTCTTTCGTTAAATGATTTACTTCAATTACTGACATAAAATTTGCT
>Ga0153928_1000654_pt1 | contig 16752 bp, 12 predicted proteins | sample TSNJ012MetaG_FD_106656 | JGI IMG/M metagenome (GOLD analysis project Ga0153928, IMG submission 106656) | Attine ant fungus gardens microbial communities from New Jersey, USA - TSNJ012 MetaG | ecosystem: Host-associated > Fungi > Mycelium > Unclassified | place: USA: New Jersey, Wharton State... | reverse complement strand
GGCTATCATGACAAATTGATGACGCAGATTTCTTCCAGTACAGAACCGGATGTCTTTCAGTTGGATAACAATGTGTACTTTGCCAGTCTGGCCGCCAATGACAAGCTGGGTGATTTAACCCCGTACATCGGCAAGCAATTAAAGCTGGATGATTATCCGGAAAATGCCTTGACCTGGGCTCAGTATAACGGGGTACAGTATGGTGTTCCCAGTGGCCTTAACGGACCGTTGTTTATCTGGAACAAAAAGGCCTTTGATGATGCCGGGGTAGCATATCCTGCCAATGACTGGAGCTGGGAGGATTTTGAAGAGGCATGCCAGGAGATTTATGCCAAAACCGGTAAGTATGGAATGAAAGAGCCATCCTATTTTCTGACCATGACCATGGTCCGCCAGAGCGGCCAGTGGTTTGCTACAGAGGAAGGCGAATTGCAGGACTTTTCCGCCGCTCTGGGTGATGTATACGAGCAGTATAATAAATGGCGGGAAAACGGTGTATTTCCACCTCTTGATCTGACAGTAGGGCAGGAATCTCAGCAAGACAATCTGTTTTTAAGCTGTAACGCAGCCTGTGAAGTAAACCACATTGCCACGATGCCGCAGGATCATGCAGCAATGGCAGAAGAGGTAGAACTGGGCGTGTCCCTGGTTCCGGGAACCAGGCAAAACGGCGGCGCTTACATGCTGGCCTCAATGCCCTGGACCCTTGGTAAAAGCTCCAAACATCCGGAAGAATCGGCAATGTTAATTGATTTCTTAATTAATGATAAAGATGCAGCCCAGATTCTCATGACCGTACGTGGCGTTCCTGCACCAGAATCAGTTCGTGAGCTGATTTCCCCGTTGCTGCAGGGAGATGCACTTCTGGTCGTGGACGGTGTCAATCTTTTGATTGAAAATACTCAGCGGATTGATTACGAATGGCTGGTTCCTGGCAGTGCGGTGATTGAGAACACGATTATGGATGAGCAGTATGCTACCGGTTATGGTCAGAAAACACCGCAGGAGGCAGGTGCAGCGGCATATAAAACGATTAGCGAATCCGTCAACAATGCAAAATAAAAAATAGTTTGAGGGCTATATATATGTTATACTTTAAGGAGGTGTTGCAGATTAACGTTTGCAGCACCTTCTGCTAAAGATAGATTTTGATAATGGAGGCGAAGATACTATGGAAAGACCGTTTTTCAAGATATCAATCAGTAAATTTTGGATTATCAGCAACTGTCTGATCATGGTAATATTTTTCAGCCTGAATTCTTTTTTCAGCCAGCGCAGTTATCAAAAAGTTTTAGAAGAGCAGATGGAGGTGAAACAGTATCAAATGCTGGTATATATCAGTGATACCTTGGAGCAATCCATGAAATCCATTGAGCTGCTGGCCCGCAGTACCGTAAACAATTACAGCATTATCAATAATATTCTGAATTACCGGAAAGATAAAAATTCCTACGAGCAAATGGTATTCCAGAATAATATGAATCAAAACCTGTCTTCGGTTGCTTATTCCCTGGGTGACATTATCTCGGTGAATATTCTGCTGGAAGATGATGACATAAAAACAACAAAAATAAATGGTGTATATGATTATAATCACTATGCAAAAGGCCAGGGGCTGGCCGGAATCCACGAGATTTCAGATGGCTGGCTGCCAACCAGGAAAAATGATTTATGGTTCCTGCCTTATGTCCCTTTTATTGTGACCTATGTCCAGCGGATCCATTCCGGTATGTATTATGGCGAAGGAATCGGCCACCTGGTTGTTAATCTTAATGAGGAGATGTTTTATAATCAGATCAAAAGCTATCAGCAGGATGAGAATTCAACGATTCTTCTGGTGGATGGCAGCGGCATTGTAATCAGCGGGACTGACCGCAGTATAATCGGCGAACAGCTGCAGGATACGCCTTATGGGGAATACGGGGAAGCCGCAATACAAAAAATGCAGGTTGCAACAATCGACCACCACCGGATTATAAGCTCACGAAAGCTGGAAGGAAGGAACTTATATGTTCTGGCAATTTCTGATTATGATAAAGCGATGGCACCGCTTCGACAGACCCAGCAGGTGGTGCTGATTTCATCCCTGGCATTGCTGGTGCTGTTCAGCGTTATCAGCGGAACACTGGCATACAAGATTTCTCAGCCGATTTTGCGCTTGTCTAAGGAAGTGATGAATTTTAAAGGGGACCAGTGGAATCAGAGAATTGAGATATCCAGCCGTATTTATGAAATCGATGTTTTGTGCACCCGGTTTAACCGTATGACAGCGGAAATTGAAACGTTGATTAAAAGCCTGCTGGAACAGGAGAAGCTGAAGCAAAAGAAGGAGCTGGAGATTCTGCAGGCGCAGATCAATCCTCATTTTTTATATAATACATTGGAAGCAATTAACTGGATGGCGTTGAGCATGAAGCAGAAAGAAATCAGTAACATGGTCATTTTATTAGGCAATTTTCTGCGACTCAGCTTGAATAAAGGGAAAAATATATATGCGGTCAGGGATGAGCTGAATCATTTGAAATGCTACCTGGACATCCAGAATATTCGTTGCCGGGGGAAAATTCTCTTTTCGACTGATATTGATGAGTCTGTTCTGGGATATCGTATGATTAAGCTTTTATTACAGCCGCTGGTGGAGAATTCCATTCTGCACGGTTTTGATTTTCGCGGCGGAACCGGCCAGATCTGGGTGAAGGTATGTGCAGAGGATGAGTATATTTATTTTAGTGTGGTTGATGATGGCTGTGGTATGCCGGAGGAATTGATTCAGGGAATTATCGATATGGAATCAGACATCGGGCATGGTATTAAAAATGTGATGAAAAGAATTTCATTGTACTATGGGGATGACTGTGGATTGACAATACATTCAAAAGTGCAGGTGGGAACAACGATTGAAATAAAGATCTTGAATGAGGTTCCGGGTCAGCAGATTTAGTAATGGATAAGGAGGATGAACATGCTTTATAAGCTTATATTGGTAGATGATGAAGACTGGATTTTAGATGGAATAAAAAATGCGATTGAATGGGAGAATATTGGCTTCCAGGTAACCGGAACATTTACCAATGGCAGAGATGCTCTGAACGCCATACGGATGGATCCGCCGGATGCAATTCTGACCGATATTAAAATGCCGATTCAGGATGGCATTTCCCTGGTGAAAGAGCTAAGAGAAGCCGGCTTTGAGAATCTTGAAGTAGTCTTTTTAAGTGGTTATGATGACTTTGAATTAGCCCAATCGTCGCTGCGGCTGGGAGCGGTTGATTATGTCCTTAAACCATCGGCGCCAGAGCAGATTGTGGAGGTGTTTGACCGCATCAAAGGACGCCTGGATGCCCGCGGGGTTACAACGGATCTGGTGCAGGCCGGAATCAAGGTGTTTAAGGATGCGGTTTATAACAGTATTATGAGTGGTAACGACCAGGAGTATCACCGGTTTATGACATTGTACTCAGAGTTTGTGGAGCGGGAGCGGGGAAAGGCCTTTGTGGTGATTTCGGTTGCTCCGGAGTCCGTGATAACAGAAAGAATGCCGACGGAACAGGATGTTGAAAATATGGAATATTTCCAGCACCTGGTGGGGGAATTGCAGGGACAAAAGCATGGTGGGATCAATATTATTGAAAATTTATATTCCTATTCCCTGGTGTTTTGCGGATATAGTGAGGACGCAGTGGAAGCCTTGTTAGAAGGTTTGAAAAGGAGCTGGTACAAAAAGACCAGGGAAAAGTTGAACTGTGCCAGAAGTGATCTGTATGGAGAGTTCTATTTAGTAAAAGCAGCATATGAATCGTCTCTTGCCAGATTGTTCCGGCTGGATATGCCGGAACCGGTGCAGCAGCTGTATTTTAAACTGGGCAATGATGCTGTATTAAAAGCAGCAATTGAAGACCGGGACCAACAAGTGGTATTTTGGAGTCTGAAGAACTGGATGCTCAAGATTGAAGATACCAATTGCCAATACCGATGGCGGATGATGCGGCGTTTGTTATATAGTCTTAGTGTTTTTTTTCTGCAAAACGATATATCTTATCAGGAAATCAGTATTTTATATGAAGCGGTCCGGGAAGAGGATTGTGAATCTGTAAAAACGGCGGTTATTTCCTTTGTAAAATCAGAGTTGATGGCAGCAAAGAAAGGAAATAAAACAAATAGCCGTAATGTTCATCTGTGTAAAGCCGTAGCTAAATATATCAGCAGAAACTATACGGAAGAGATTACTTTAAATGAACTGTCCGAACAGTTTTATATTTCGCCGAACTATCTGGGAACGCTATTCAAGAAAAATATCGGGGTAGGGATTAAGGAATATCAGACCGCCATTCGCCTGGAGCAGGCAGAAGCCTTGATTGCCAGCGGAAAATTCAAACTGTACCAGGTAGCGCAGATGGTAGGGTATCCTAATTATGAATATTTCCGAAAAATGTATTATAAATATAACAATAAAAATCCATCGGAATAAAAATAAAAAAGCAAATAATTGCAATTATCAAAACAGATATTGTATAATGAATGGCATAACAAGTTTGAAAGGATAGCCTTATGCTAAAAGTACTGATCGCAGACGACGAAGAAAAAATCTGTCAATTGATTCAAAAGCTGGTAGACTGGAATTCTCTGGAGATGGAAGTTATCGGCATTGCACATAATGGAATTGAGGCGCTGGAAAAGATCGAATTTTTGTTTCCGGATGTGGTAATCACCGATATCCGCATGCCTGGCCACGACGGCCTGGAGCTGGTCCGCCGGAGCCATGAGATGGACCGGACGATTGAATTTATTATTATCAGCGGCTACCGGCATTTTGAATATGCCTGTACGGCCCTCAAGTACGGTGTCAGTGATTATCTGTTAAAACCGATTAAGAAGGATGAACTGGTGGATACTTTACGTAAAATCAGGGAGCGTTACCGGGAGCGAACGAAGCAGCTGACCTTTGAGGAACGGGTCCGGCTGGCTTTGAAGAGCGATGTGGAGCGCCTGCGCACGACTTGTCTGTCCACGATCCTTTATCGTGAAGCGGGAAGCCAGGGAGAACTGGTTTTAGAAGAGGTGAATGAACGATATTATTATCATCTGCAGCCAGGACTGTTTCGGATGATTTGTATTAAATTCGACTATATTTCCATGGAGGAAGGTCAGAATCTGGAGTTTCTTTCGGAAAAAACGGCCCAGATCGTGGAGCAGGCGCTAAGCGGCTGCGTATATGATCATGAGCTTTATGTAGAAAGCAGTTTTATCTATATTCTTGTCAACTACAGTGAAGATCAGCGCAAGACCGTCCGGCGTCAATGCAAGGTGATCCTCAATGAGCTGACGGTCCTGGAGTCCATTCTGGCAGGTATCCAGGTGACCATTGGTTTTGGTGAGCCGGTGACTTCCTTAAAGCAGATTGGCAGCTCGCTGAAAAATGCCAGATACCTGGTGGAGCAGCGGCTGGTGGCTGGAACCGGGAAGCTATTGGAGGGAACTATCCGGAATAGCTCCTATCTGGCGGATACGGACTGGTTCACGGAGTTTAATCAGGCGATGAACCAGGCCCTGGAAAGTCTGGACCGGGACGCGGTGAGCGGCGTGCTGGGCGGACTGAAAGCAGAACTGATGAACATGCCGGAGGTGACCGGGCATGAGATTTTACAGATGTGCCGGGAGGTCTGCAACCTGTATTTGTTCTTTATGAAGAATCACCGGATTCTGACGGATCATAATTTCCTGGAACATTTTAATGCCAGTGTGGATGCTTGTGCTTCGGCGGAGCAGCTGTTTGATTATCTGATGAGTGAGATCCTGACTTCCTATGAAAAGGCGGCTGCCGAAAAAGCCCAGGAAGACAACCGGCCCATCCGGCTGGCTAAGCGTTATATCAACGAGCATTACCAGCAGCCGATCACATTGGAGGATGTCAGTAATGCGGTGGGATTTAATCCTACCTATTTCAGCTCTTTGTTTAAAAAAGAAACCGGTAAGACCTTTGTGGAATATGTCTCCGGGGTGCGGATGGAGCAGGCCAAGACGCTTTTGAAGGAAAGCACTTTAGGGGTAGCGGCGGTTTGTGAGGCGGTGGGGTATAGTGATGTGAAATATTTTACCAAAGGTTTTATCAAATATACCGGACTGAAACCGAATGAATACCGAAAGCTGTATTCCTGACGGTTCGCCGGTGGGAGGGGGAAATTGTGAAGAAGAGATGGGGATATATATCCGTCCGGATTTGGACTTTAATCCTGACGTTGTGGCTGATCTGCCTGCTGATCACCATCAGCCTTGGCATCTTTGGCGGGAATGCCGGCCGGAATGTGGCCTGGCTGTACTTTGGCATCCTGCTTTTAGTGACTTACATAGGCTATCGGTACATCTGTATTCCGCTGTCCGAGACAAAAAGGGTGGAACGGCAGTTTGCGGCCGGTTATGTGTTCGACGACCTGTTTGAAATCCGCTACCCATATGATCCGGAGACGGAAGGGGTGCAAAGCCGCTTCCGGGAGCTTCTGGATACCCGGGAGCTGATCAATGTATCCAAAAAACAGGCAGAATACCTGGCGCTGCAAAACCAGATCAATCCCCACTTTCTGTATAATACGCTGGAGGGCATCCGCAGTGAGGCACTGATCGCCGGGGTGGACAGCATTGCGGAGATGACGGAATCACTGGCGACCTTTTTCCGTTATACCATATCCCATGTGGAGCATTTGGTGACGCTGGAGGACGAGCTGGCCAACATTGAGAATTATTATTATATCCAGCAGTTCCGGTTTGGTGATAAACTGACCTTGTCGATTCAGTATGATCTGGCGGATATGGAAGAAATGGAGCTTTTGCAGTGCCGTCTGCCCAAGCTGACGCTGCAGCCGATTGTGGAGAATTCGATTTATCATGGGATAGAGCGGAAGATTGGCAAAGGAAGCCTGACCATTCGGATCTCGGCGACGGTCAACCGGCTGCTCATCCGCGTCTCGGATGACGGTCTGGGGATGGAAGCGGATGTATTAAGTGCATTAAATGAACGGCTCAAGTCCCTTTCCCTGGATGATGTCAATCCCCGGACCGACCGGCAGGGCGGAATTGCGATTTTAAATGTGAATAACCGGATCAAGCTGCTATTTGGGGAGGCGTATGGCATTTATATTTACAGTCAGCCGGGGGCAGGTACGGATGTGGAGATTACGCTTCCTCTGGAGCGTGTCTGAAAATTGCTTTCGGAGTGGGTAAGAATCATCAGGAGGATAGGATGAGAGAAGAACTTCTGCGCATGGAAAATATCATCTGGGAATCAGGCGGCGAACGGTATCTGGATAATCTGAATTTTCATGTCATCAGCGGCGAAATCATGGGGCTGATTGCATCGGGTTCCAAGGGCCTTGGCCAGCTGATTGAATTGATCGGTCACAATGTCCCGATTCAGTTTGGCCGGGTTTATTATCTGGAAAAGCTGGTGAATCAGTATTCTTATAGTGATGGGTCCGACAACCGGGTATATGTAATCGAAGAAAGCAGCGGGCTGATCGACAGTCTTTCGGTGGCGGATAATATTTTTGTTTTACGTAAAGGGTTTCGTAAATATGTGGTAAATACCAAAGTGCTGAATAACCAGGTGCTGCGCATGGTGGAAGAGATGAGCATCAGCATTCCGCCGGATAAAAAGGCGGCGGACTTAAATCCCTTTGAGCGTTGTGTGGTAGAGCTTTTAAAGGCGAAAATGATGGGGTGCCGGTTGATTATCCTCAAGCATCCGGCCAACTTTCTGGGGCAGATGCATCTGCAGGAATTTCACCGGATCATTCAGGTCTGTTGTGAAAATGGTGTTTCCTTTATTTATATTGGCAACCATCATCAGGATATTTTTAAGATTGCCCATCGGGTGTCCCTGTTTTCGGATGGCCGGATCAAAAAGGTGTTTGTGGCGGGGGAAATGACGGATGCAGCCATTCTTCCTTATATCATTTCCTATGATCTTCCGGATTCCGGGATCCGGATTCCGGAGGATGAAATCATTCTCCGGATCAAGAATTTTTCTGCCGGACAGGGCGTTATGGCGGATGTTGAAATGCGAAAAGGGGAATGCCTGACGCTGCTGGATCCGGAAAATTATGTGATTGGTGATCTGGGGAAAGGGTTGGGCGGCCAGCTGGCGGACTGGACGGGCGAGGTGATGCTGGACGGCAAATCGCTGCGGGCCGGCGACCAGATGTTCCGGATGGATGGTCTGGCGGTGATTCCTGATGATCCGACGGAGACATACCTGTTTCCGGATATGAATGCGATGGAGAATCTGACGTTTCTGCTGGATCAGAAGATTGGGAAAAGTCTGATTAAGAAAAGTTATTTAAAGAGTATCCGATCGGAATATGCAGCCCTTACCGGACCTTGTATTGATGCGGCGAAGATCGGTGAGCTGACGGTTCGGGAGCGGTATAGCCTGGTGTATTACCGGGTGCATTTGTTTAAACCCAAGGTGGCCGTATGTATCCAGCCGCTGGCCAAAGGGGATATGTACTGCCGCCGTCATGTCCTGGATTTGATTTTTACGCTTAAAAAGTCGGGTATATCGGTACTTTTACTGACCAACAATATCACGGATACGCTGGATGTGTCAGATCGGCTGCTGGTGCTGACGGAGGGCCGGCCGGTGACGGAGTATCGGAAGGAAGACTTTGATAAGGTGAAGAGATAGGGCAGGGATCTGCAAAGCAGCGGGATTTGCGATAGTACAGCGAAACTTGCGTAACGCTGTACTATTTTGTGCAAATACCCAAAGAAGCTCACTTCTCCATGTCAGTCGTTATCTGACTGCATAGATATTTTTCTGCCTTTTCATATATTTTCCTGCCATTCCACTGATGTGCTCCATCAAAAATATCGTGGGTAATCGCCTCCTCCGCATGGAACAGAGCATATGCTTTTCTGGTAATCTCAACTTGTTCGGTTGCATTATCAATCCCCCGGCATCCGTTCAGAGGATCCCTGGTTCCCGACTCTATGACAAAAGGTGTCGGTGCAATAAGTGCCCCTATATCCCCCATGTCGACTGTCTCCCAAAGCCTGGGCACATAATTGCATGAACAGTTTTTATTCATTTCCAAAAGCGAATCCTTATATCCATAAAAATATCCACTGACTCCGACAAAAGCAATCCTGTCATCCATAGCCGCCAGCCACAGGGCCTGCAGACCACCACCCGACAAACCGACACAGCCGATCTTGTCCCGACGGCAATCCTCTCTGAGCTCAATATAGTCAATCAGGCGCATCAGATCCCATAACCAGAGCCCGGTAACTGTCAACCCAAGCCCCATTGCCATGTGGTTAAGCTGTTGACAGCTGCAGCCCATATACTGTTCCGGTCGATCACCCTGCGTTGTGATTTCTCTGCGTGCTCCAAATCCTCTGGCATCCGGGCAGAATACGCAGAATCCTTTTTTTACAAACTCTGTACCATATGTATAATTCTGACATTTTATTGCTTCATTTACTTCCGGTACATCTGTCTTGCCGGCAGTCGACAGCTTTCCTCCGCTTCCATGTCCATGAGCCGCTATTATTACCGGTCTCTTCTTTACAAAATGATCGATGGGTTTTAACAGATAGAATGGCATCAGGACATTCTCCTCCGTCTGAATTAACCATTTTTCTCTCAAGTAGCCTTCATTAAGAACTTCTTCCGTTTCCAAAAGCTGAGGCATTAAATCGCAGTTCTCCAGCTTTTGGATTCCTGTCAGTCTGCGCAGCTTTGTACGGGTGCTTTTTTTCCACTGTGTAAAATCCAGGAGGCTGTTCGCGCTAAACGCGCAGCTCATCCTCTGTCTGTCGTACTTATTTTTCATTGTTTCCAAAGAAGTATAATATATTTCTTCATGATACATCAGTCGCACATCCTATACTAATGATTTTATTTTTTCTATCTCATTGACAATAAGGCCATCCACCCTCATGTGTTTCCATTTGGAGATGTCATCGTCACTGGTATATCCTACCGTTTGTTTAGTCGGGCATCCGGCCATTACCCAGATTTCCCTGCCTTTTTTATGAATATAATCCACCTTTTCCTGATTCGCCCAATCTCCCCAGAGACGGATAATATCTGCGCCGTTTTTGAGAAATTCATCCAGCGCATCTTTGCGTTGCATAAAGGCCAATACCTTGATATTTGGATTGAAATTTTTTACCCGAAACACATCCTCCGTTTCCTGGACACCCATGATCACTTTATCTTCATAACCATACCGACGGATATACTGAAGAATAATGTCCAGTTGCACTTTTCCCTCCTTTATATGAAATAGAATCGGCGCAACACCACTTGATAACACCTCTTCCAGTGTATGGGGATGATATTCAGGTCTTTCTATAAATCGCAGTTTTACAAACTCATCCAGCACTAAATCGCAGACATTTTTATTCGAACCAAACAGTTTGGTTCCATCCTTATCGTGGCTGATAACCGGAATATTATCTTTTGTAAACCGGATGTCCATTTCCACACTGTTCGCTCCTTTCGCCAGGGAATACCTTGCCGCATCCAGCGTCAATTCCGGAAATTGATCCGTTCCGCATCTGTGTGCCGCTAACTTTATTTTCATTATCTGTATCTCCTTTTATGAATTGTTCTGTAATTTAGGGTCCAGTTTATCTCTTAGCCAATCTCCTATCAGTGAAGCATCAAGCACGACCAAAATGATAACCAGGCTAGGGACGATCGTCAGCCACCATGAACTGATCATATAATCCCGGCCTGCGCTGACCATTACCCCAAGCGAAACATCCGGTGGTTGGATACCCAGTCCCAAAAAGGAAAGAGAGCTTTCAAGAAGGATAAAGGAACTCAGCCGAATTGTTGCATTGATAATGAGCGGGGACGATATGTTAATAAAAACATGTTCAAACAAAATCCTCACCTTTGATGCTCCCAGCGCCTGACTGCATTCAATAAAATTGGCTTCCTTCAATTGCAGGATCTGCCCCCTCACAAGCCTTGCAAAACTGGCAAATCCAGTGCATCCGATAATCATAATCATGGTGAATTTACTGGAGCCGAAGATGGATGAACATACAATTGCAATGATGGTTGACGGTACCGATAACCGGACATCCACCAGGAACATGATAAAAGAATCGATCCACCCATTATTCATACCCGCCAACATGCCCATACAGGTGCCAAGAAATGCAGCAATGATAAGACCGGAAAAGGCAATCATCAATGAATTCCTTGTGGCATATACGATTCGGATCGCAAAATCTCGCCCCAGATGGTCTGTCCCCAGCAGATATCCGCTGGTCTTGTCGATAAATGCCGGAAGAGCCAACCGCTCTGCCAGATTTGTGGTTCCTAGGTCAATCGGAAACAGTACTGGTGCAAGCAGGGAAAAGATGAATATCGCCAGAAAACTGATCATCAAAAAAAGGATAAAGGCCGGTATTGTCTGATTATAGTTCTTTCTTTTGTTCATACTTATCCCTTCCTTAAAAGTTATCTCGGATCCGCGGATCCAGTAGCGCATAACTTAAATCAACCAGCATATTGGTGAGGCATACTACAATGGCACAAATCATAATTCCGTATTGAATGACCGGAAAATCCCGATTCTGTGCAGAGGAAATAATCAATGAGCCAATTCCGGGCCAGGCAAATACGGTCTCCACAACCACCATCCCACCTATCAGAGTGCCTATCTGCAGTCCGATGATTGTCACAACCGGGATCAATGCATTTCTTAATGCATGCTTAAATATGACCCTCCATTCTGCAACACCTTTTGCTCGGGTACAGTCCAGATAATCCTGTTTGAGCACATCCAGCATCGAGCTTCTGGTCAGCCTTGCGATATTTGCCAGCGGCCCCACCATCAATACCAGCACCGGCATGACAAAATTAATTGGCTTACCGTAGCCGCTGCTTGGAAGCACCCTTAATTTCAAGCTGAATAAAAATATCAGCAGGATTCCAAGCACAAAATTCGGCATAGTGTACCCGGCTACCGCAAATCCCATGGTAAGCCGATCCAAAAGCGTATTTCTGTATACCGAGGCCATCACCCCCAAAGGTACACCAATCAAAACTGCCAGTGAAAAGGAAGTCACTGCTAGTTTCAGGGTAGCGGCTGCCCGCTCCGAGAATAATTCCCCTACAGGTTTTAAATAATAATAGCTTTTTCCCATATTCCCGTGGAATACATCCACAATATAGTTCTTGTACTGCTCTGCCAGCGGCAGGTCAAGACCCAACGATTCTCTCAGCGCCAGCCGGGTCTCTATGGATGCATCATCCGGAAGCATCCACTGGGTCGGATCGCCTGACACGCGGGTCAGTATAAATACCAGAGAAACAATGAACCATATGGTAATTGCTGCTTTTGTCAGCCGCACAGCTAAAAATTTTTTCACATTCTATCCCTCACAATCATATAAATAACAAGCTGCAAAATGATCCGGACTCACTTCCTTTAATGATGGGCATTCTATCCGGCATTGCTCCATCACCTTGCTGCAGCGTGTCTGAAACGAGCATCCGGGCGGTGGGGCAATCGGACTTGGCAGTTCTCCTTTCAACCGGACTTTCCCTGTGGGGATATCCGGATCAGGTTCAGGGATCGCGTTCATCAGGGCAACAGAATAAGGATGCAGCGTATTTTCAAAAAGCTCCTGTTTCTTTGCCAACTCCACGATCCTTCCCAAATACATGACTGCAATTCTATCGCTTATATGTCTGATCACACTCATATCATGAGATACAAACAAATAAGTCAGTCCGTAATCCTTTTGTAATTTTTTAAACAGATTCAGAATCTGTGCCTGAACCGAAACATCCAGTGCAGACACAGGTTCATCACATATAATAAACTCTGGAGTCAGCACCAGTGCCCTGGCAATCCCGATTCTCTGCCGTTGTCCGCCGCTAAATTCATGGGGATATTTTTTCAAACTGTCTTCAGCTATACTCACTTTCTCAAGAAGCGGTAAAACAATGCGCTTCTTTTCTTCCCTGCTGAGCTTCATATGAATTCTCAGCGGTTCTTCGATAATATTACCAATTGTCATCCGCGGATCCAGCGACGAATACGGATCCTGAAATATCATCTGTACCTTTCGGCGAAACTGCGTCAGGTGTTTCAGATCAACCAGTTGATTTTGATATAAAATCTCGCCGTCTGTGGGCGCCGTCAATCTCATAATCATCCGTGACAAGGTTGATTTTCCACATCCGGATTCTCCAATCAAACCGAGCGTCTCACCTTTATAGATAGTTAAATTCACATCATTGACTGCTTTTACGACACTTTTGGTCTTTTTGAATATTCCCTTATTTACCGGAAAGAATTTTTTCAGATGACGAAGTTCGACCAGAATTTCTTTATGCTCCATCCCGACTCACCTCATTTCCGCTCTGATGCAGCCAGCATCTGGACCAGTGTCCATCGGTAATCTCAAACAACGGTGGTTCCGCCATGCGGCATCTGTCTATTGCATGGGTACAGCGATTGCAGAAACGACACTGCTTGACCGGATAGGTGAATTTTGGCACATAGCCGGGGATGGAATATAACTCCTCCTGGTCTCCGTTCAACCCGGGGATCGTTGCCAGCAGTCCACCGGTGTAGGGATGAAGCGTTTTTTTAAAAATATCCCTTGTCGTTCCCTGCTCCACCACAACACCGCCATACATAACCAGGATCTTCTCGCACATCCGTACAACTACGCCCATGTTGTGGGTGATCAATATCAATCCCATCTTCTTTTCAGCTTGCAGATCACATATCAAATCCAGAATCTGTGCCTGAATAGTCACGTCCAGAGCGGTAGTGGGTTCGTCCGCAATCACGATCTCCGGGTTGCAGGCCAGGGCAATCGCAATAATAATTCTTTGCTGCATTCCTCCTGAAAGCTGATGAGGATAATCATTAACTCTTGCTTCAGGAGAGGGTATCCCAACCATTTTCAACAACTCGACGACCTGTCCCGCCACCTCTTTTTTGCCAAGATTGCTGTGCAGAGACAAAACTTCGCCGATCTGGTTTCCTACCGTAAATACCGGATTCAATGTAGTCAAAGGATTTTGAAAGATCATGGATATCTTTTTCCCTCGGATACCATTCATTTCATTAAGCGGCAATTTAAGGATATCCTGTCCATGAAACAATACTTCTCCGCCCTCAATCCTTGTATAGGATCTGTCCAGAAGGTTGATGATACTCCTGGCTGCGGTACTTTTCCCACAGCCAGATTCTCCGACAATTCCGATAGATTCCCCCTGCTTCAGTGTAAAACTAACGCCATCCACCGCAGGTACCACCGTTGACTTTGAATAATAATAGGTCCTCAAATCCTTTACTTCCAATACATTATCCACCTGATTCATACCCCTTTCCAATGACAGGATTATTCTGTGATCTTGAAGTTATCCGCACGGAAATCCATAGTCTGGGAAGAATACGGCACCCATTCAATACCATCACGTACTGCCCAGCTTTCAAATGGGTAATACAACACGGTTCCCGGTACTACCTCATCCCATATCTCCATCATTTCTCTTGCAAGAACCTTGCGTCTCTCCGGATCGTTAATCGATGCCAGTTCCTGTCCTTTCGCAATGAAATCCTCGTCCATATCAATCCAGTGTTTTATACTTGCTGTTGACCCTGGACCCCAGAGCAGCCATAACCCGCCGACCGGATCAGGGAATCGCATGGTATTGGACCAGTTGGCGGCCTGATGATATTCCACTTTCTCGGTAAAGACTACTTTGGCATTTACACCAATCTGTTTCCACATGTCAACAATTGATTCCGCTGCTTCATTTCCAAAGGTATAGTAACCACTTCTCAGTTCATACTCAATGATTTGCCCTTGATAAGAGGATTCGGCAACCAACTGTTTTGCCTTCTCCAGATTATATTCCGCTGTCGGATAATCGTCAAAATACATATCTCCGAATTCCGGGTATTGATGTCCTTTTGGAACAATCGCTTTTCCGCCCCATAAGGTGTCTGCCAGAAGTTGTCTGTTGATTGCCAGAGACAATGCCTGTCTTAATTTCTTATCATTGAGCGGTTCTGCCTGTGTATTAAAAACCAGAACATGCATGTTGGATATATTCTGGCTTATTACATTCAGACCTTCCTGTGATTCCACTACCGCCACCTGATCCGGAGGTAACTGTGTGATAATGTCTACTTCTCCGGTAATCAGTGCAGTGATACGTGCCGCAGTTTCCGGATATAGAATATACTCAATCTGTTTTGCTGCTGGCTTTTCTCCCCAGTAGTCCTCAAAACGTTCCAGCACAATCTTCTGCGGCGAATAAGACACGACTTTGTAAGGACCGGTTCCGATGGGACGCGCAGCGAATTCCTCATCTCCTACCTCTTCAAGGTAATCAGCAGGAAGAATCCATGCCCCCCAGTTGGACGCGATCCTGTCCTCCATAATCGGGTCTATGGTCTTAGTCGTTAGTGTTATCGTATAGTCGTCCACGATTTCCACATCTTTAATACCGTCCATCAGAGATGCCGCCAGTTCAATTCCCAGCAGTTCCTTCCTTAGGCGATAGAAGCTATACTGCACATCTTTTGCAGTCAACTCAATTCCGTTATGGAATTTGATGCCCTTTTTTAGTTTGAATTCAATCGTGTAATCATCCAGTCTCTTCCATTCTTCTGCGAGCATGGGTTTCTGTACATAGTCCTCTTTTTGATCTGCAAGCAGAAGCGTTTCAAAAATATTATAATGAATACGGATACCAACATTGCCCACTTCACGCATTGGATCCATTTGCTTAGGCAAATCAGCAACACCTATTTTTAAAACCTCCAGTTCTTTTCCCACTTCCGGTATGTCAACTGCCGACGTATCAGCTATCAATGTATCGGCTTCCGAAGCTGCAGGTACTTTTGATTCAGATATATTTCCCTGCGTCTCATTCGTTTTGCTCCCCCCACACCCACTCATGATTCCTATCAGCAACGATGTTGCCAATAATAATGCGAGTTTTCTCATGGATATTCCTCTCCTTCTTTGGTTTGCTTTCTTTTCTGGTTGATAATTTATTTTTATAGGAAAAAAAACAAAAAAATGCACTAAAAAGATATCACCTTAACATCAATGTACAATATCACCAATTTAATCCAATTAATACAGCGCTGTATATAATTTGTGACTTAATTATATCATTTACATTGAATGGAGTAAAATATTAAGATATAATATGCTCATTAAAAAAAATTATAAGGAGTATACCTATGCAGTTGAGAGATATTCAATATGTGGTTGCCATAGCCAGCCATCTGAGTTTTTCCAAAGCAGCCAATGCAATGTTCATCAGTCAGTCGGCACTTAGCCAGAGTGTCAGACGGCTGGAAATGGAGCTTGGTGTTCCTCTCTTTATCCGGGAAAATAATATCGTCCGGCTCACCGCTGCCGGCAAGATCTTTGTGGATGACGGGATTGAAATTTTACGTATGAGCAATGCGCTGAAGGCAAAGATGTCAGATATCATTAACCTAAGGGAGTTTCATCTGCGCTTAGGTATCTCCACATTTTACAGCAATTGCTATCTGCCCCAGATTATTCCTGCTTTCCGCAGCCAATATCCATCAATAACGCTCGAAATTATTGAAGAAAGCTCAAATGTTCTCGAGGAACTTACCAGTGACGGTAAAATTGATTGCTGTATGATTCCGGCACCGTTGGACAGCGACCAGCTTGATTCACAGATTATATATCAGGAACAGATACTCCTTGCTGTTCCTCCTG
>Ga0153928_1000651_pt1 | contig 16776 bp, 11 predicted proteins | sample TSNJ012MetaG_FD_106656 | JGI IMG/M metagenome (GOLD analysis project Ga0153928, IMG submission 106656) | Attine ant fungus gardens microbial communities from New Jersey, USA - TSNJ012 MetaG | ecosystem: Host-associated > Fungi > Mycelium > Unclassified | place: USA: New Jersey, Wharton State... | reverse complement strand
TCCGCAACCTGACCGGTTACCGATTTTGCATGGAAGTTGGTATTCTTTACGGTCACCTGACAGCTGCCCGCGGTGCCTCCATCAGGATATGCATTGGCATAATACTTGGAATTAGAACTTCCGCTATCGCCGCCAAAGGGAACTACAAGATAAAGAATTCCAGCCGAAAAGCAGCCAACGGTTACATCATCGCCAACTGCATGATAAGCATTAAGGCTTCCGGCGGTAGACGCATCTCCATTGGGGAACCAGGATGGATTGATCACATAACGATCCACCGTCACATGAACTCCCTTTGCATCCTGTGTCGCCGTCCATTTACCACCATTCCAGCATTCCGTTATCCGTGAGGCTGGCCTGGTGAACGCACCGGATCGGTTGCCGTTGTAGGGAGCCGCAGCCGGCACATTAGCTTTCACACCGGCCGGTAATTTCCGCTGCTTTATTCCAGTCCTCGGCACATGCGGGCTGATTGACCAAACCAGCGGAGCATCTACCGGATGCATTTTATTTGCTCCATCTTTGTATACACTGGAAAACTCTAAATCAAACGTGATCGGTCCTGTCGGCAGTTCCACACCCTTCATTCCCTTTTTCGGGTTTTCCTGATTCAACTGCAGCGTAATCCCATACCCTTGCATTTGCCCATATACCAAACCGGCCTCTTTATTGAGAGCCGACGCAAGCCCTGTGCGAAAATCATGAACCTTGATTGCTGTAACATAATTATCCGAGGTTTTCTTTAGCTGCACATTATAGGCAGGAGCGGCTGATACCCTGACCTCATCGGCCTGCACTGCTTTCGGCTGGTCAAACGTTCCGGAAGTCCTGGTTTCTCCATCTTCCGTATACACTACGGATGCCGTAAAGACAGGCTGTACCAGATCCGCGTTCTTCATGGCATAGACATTGACCAGCACCTGAAAGGTTCCCATCGACGGAACCGCATAAACCGCCACACCGTCAACAACGCTCTCATTGACTTCATAGTACCATTTTAAGGTCTGATAACCATTGCTGTCGGTTACCACTTCCCACATGTATCCCGGAGTCGTATCCATCAATCCCATCGCGTCGGTATTAAACTGGGCCTGCTCTTTCGTAAGCGGCAGATAAGCTTCATAGTAATACCTTGCATTCTTATAAGAATCGCCGGTTTCTGTTACTGATGTGTAACTAAGCGTATAAGTAATGGTATCATAGGTTCGGATTATCTTATTCGTATTATCCATGTCATTTCCCGCTTCATTATCACTGTCCCATGGCCCGGTCCCATCGGAAATAGAAATCGCCAGAGTGCTGATCCTGGCATCATCCGAAGTAATGGTATCGCGAACACCTTCGCCGATTGCGGTAACCCCAGAGATTGCCTCCAGCGGGATCCTGCCGCCTTGTCCATCCGCCGTCATGACCACTTCATCCGGCATCCCACGATCTGCCGGGTAATGCCTGATCACCTGATAGACAATGTTATAAGGCAGGTCTTTATCTTCTGCTTTCGGTACAAAGCCCTTATCACCTTTTTTAAAAGTATAGGTGCCGTTAGCCGGTTTTTCAATTCTGTCCACCACCAGTTCATAAGTTATCCCCGCCCGTTCAGACGGCGATACAATGACCGACATATTCTCATGAATAAACTTGTATTCTTTTTCAATACGAACCTGCGCTGTTGCCGGAACACCATCAATGACAATGTTGTGTTCCGCTACGAAAAAGTCAAGGGCGGTATCCGTATCCGGTACATCCTGCCAGGTTCCATCCCCGGCGTAATATTTCACTATGTAGTGGACCGTATAGGTCTTTCCTGCATCAGCAGCTTTTGGTATAAATTCAGCTGCTCCCGTGGTATCCTGATAGGTTCCGCCGGACGGAATCGTCACACTCTCCACTGACAATAAAAAACCGTCTTCATTTTCTGCTTCAATCGCTTTTTTTGTGGCTTTATATTTTGCCATTAAAGCAAAAAAGCAGTTATCATTTACATAAATTTTATCTTGACCGTCTCTTGCTGTCACCTCAATTCCATATTCAGAGGGGCTTGCAATCGAAGGTGTTGCATTAGAAGCTTTTCGTAAATGAGCGTTCCTTGATAACCGGTTCTGCCAGCCCGGCGTCACATCATCAAACAACATCTCAACATCCGGTTTTTCTGCATCCGATGATGTCTGCTTCCGAGCACCGGCCGCCCATACCAATGGCGGCCGTCCGTTAGCCAGAGAGCCTGTCTCCAGGCTGCACAAAAGCATTGTGACCAACAAAAATTTGGCCAGCAAACGCCTTATCATTTGTTTTTTTTGCATTTCCATTTTCTTTCTGATTCCTTTCCTGTATACCATACTAAAACAAATTTTGGCAATTTGTTATAGTAATTGCCATTATTCCTATGCTATATTACCATATTTGCACGAAAAAATTATCTGGCAAATTATGGCATTTTATAGCGTGTGCCCACCGGGCACACAAAAAAAGGCGTCCAGCATGATTAATCTTGCTGTCGCCTTTTTGTATCTTACTCATCAGCGCTATTATGCTCCGTCTCCGAAGCCTTCCAACGCTGTAGTCTCGTACTTATTCAGAATCACCCGCTGGATCGTATCGCGGGTCTCTGAGTTAATCGGATGGGCAATATCACGATATTCTCCATCGGCCGCCTTTCTGCTTGGCATCGCGATGAATAACCCCTTCTCGCCTTCAATCACCTTAATGTCATGAATCACAAACTCATTATCTAATGTAATCGAAACAATTGCCTTCATCTTACCTTCTTTTTCAATCCGTCTTACCCTAACATCTGTAATCTGCATGCGTGCAAACCCCTTCCTGTCTCCTACAGTATATATCTCTCGTTTTTTTCAATAACTATTTTGATGTCTTCCGGCGAGCCGATATATGTGGTGTTTGCCCGAATGGTATCACGGCTTTCAACGATACAATTCTCAATGACTGTATTATCCCCAATATATACATCATTTAAAATAATTGAGTTCTTAATAACACAATTATTCCCCACATAGGCTTTCTTAAACAAAACCGAATTCTCCACCGTGCCATTGATAATACAGCCACTGGAAATCAGACTGTTATTTACAATTGCACCCGGATTATACTTCGCCGGCGGCAGGTCATCTACTTTGGAATAGATATCCGGATACTGTTTAAAGAAATAATTCCTGACTTCCGGCTTTAAGAAGTCCATATTAGTCTTATAATAAGCATCTACCGAAGCAATATTATTCCAGTAAGTATCCATCTTATATGCGTAAATCCGCTTCAGGTTCTTATAACGAACCAGGATATCTCTGACGAAATCCACCCGGTCTTCAGCCGCACAGCGTTCTAACAGCTCAATCAGCTGGCGTCTGCGGATTACATAGATACCGCAAGATACGGTATTCGAAGATACCACCATCGGTTTCTCTTCAAAATCTACGATCCGTCCATCATCATTGATATGAACCTGGCCGAAACGGGTCAAATCCTCACCCTCCGCCATCTTTTTACAGACAACAGTAATATCAGCCTTCTTCTCAATATGATACTCCAGGACCTTATTGAAATTGATCTTATAGATGCCATCACCACTGGCAATCACAACATAAGGTTCATGACTGTTCTTTAAGAAGTTCAGGTTCTGATAAAGGGCATCTGCCGTGCCACGATACCAGTCACTGTTCTCCGCCGTAATCGTCGGCGTGAAAACAAACAGTCCGCCCTGCTTCCGGCCGAAATCCCACCACTTGGAAGAGCTTAAATGCTCATTCAGGGAACGGGAGTTATACTGGGTAAATACTGCTACATTCTGAATATGGGAGTTGCTCATGTTACTTAAAGCAAAATCAATACTCCGGTAAGAACCGGCAACCGGCATGGCGGATATCGCCCGCTTATTGGATAATTCCCGCATTCTCTTACTATTACCGCCTGCTAATACGATACCAATCGCTCTCATCCTGCACCACCTGCCTTTATAATGTAATCTCCGCTTGCCAAACATCCCGAATCGTAGTCTTCGGCGGTAGTCACACCGGAAATGGCGGTATTCTTGCCAATTTTAACACGATCCGGAATTACACTGTTCTCACCAATCGTTACCAGATCAAACTGATATACTTTGGGATCATACTTACTTGGTGCATAGTCACCCATACCAATATCAGCATCGGAGCCAATCCGGCAGTTCTCGGCAATGATCGCCTTGGTTACCATGGTGTTCTCGCCAATCGTGGTGTCACGCATGATAATGGAATCGCGGATCACCGCTCCCGAACCAATCACTACGCCTGCACCGATCACAGAGTTATAGATCCGGCCATACACTTCCGTACCCTCGCCGATGATACTTCGCTCAATTACCCCTTCAGCGGATACATACTGGGGCAGGATAATGTCACTCTTGGTATAGATCTTCCAATACTCTTCGTACAGATTGAATTCAGGAATGATATCAATCAACTCCATATTGGCTTCCCAGTAAGAGCCGAGAGTTCCGACATCCTTCCAGTAACCGTTGTACTCATAAGCAAAGATCCGCTGTCCCTTGTCAAAGCAATGTGGGATGATGTGCTTTCCAAAGTCGCACCCGGGTTCATCGGAAAGCTTGATCAGCGCTTCTCGCAGAGCCGGCCAGCTAAAGATATAAATACCCATGGAAGCCAGATTGCTTCTGGGATGTTCCGGTTTTTCTTCAAACTCGGTAATCCGGTTGTTCTCATCAGTAATAACAACTCCGAACCGGCTGGCCTCTTCAATCGGCACCGGCATGGCAGCAATCGTAACATCGGCATTATTGGCCTTGTGATACTCCAGCATCACTTCATAATCCATCTTATAGATGTGATCCCCCGATAAAATCAACACATAATCCGGATTAAAGGTTTCCATGTACTCCAGGTTCTGGTAAATGGCATTGGCCGTCCCTGTATACCAGTCGCTTCCCTTACTCTTCTCGTAAGGGGGCAAAACTGTCACTCCTCCGACATTACGATCCAAATCCCACGGAATGCCAATTCCGATATGGGTGTTTAAACGTAACGGCTGATATTGTGTTAAAACGCCAACTGTATCAACCCCCGAATTGATGCAGTTGCTCAGTGGAAAATCGATGATTCTGTATTTACCACCAAATGAAACTGCCGGCTTAGCCACCTTCTGAGTCAGCACTCCAAGACGGCTGCCTTGTCCTCCCGCCAAAAGCATGGCGATCATTTCCTTCTTTATCACGTTATCACCTCGCTGTATTTTTCTTGTAAATAATATTATAGCACATATTTAGGAAATAGTGAACAAATTTTGTAATTAATTTTACTACTTTCTGTGCATTTTCCGACATTTCTTAAGGATTGTCCCTTATTTACTTAAATTGTAAGTCCTTATTCAATATATAGTACTTTTTCTTAATTATTACCACTAAATAATCAGCTTACCCTTGAATCAAGCTGTAAAATAAAGTATAATTCCAAATAGACACAGTAACTAACAAAAGGAGAGCCATTATGAATTTAACTACAGTAAGAGAATTATATAAAAGCCGGGAGCTTTATCTGAATCAGGAGATTTCCGTTGGCGGTTGGGTGCGCAGTATTCGTGACTCCAAAGCTTTTGGCTTTATTGTTCTTGGCGACGGGTCCTATTTCGAGACATTGCAGATCGTATATCATGACTCTATGGCAAATTTTTCCGACATCAGCAGATTGAATGTCGGTGCCGCCATCATTGTAAAAGGAACCCTCGTTGCCACTCCGGAGGCGAAGCAGCCCTTTGAGATTCAGGCGGCTAACGTAACTGTGGAAGGAACTTCCACCCCGGATTATCCGCTGCAGAAAAAGCGGCACACGCTGGAATACCTGCGGACGATCACCCATCTGCGGCCCCGGACCAATACCTTCCAGGCCGTCTTTCGGGTACGTTCCCTGATTGCCTATGCGATCCACCAGTATTTCCAGGAACATGATTTTGTTTATGTGCATACCCCGCTGATTACCGGCAGCGACTGCGAAGGCGCCGGCGAGATGTTCCAGGTGACCACGATGGACTTAAACCAGATTCCCAAGACCACGGATGGTAAGATTGATTTCAGCCAGGATTTCTTTGGCAAACCAACCAACTTAACCGTCAGCGGACAGTTAAACGGTGAAGCTTATGCGATGGCATTCCGCAATATTTATACGTTTGGACCAACCTTCCGGGCGGAGAACTCCAATACCACCCGCCATGCGGCTGAATTCTGGATGATCGAACCGGAGATGGCATTTGCCGACCTGCAGGATAATATGGATGTGGCGGAAGGGATGTTAAAGCACATTATCAGCTATGTACTGGAGCATGCGCCGGAGGAGATGGCGTTCTTTAACCAGTTTGTTGATAAAGGCCTGTTAGACCGGTTAAGAAGCGTTCTGAACTCTGACTTCGGACATGTTACCTACACCGAGGCCATTGAGATTTTAGAGAAGCATAACGATCAGTTTGATTATAAGGTATCCTGGGGTTGTGACCTGCAGACGGAGCATGAACGCTACCTGACGGAAGAGGTCTATAAAAAGCCGCTGTTTGTTACCGATTATCCAAAAGAGATCAAGGCCTTCTACATGAAGCTGAATCCCGATGGCAAGACGGTTGCCGCCATGGACTGTCTGGTTCCCGGCATCGGCGAGATCATCGGCGGCAGCCAGCGTGAGGACAGCTATGAACTGCTGTTACAGCGGATGCAGGAGATGAATCTGAACGAAGAGGATTATCATTTCTATATGGATTTACGTAAATACGGCTCCACCCGCCATGCCGGCTTTGGCCTTGGCTTTGAGCGCTGTATTATGTATCTGACCGGAATGGGTAATATCCGTGACGTCATTCCGTTCCCGAGAACGGTAGGGAACTGCGAATTATAAGGAGTTGGGTATGAAATTTATTCACATTGCCGATGTCCACTGGGGCATGAATCCGGACAACGATAAACCCTGGAGCCGCGAGCGGTCCCAGGCCATCAAAAATACATTCAGCGAGGTCATCCACCAGGCCCGGATCCGGGATGTAGACCTCTTACTGATTGCCGGTGATTTATTTCACCGGCAGCCTTTGCTGCGGGATTTAAAAGAGCTTAATTACCTGTTCTCCACCATCCCTGCCGTAAAAGTGGTGATCATTGCCGGCAACCATGACCGGATCCGCAGCAACTCTGCGCTCCTTAGTTTTACCTGGTGTCCCAACGTGACATGGATCATGGAGGAGGAACTGACCAGTGTATACTTTGACGATTTGAATACGGAAATCTTCGGTTTTAGTTATCATACCACTGAAATCGCCGAACCACGGTTAAATGAGGTATCGGCACCGGATAATTCCCGAATCTACATTATGCTGGCCCATGGCGGCGACAACGTCCATCTGCAGCTGGACAAGCAGCTTCTTTCCGTAAATGGCTTTTCCTACACCGCCCTCGGCCACATTCACAAACCGGAACTGGCTTCTGATCACAAGTGGGCCTACCCCGGCTCCTTAGAACCACTTGACAAGACCGAGACCGGACGCCACGGAATGATCGTCGGTGAAATTAGTCCTTCCACCAGGCAGGTTACGTTCTTAGAACTGGTTCCCCTGGCCGAAGTGCAATATATTTCCCTGGTTGTGAATGTTACCCCTTCTACCACCAACGCCGAATTAATGGACCGCATCAGCGAAACCGTCCAGCAGCGGGGAATCGAAAACATCTATCGCTTCCGTCTCCGCGGGATGCGCGATCCGGATATGGTCTTTGACATAAAACCGCTGGAAAGCCGGCTGCGGATTGCCGAGGTAATTGACGAATCGGAACCGCAATACGATTTCAGCCAGCTGTTCGCCGACCATCCCAGCGACATGATCGGCTTTTATATCCGTGCCCTGCAAAAAGAAGAAATGAGCCCCGTCGAGAAAAAGGCGTTGTTTTACGGTATTGACGCCTTGATTCAGACGCAGGATGAAAGGAGTTAAAGCATGAAATTACTAGACCTGTATATCAGCGGCTTTGGTAAATTTCATGACCGCTCCTTTACCTTTGACAACGGGTTAAATATTATATACGGAAAAAACGAAGCCGGTAAATCCACCCTCCACACCTTTATCCGCTGTATGCTGTTCGGATTGGAACGAGGCCGGGGCCGGGCTGCCAGAAATGATACCTACTCCAAATACGAGCCCTGGGATAACAAAGCCGTCTACGGCGGCCGGCTGCGGCTGGAGCTGGGCGGTTCCATCTACCGCCTGGAACGCAGCTTCCAGAAAGACCAGAAATCCTTTATGATCGTAGACGAAACCCGAGGCCGGGAAATTGCTCCGACAGCGGCTTTCATGGACCAGCTTCTATGCGGTCTGAATGAGATCACGTACAGCAATACCATCAGTATCGGACAGCTGAAAAGCGCTACTGACGGCGGCATGGTATCCGAGCTAAAGAACTACATTGCCAACATGAATACCTCCGGCAATATGTCCTTAAACATCACCCGGGCGACCTCCTATTTAAAGGCCAAACGCCGCGAACTGGAACACCAGTGCGTTCCTGAAGCTGCCAAAAGCTATGCTGCAAATCTCAGTGAGATCCGCACCATCGAAAAAGAGATTTCCGCTCCCGAATATGAGAATCAACTTCCAGCCTATCAGACCATGCGGTCCCAGGTGAAAAACCTGCTGGCCAAAAAGCAGGATGAACGGGAAGCATTACTCCAGAAGATTGCCACCGGCAGGCAGGCCCTGTCCGGCAGCCAGTTTACCGATGAAGCCTCGATTATTACGTATCGGGATGAAGCCCTGAATACCTATGAAGAGTATCTTGCGGCCAAAGCGGCAACCGAAAAAAAAGCACGGATGATCGCCTCCGTGATCTGTTGGTTGTGTGCCGCTGTCTTTGGCATTGGCACAGCTGCCTCCGCCCTTCCCACACCTCCGTTCTCATTTATGATGTCCTCTTTGCAGGTTATGGTTTTGGGGATTATGTGTTTCATCTTTGCTGCTGTCGGTGTCTTTCTAACCGCTAAAAATAAACGCTGTAAGAGGGACCTGGAATACTGCAGCAAACTGCTGCAGGAGATCTTCTCCCGCCACCTGGGTGATTCAGCCATATCCGATGAAGCCATCGATGCATTCCAGAAACGAATGGACGAGTTTATCCGGCTAAGTCAGGCTCTGGTACGTTCCGAAGCCGCAGTGGACGGACAGGCGGCCGAGATCAGCACTTTGCAGGAACGGGAGAACACCTGCAATGATGTGATTTCACAACAACAGCGAACCCAATGGGAACTGGAAAAGAAACTGGAACATCTGACCAATTTGAAAGATCATGTGGAATCATTAAAACATGTCTTAGAAGAGAATGAACGGATCCACGAAGAAATAGCCGCCATCGACCTGGCATTGGATACGATGACAGAGCTTTCCTCTTCGATCCGGAATTCATTTGGACTTTACCTGAATAAGACCGCCTCACAGCTGATCGACAAAATTACCGGCGGAATTTATAACAGCATGAGTGTGGACGAGAACCTCAATGTGTTTATGAATACCAAAACCAAGCTGGTTCCGGTAGAACAAGTCAGCAGCGGCACCATGGATCAGATCTACCTGGCGCTGCGGCTGGCCGCCGCCAAGCTGATCCAGGTTGATGGGGACGTTGATCAGATGCCGCTTATCTTTGATGACAGCTTCGTGCTGTATGATGATGAAAGACTGAAAACAGCTTTGAAATGGCTGACAAAGGCTTATGACGGACAGGTCATTGTCTTTACCTGCCATAAGCGGGAAGCACAGATGCTGACGGCAAATCAGATTCCTTATCATTTGATTTCTATTTGAAAATCCGTTTAATGGATGTTGAATGAGACTACAGTTCATGCGAGCGCGAACTGTAACACACTAAGATTATTGGAAATGGCAAAGGGTTTATTAACAGGAAGGAGTACGGCTCGGAGACTCATGGCTAAAGTCATGAGTCTCCAAGCCTGTATGGGTATGAAAAAGACTAAACATTTGTATGGCATCATTATTTTGTATTTTATATTAAATGCTTATGGGTATTATTTGATTTCATTCTATAAAGCATCTAACTTAATTGGTTTTCCTATGTTTATTCTGTATTTGCTGATTAATATATACTTTATCATCGTAGCTACAAAGAATCACAACTACTTTATCTTTTTACTGCTTCTTCAATGGATCATTAATCTATTGCGTGAGTTTGTTGTGTATTTTTCAGCAGAAATAACGCAATATATAATGTCCATTTCAAATGTTGTGAACATTGGTTGGCAAGTATTTAATTTTCCTAACGCACCGCCAATTTTCTATGACAGGCCATTTTTACATTTCCTGCGTATTGGCATTTGTATCACATTTATTTTTTATACGACAATGTGTGCGATAAAGGTCTCAATCTACCGTCGGGCCGCCCGTCGATTAGTCCCAGTTAAGTTGTATAGCATCATCATTTTTTATTTTCTATTAAACGCTTACGGGTATTATTTGATTGCATACGATAAAGCACCCAACTTAATTGGTGTACCGATGTTTATTCTGTACTTACTGATTAATATATACTTTGTCAGCGAAGCTACAAGGAATAACAACTACTTTATCTTTTTACTGGTTCTCCATTGGATCATCACTCTATTGCGTGAGTTTGCTGTGTATTTTCTATTTCCAATAATGAACTATATAATAACCATTTCAAATGTTGTGAACACAGGTTGGCGAGTATTTTATTTTCGTAAACCACCTCTTTTTTTCTATGGCAAGCCATTTTTTCATGCCCTGCGTATTGGTATTTGTATCATATTTCTTTTTTATACGATAATATGTGCGATAAAGATCACCATATGTCGTCGGTCCACCCGTTGATTAGTCCCGTTTAAAAGGCAGCAGCATTGACTTATTTTACCAATCGCAGTAAACTGTAATTAAAGATAGCCCATCAGTTTGCTTGGCGGTTGCTGATGGGTCTTTTTTAACTTTTTCGCCATTCTGATAAAATCAAAAATACGGAACACCTCCAAAGAAGTGCCCCGCAAATTATTTCATATACTAATTAAAAAACAACCGATTCACCGCACTAAAAATACCTCTCAGCGATGCCCTGGTAATATTGGAACTGATCCCAACACCATAAGTCGCTTTTCCCGTCTCCTGATCCATCAAATGAATGTACGAAGCCGCCTGTGCATTCGACCCCGCACGCAGCGCATGCTCACTATAATCCATTACCTTCATCTGAAGACCAAGGGCCTCTTCCAGACCTCTCTGCACCGCATCAATCGGTCCGTTCCCCACACCCTCAAAAACCTTCTCAATACCATGATCCGTGTAGGTCACCTTTGCCAACGTCGCAAATACATCCGGTTCAACCTCAGTATCCGTAATCTGACACTTGCGGAAATGGATTGGCTCCTTCCGCTCTAAATAATAGGATCTGAACTCACTGAAAATCTGCTCCGGCGCAACCTCGCCCTGCTTCTCAGCAATGTTCTGAATCACATCGGCAAATTCCTTATGCATCCCCTTCGGCAATTTGAAGCCATAGAACGTATCCAGCACAAAAGCTACGCCGCCCTTACCGGACTGGCTGTTGATCCGTACCACCGGCTCATACTGGCGGCCAATATCGGAAGGATCGATCGGCAGATACGGAACTGCCCAGATATCGGTGTTTCGCTCATGAAATGCCTGCATGCCCTTATTGATCGCATCCTGATGTGATCCGGAGAATGCAGTAAAGACCAGCTTCCCGGCATACGGATGACGCTCTGGCGTATCCATCTTGGTACAGCGTTCGCAGACATCCACAATCTCTTTCACATTCTCAAGATTCAACTCCGGGTTGATCCCCTGTGAAAACATGTTATAGGCAACGGTCATAATATCAACATTGCCGGTACGCTCGCCATTCCCCAGCAACGTACCTTCCACCCGGTCGGCGCCGGCCAGCAATGCCAGCTCTGCTGCTGCCACACCGGTTCCTCTGTCATTATGCGGATGGACACTTAAAATGATACTGTCACGGTTCTTGAAATTCTTTGACATCCATTCAATCTGATCCGCGTATACATTCGGCGTGGTCATCTCCACCGTCGAAGGCAGATTAATGATCATCGGGTTCTCCGGTGTCGCCTGACCCCAGGTCTCCTGCACCGCCGTACAAATGTCAAGAGCGAAATCAAGTTCGGTCCCGGTAAAACTCTCCGGGGAATACTCCAACATCAGATCACCGACAAAATCTACGGCATATTTCTTCACCATTGCCGCCGCATCGATGGCGATCTGCTTAATATCTCCTCTATCTTTGTTAAATACCACATCCCGCTGAAGGGTGGATGTGGAGTTATAAATATGCACAATTACTTTCGGAATTCCTTCGATTGCCTCAAAAGTTCGTTTAATCAAATGCTCCCTGCACTGAACCAGAACCTGAAGCCGGACATCATCCGGAATCATCTTGCGCTCAACCAGTTGTCGTAAGAAGTCATACTCAATCTGGGAAGCGGAAGGAAATCCCACTTCAATCTCCTTAAAGCCAAGCTTTACCAACAACTGGAAGAATTCAACCTTCTCTTCCACCACCATCGGCTCAACCAGCGCCTGGTTTCCGTCACGTAAGTCCACACTGCACCAGATCGGTGCTTTCTGAATCTGCTTGTTTGGCCATTCTCTCTCTGGAAAATTGGCCACCGGTACTCTTTGATATTTCTGATAGTTCAACATGATTTACTCTCCTTCTGCGTTCTACTCCGGAACTTATTTTTTGTTTTAAATGCCTTCTTATTCACCGGTCACAGGACCGATAGTCCCAGGCTACGCAGTCGGTCAGTCACGCTGCGGTACTTGTCTCTGCATATAGCTACATTGCCAGCCCCATCTTTCATCATTCCTTTGCTTATAGATTCCCCGTAAGGTTCTTTCCATTTTAGCACACTTGTCAGTACCAGGCAAGCATTTTCTGGTTCCTTAATTCAGCAACCTTAATTCAGCAAATGTCCCTGCTGGCCCATCACCCGGATCACCTGATCGACATATTGCTCACACAGTTCTTCCGTCGGTGCTTCTACCATTACCCGTACCACCGGCTCGGTTCCGGACTGGCGCAGCAGAATCCGGCCGTCATCACCCAGGCTTTCGGTCACCCTGGCAACCTCCGCCTGAACCATCGTATCGTCCTGCGCCGTCTGTTTGTCATGGACCCGGACATTTTTCAGCACCTGCGGGAAGATCTGCACTTCCGATGCCAGCTTGGATAAAGTCTCTTTCTTCTCCAGGATCACTTCCATCACCTTCAGGGAAGTCAGAATTCCGTCGCCGGTAGTGGCATGCTTGCTGAAGATAATGTGTCCCGACTGCTCGCCCCCCAGGCAATTGCCATATTGGGCCATGTTTTCATAGACATACTTATCGCCGACAGCCGTCTTTTCATAGGCAATCCCTTCCCGGTCAAAAGCCTTGTAAAGACCAAAGTTAGACATTACCGTGGTCACAACGGTGTTATGATACAGGAAACCGTTCTCTTTCATATACTTACCGCAGATATAAAGAATCAAATCGCCATCGACCACTTCACCTTGATCATCTACCGCAATACAACGGTCCGCATCACCGTCATAAGCAAAACCAACATCACAGCCATGATCTTTCACACACTGCTGCAGCACCTCAATGTGGGTGGAACCACAGTTGGCATTGATATTCAGGCCATCCGGCGAATTGTTGATGACAACGGTCTCGGCCCCCAGCGCGTCAAAGACATTTTTGGCAATTGCCGAAGCACTTCCGTTGGAACAATCCAGCGCTACTTTTTTATTCTTAAACGAACGGGTCGCAATGGAAATCAGATAGCCCACATAACGGTTTCTTCCCGCGGCATAGTCAACGGTCCGGCCAATCTGCTCACGTCTGGCAAAGGGGACCTCAGCTACTTCGGCCTCCAGATAACGTTCAATCTCGACAATAACCTCATCCTCCAGCTTTTCGCCCCGGCCATTGATTACCTTAATGCCATTATCATAGAAAGGATTATGGCTGGCGGAAATCATGATCCCGCAATCAAACTCCTCGGTCCGTACCACATAAGATACGCTTGGTGTTGTAGTCACATGTAACAGGTAAGCATCGGCACCGGATGCCGTCAGACCGGCCACCAGGGAATACTCAAACATATAACTGCTTCTGCGGGTATCCTTGCCGATTGCCACCCGGCATTTCTCCCCCAGGTTCTTCTGGCCGTAATACCATCCCAAAAACCGTCCTACCTTATAGGCATGCTCTACTGTCAGATCGACATTTGCCTCACCTCGAAAACCGTCTGTTCCAAAATATTTACCCATCCTCTAACCTCGCTTTATAATTTTAGGAAATTGCTTGTAAAAACCGCCCCAAGGCATCCTGCCAGGCCGGCAGCGGCTCAAATCCCTGATCGACCAGCTTCTGCCTGTTCATGCGGCTGTTCTTCGGCCGGGTAGCCCGGGCCGGATAGGCCTCGCTGCTAACCGGGGTCACGGTTACTTCTGTCATTCCGGCCTGCCGGAAAATCTCTTTGGCAAACTCATACCAGCTACACAGCCCTTCATTGGTGGCATGGTAGCGGCCGTACCGGTCCGTCTGGATCATATCCACTAAAAGCCGGGCCAGGTCATAAGTATAAGTAGGTGAACCGATCTGGTCATCAACCACAGAAACGGCTCCCCGTTCCTTGCCCAGACGCAGCATCGTCTTGATAAAGTTATTGCCGGCCACCCCGAATACCCAGGCGATCCGCACGATGAAATAGTGTTCCACCAGCTCTTCCACTGCCAGTTCCCCTTCATATTTGGTCTGGCCATATACGTTCAGCGGATCCCGCTGATCATCCGGCTCCCAGGGGCGGTTCCCCTGACCGTCAAAAACATAATCCGTGCTGATATACATCATCGGGACTCCGGCGTGCTTACAGGCCAGAGCCACATTACGGGTTCCTTCGCCGTTGATCCGGCGGCACAGCTCCACATTGTCTTCGGCCGCATCTACAGCAGTATATGCAGCGAGGTGGATAACTGCATCCGCTCCGGCCGCAGAAATTACCTGTTCACAGACATCGGCATCGGTGATATCCATCTCCTCCACATCAACTCCAAGGCCTTCCAGGCCCTGCTTTTTCAGTTCATTCATCAGGTCCGTTCCTAACTGACCTTTTGCTCCGGTAACTAATATTTTCATAATGTTTACTCTTTCTCTACAGGTTGTGCAGCTTGTCAATATATTTACCGTCCAGAACGTCCTTCAGATACTGGCCATACTGGTTCTTTTTCAGGATTTCATAGGTTTGCAGCACCTGTTCTCTTTCAATCCAGCCATTTAAGTAAGCAATCTCCTCCAGACAGGCAATCTTACGGTGCTGATGGTCTTCAATCGTCTTAACAAAGTTGGTCGCCTCCACCAGAGACTCATGAGTCCCGGTGTCCAGCCAGGTAAAGCCTTGCCCCAGCAAGGTTACATCCAGTTCACCGTTTTCCAGATAAATCCGGTTCAAATCCGTAATCTCCAATTCCCCGCGGGCCGACGGCTTTAGGTTCCGGGCATAATCAACCACCCGGTTGTCATAGAAATACAGGCCGGTCACACAGTAGTTTGATTTTGGCTCCATCGGCTTTTCCTCAATGGAAATGGCTTTTCCCGCCTCATCAAACTCCACGATGCCAAACCGTTCCGGATCATCCACATAATAACCGAATACCGTTGCTCCTTTTCCCTTGGAAGCCGCCGCCAGCAGACGCTTCTTCAGGCCCTGGCCATGGAAAATATTGTCCCCCAGAACCATTGCCACAGAATCTTCACCGATAAAGTCGGCACCAATTAAAAATGCCTGTGCCAGTCCATCCGGGCTGGGCTGAACGGCATAGGCCAGATTGATCCCAAACGGGGCGCCATCTCCCAGCAGCGCTTCAAATCTTGGTGTATCCTCCGGCGTGGAGATAATCAGAATATCACGGATTCCCGCGTTCATCAGAACAGACAGAGGATAATAGATCATCGGCTTATCGTAAATTGGCAGTAATTGTTTGGAAGTTACCTTGGTCAACGGATACAAGCGCGTACCAGAGCCGCCTGCAAGAATAATACCCTTCATAATATAGAATTCCTTTCCATATAAAATAATACTTGTACTATAACATAGATATGCGCATAATTCAACGGGCCTTTTTGTACAGTCGTTACAAAAAAGTTACAAAATCGACATAAAAACTCTGGACTTTTTGTTTTTTTTCTATTATGATATAAGTATCATAATATATTTGTAACTTTATGTTTACATAAGAGGAGGCTTATGAATACCCCGACTATCAATGTACAAATGCTTGGAGGATTTACCATCACATTGGATGGCAACACTATCGACGACCAGTTTCATCAATCCAAAAAACCCTGGAATATTTTGGAATACCTCATTGCTTTCCGGAACCGTGATATTCCCGTCAATGAGTTAATTGATCTGATCTGGTCAGAAAAGCGCAGCAGCAACCCAGCTGGCGCATTAAAGACTCTGGTATTCCGTTCCCGGAAGTTATTAGAGCCCTTAGGTTACCCGGTGCAAAATCTGTTGATTCAAAAACGCGGGACATATTCCTGGAATCCGGCATTGACCACAATTGTCGATACAGATGTATTTGAGAACTTGTGCAATAAGGCCGCGGACACCGAGGATCCGCAGGAAAAACTGGATTTGCTTTTAGAGGCACTGGAGATTTATAAAGGTGATTTTCTACCCAAATCCGCCTGGGAATCATGGGTGGT
>Ga0153928_1000650_pt1 | contig 16781 bp, 9 predicted proteins | sample TSNJ012MetaG_FD_106656 | JGI IMG/M metagenome (GOLD analysis project Ga0153928, IMG submission 106656) | Attine ant fungus gardens microbial communities from New Jersey, USA - TSNJ012 MetaG | ecosystem: Host-associated > Fungi > Mycelium > Unclassified | place: USA: New Jersey, Wharton State... | reverse complement strand
CTTTGCTTTTTCTGCTTCGGCTGCTGCTTTTTCTGCTTCAGCTTTCGCATTTTGTGCTTCAGTTGCTGCTTTTCCTGCCTCTGTCAGTGCTTTATTTGCTTCGGTTTCTGCTCTATCCGCTTCAGTTTTCGCGTTTTGTGCTTCAGTTTTAGCTTTTTCCGCTTCGGTGGCTGCTGTTTCCGCTGCTTTTTCCGCTGTTTCTGCGTCTGTTTTCGCTTTGTCTGCATCCGCTTTTGCTGCTTCTGCTGCTGCTTCTGCCGCCTGAGCTGCGTCTTCTGCTGCCTCTTCTGGCGTTTTGCTTCTTACCGTCACATCGCAGATCGCAGTCTTGTCTCCTTCTACCGTTGACACGGTAATGAAAGCATTACCCAGACCTACGGCGGTTACTTCTCCGCTCGTCGCATCTACACTGGCAACTTCCGGATCTGACGAACAAAATACCACATTTTTATTCGTAGCATTCTCTGGCGATACCGTTGCTGTCAGAGTGGCACTTCCACCAATTACCAATGAAAGCACGCTCCTGTCAAGAGTAACACCTGTTACCGGGTTTAGATACCCAAGACTGTCAATCGCCAGTTGCAGCGCCGCTATGGCGTCGGGGATCGTTAACCAGTTTATCGTGCTGGAGCCGTTCACGACATATCCCTCCTCCGCTTCGGCAACTGTAATGGCCTCCTGCAGGGCGGCAAAGCTGCTCACCGAGTAGTCCGTGGAGGGTATGGCCTTCGCTTCCTCGATCAGTGCTGTCAGCGGCACCAGGTCTTCCACCTCGGGCATGTAGCCGAGCCTCATACTATCCATTGCCTCTTTAAGCGCATCGAGAGCCGCATTGATCTCGCCCAGCGTGAAACCGGGGGTGTCGTATACGTTCTGGGCCTCGGCGAGTTTTTCCAGCATGCGGGCATAGCCGTGGGGCGCCCAGGGTTTGGTTTGGGGAGTCTTGTTGGGATCCCCTTCGGGAAGCGCATCCCAGGTAATTTGTTTGTTCTGCTCCTCTATCGCGGCATTGATGCGGCTAAGCAGGTCTTCTTTTCCAAACGTGGACTCCTCGGGCACCAGCTGGTCAACGCCAGCCTTAAGCAAGGAAACTTGCTCTTCTATCTGGAACTGCACAGCCCCCTCGTCCTGGTATATAGCCAGAGCGGTACTAAGGGCGTCCTGCAGGGCGGCAAAGGAAGCGGTGGTGTAGTCCGCAGCCTTATGGACTTTCGCAGCCAGAAGAGCGGCATACAGTGCCTCTCGGTCACCGCCTTCGTTTAACAGGTTGATCTTGAAATAGTGCATTAGACCATTATTAGGCCTGTTGCCAACGTTATACCAGGAGGTTCTCATGTTGGTCGCATTTGTCGTTGGCTGTGCGCCATTTTCTGTGTCGGCGACCGTCAGCGAGTAGACGTTGAGGTTGTTGCCAGACCTGCCGGCAGTTTCGGTGAGGTTCGTGGCTCCGTTTTGCACGATGTTACTCAGATCGGATTCTACGTCAACTACCGACCATGTGGAACTGAGGCTCGACACGGACAGCGGGCCGTAGAAAAATACTCCTGCCCAATGGTCGCCGGATTTGTCGGGGGCATAGTCAATGCTCGTACCGAAGGGGCAGATAACCTCCACTTCGTCGGCAAGGCTCACGTTGTTGATCGTGACGTAGGTACTGGGCGTGAAACTTTCGGCGATGGATGTGCCGTTGAGCTTGATATCGAAGTCCTTGGTGGCCCACCACGGCACGCGCAGCTTCATGTCGAAGGACTTCGCAGTCTGTCCGGCAATCTGCTTCATATTAATCTTGTAGTACTCGCCCGGCCAATCACCCTCCTGTTCAAGCGTGACGCCCGCGGCGTCCCAGGTGACGCTAGACGGTATATACATGTTGACCCAGATGGCATCGTCTCCACCGTTGTTGATCAGGTAGATCGAGTCGGTGTACCTGACGTGGTTTTCCGCACCGGTGCCGCCGCAGCAGTCATTGCCCGGGGTGTTGCCTCTCCAGTCGCTGCCGGTTCCGGGTCCCAGATAATACTGATAGGTCGTCCTCCAACTGTCCTGAGCCAGAGAACCTACCAGCTGGTTGTACATGAGGCGCTCGTAGTAATCCATGTATTCCGCATTGTCCGGCTCAAAGCAAGCCAGATCTTTGGACAGTCGCGCCAGGTTGGCGGCGCAGCAGGTCTCCATTCCGGTATTTTGTATGGTAGCGATCTGCCGGTAGGGCGTCTGGTACCACTCGCCCGTGCCCACGTTGCCGGTCCAGTAACGGTAACGGCCGGCGTTGAAAGAGAAGAAGTTCTTGGCCATCTTATAGTAGTCGGGGTCGTTGTTTCCGCGGTACGACCAGAGGACGCCGGGGAAGTTCGGAATGCGCGAGTTGGCATGGGAGTTGCCGTCGTAGGACATGATCTCCGTGTTGGAGATCAGCGGCTCCCAGTAGGATCTGTTTTTGAACATTTCGGAACCCTTGATGAGCAGTTCCTTGTCAGGATCGCTGTCTTCCAACTCATAGGCGGCTCTGGCGATGGATTCGTTGGCACCACCGAACTCGCCCGAGATGTTAAGGAACCAGAGATAGTTCAGGTTGCCGTACCAGTTGGTGGCTCTGGTTGTCTCGTTGCGGCACATTTTGGTCAGCCTGTCGGAGACCCAGTGAGACATGTCCTTGCAAATCAGCAGAGCCTCGTCGGCCACCGCCTTCAATTCCGGATCCGGATCGTTCTGGAAGAGGTAGTAGATCTCCATCAGACCCGCAAGCTGCTTGTGCACACCATAATAGGGTGCCCACTGCCAATTGTTATAACCGCGGTAGGCCTCGCCAATGGCGGGGTGCTGCGGCGGGATGGCATTGAGGTAGCCATAGCCGAACCACTCCGGTTTTCCCTTTTCACTGGGTATCAACTCGAACGTTTCGCCTGCTGGCGACACGCTGCCCGAGCCGCCCGTTCGCGGCGCGCCAATATAAGTTTTGCTAGGATCAGGTGTTTTCGTCGGATCCCAGACCTCGCCTGTCGTGGGTATCTGACTTTCAGCCCAATACTGACCCGAGATTCTGGCAAAGCGCCCGTCGTCATCGGTGTCCTTGGACGCTTTCCTGATTTCCGACAGCAGTGGATATGGCCAATCGGGCGCCATCCTGTCTTTGTCCGCAGGGTAAACCGGCCAGATGTTGCTGGCTTCGCGATATCCGGATCCGCCGTTTTGCGTTGAGTTCGGATGCTCAGCCGGAACGGAGACAAAGGTCAGTTCCTGAATGTCGCGCATCGTATTGATCATGTACTTAATATTTTCGCGGAGCGTCGTCATCTGGTCCGTGGTAGCCTGCCCGCTGCCGTAGGCCAGAGCCAAGCTGCTAAGATAATGTCCGACGCCGTGTCCCCTGAGCATTACATACTCAGTCTCCCAGCCGCCCGGCTCCGTCACGCCCGGTGGTTGCTCCAGACCGAAGGTTTCCCTGTAGTTCCACAGGTAAGTATCGGGAGAATATCCGACGGTTCTCGCAATGGAGGCCTTGCTATTGGCGGTCAGCCTGTTTTCACCGGTGAGCGTCACCTTGCCCGGAGGCAGCTGGTCGGCCGCCACGTTGTTGGACGGAATGTTCTCCGCTTCCCATGCGGCAACACTCACCACCTCGCAGTTGACCGTGATCGGACGACCGAGGGTGTTGGTGCCGGAGCCGGTGATCCAGCCGGTCACGGTGTACTCCTTGCCGGTGGGGTAGCCTCTCCATTCGTCCTCAATGTTGTACGGGGTCCAGGAACCATCGGCGGAGGGGCCGTTGCCGGGACCTTTCTGATTTGTGGACGACATCCCTCCGCCGGCCTGCCATGGCCATTTGGTGTTGCGCCACTCAGCGTGACCGTCGGTATATTCGACCCAAACGCGGTAGGGCAGGCTGGGAGCCGATCCCTGCGAGACCTTGATGAGGGAATCTTCCAGGTAGTCCCCTTCCGGTTCCATCCTGACTTTATCAATTCTCCGACCGGCTGACTCGGGAAAAGCAGGTATCGTCACAGTCCAGTTCCTGGTATCAGTGACGCTGCCATATGTTGCCGTGGCGGTTAGCGTCACAGTCACGTCCGCACCTTCAGGCGGACGGATGACTGTTCCATCCTCCCAGAGGTAATCCGGCTCAGAGGAAGTCCACTCGATGTCAGAATTCCACTCGCCAAGAACCGGTAATGTAAAGTCGGTCGTTCTGCCATCGGTCGTTCCGAGGTCGATCGCGGCCAGATCCCACGCCACAGAATCCGCATCAGACACGAACCGTTTAACGCTCCAATCGAATTCTTTCGTCGCCGTGAACTCACCATTCACTGCTGTAGCCGTGATCTTGCCTGCTGCATCGGACTCGCCGATAGCAGGACGGGTCACTTTACCATCATTGGCTAAAGTGCTCGGATCCGTTGAATTGGACCAGGTTATCGTGCTGCCGTTAGCCCCAGTCGTCGGAAGTTCGACATCGTCGCGAAGTTCCTTAAGGAAATCGCTGGGGATAAGTGCTAAATCCGTCACAGCGGGATCTTGGTAGCCAAATACCTCCCACTCACCTATGCCGGTGGAGTTAGTTACCGTCATCACCAGACGCAGCCGATCCGTAACCACTGAGTCGAACGTCACTGCGTTCCACTCTCTCATGTTGCTGCAGTCAGTAGTGCTGGGGCCATAGGTTCCGACAACGCCGACGCTTGTCACGTTGGTACCGGACGGATTCTTCATATTCGAAACGTCTACAAACGCAGTTCCATCCCAGTATTGAACGCTCACACTCCGCGGAAGCCTAACATTACTGGAAGCTCCTTCCGCAGCCCACATGACACGCGTACTGTCTATGACACGGGAGCCATCCCATTGCAATTGGATCCATACCGAACTCGGACCGCTATAGGAGTTCCATGACGTTCCATGAAGGCCTACGGCAAACGTACCGTTGTTGACCCTTGTTGGGGCATCCTCGGGCATATAGGGGTTTGTAAACTGCGCAGTCGCAAGAGCATTCCGCGCGATGTTGCCCTCTTCCAGACTGTATGCTGCTGCTCTTTCAAGATCTGCAGGGGCAGCGGACACCGGGATCGCCGGTATGATGGATAACGGTATCATAGAGATAATCATCGCAAATACAATAAGTAACGATATTACCTTATTCCTTGATTTTTTACGTGATTTCATAAAATTTCCTCTCCCTTTTCATATTTTCATATTTTAACTCTCTCTGTTTTACATCTTCGGACACTTTTTCAGTATCTTTTTTTTCTCATTCTGTTGCCAATATTCCAAAGCCTCTGGCTCTGTTTCATTTTTTCACTTGTCTCTCCTTTCTTAAATCTTAAGTCAAAGCGGATATTCGTAATCCGCTTCATCGCTATTTCATTGGGATAATCCTGTTCACCTCCTTACCACTATATACTTAGACAACTGAATTCCGGAGGATGCCTTGGAACATAAGATAAGAATTCTCAACCTATTGTCTGGCATCTTTATTCTTTTATGAATTTGCAAACGCAGCACATTTAAAATTTCAGATACGTCTATATAATCAACTCTATACTTCTATTATAATTAGAAATTAATAATCTGTTATATTTTTTATCAAATGATTAATGCTTTAATCTATTCTATAAAAAAATTACTTGGACTTCAATTCAATATTATCCGAAAATATTACGTTAAATTATTTTCTTTTTTCATGTTGGTTCAATTATTTATTATTTATTTATATTTTTTTATTTTTATTAAATAAATTTGTCAAATTCCGCAAAATAATGCAAGGAGAAAATTCAATTTTAACGTACATCATATAGATGACTGTTTTAATTTTTCTGTCGAATATTTTTTCGAAATACCTGAGGCGCTATACCAACTGCCTGTTTAAAAACCCGGCTAAAGTATAGCGGATCTGAATATCCAATGCTCCCTGCGATCTCGCTGCAGGTAAATGAACTGGAGTACAAAAGTTCCTTTGCTTTGTTGATGCGTATTTCAGTAATGTACTGCTGAGGCGTTACCCCGGTGTAACGTTTAAAGCATCGAATAAACCAGCAATTACTGATCCCCAGCTGTCTGGCGTAATCATTTATCTGAATGGGCAGATGATAAGATTGGTGAAATTCAACAATTGCTTTTTCGATGAAGGCATTGCTGTCCAATGCATCTCTTCCATCTTCAGATACATGACGTGCCAGCAGTTCGATTAATTCCTTTAAGTACAGATTGGTGATAATGTGGTAGCGGCTTTTTTTCACCTGCAGTTCTTGTATTATTTTTCGAATCAATAAAACAAACTCACTTTGGGGACCGGTATGATAAATGCCGCTTTTGTCAAAGCCTGTCTGCAATAAAATTTCATCCGTCTGACTGCCCGTAAAATGTACCCAATAAACATCAGGCTGATCGGTCAGTTCATACCGGTAATATTGGCTTTCGTTCGGATAGTATAAGACAAAAGAACCTTCGTTCAGTCGATGCAGCCTGTCCTCCATTTGAAAATATGCACTGCCTTTTGCAATATAAAGCAATTGGTAATCAACACGTCCTGACGGGCGGGTTGTTTCAAAGCACTGCCCTGTAATCAACTTATAGCGTCCGGCGCTGTTGACAGAAATATCATATTGTGTATCGACCGTGCCTTTTTCATCCGTATAAAAATAGCCGGAATCATTAATCATGAATGTATTCTCCTTTTCTTTTTGGTGTATTGACTATATCATCCATTCGATGCCTTGTCCATGAAATAGTATTATTTTATCCATATATAAGACATTATTCTGTATTTACTCTATGCCTTATCAGTGCCATAATAGTGGCAGTAAAGCCAGACCGGCTTAATTTAATAAAAGGAGAGATTTTAATATGCGTACTATTTTGCCCATTAACCAGGAGTGGTTCTATAAGCCTGAGTTTTCGCAGGATGATGTTGTGAATACGTCACATGGTAATGACAATTATCAATGTGTCTGCCTGCCGCATACAAATATTGAATTACCCTATAACTACTTTGATGATAAAGCGTATTGTTTTATATCATGCTATAAACGCCATTTACACCTTGAGCCGCAATGGAAAGGGAAACGTCTGTTTCTTGATTTTGAAGGCGTGATGAATTATGCCCGCATTTTTGTGAATGGTATATTTGCAGGAGAGCATAAAGGCGGCTATACTCCTTTTTGTGTTGAGATCACAAACCTTATTGACTTCGCAGGAGAGAACGAAGTGACAGTTGCCGTGGATTCCACTGAACGTTCGGACACACCTCCTTTTGGCGGACAGATCGATTACCTGACCTATGGCGGCATCTATCGTGAAGTACAGCTGTGCGTGGTATCTCCTGTCTATATAGAAGATATCTTTATAACTACACCTGATGTACTGGCCGCTGATAAGCAGCTTGCGGCGGAGATTCGTTTCGATGGGTTGAGCACTGTGGTTCAAGAGGAGCATACCGTAGAGATCACTTTATATGATGGGGAAACAAAAATTTCCAGTCTCACCAAAGCTGTATTGAACGATAATCCTTTATTCGTCAATCTGGAATCCCTTGATGGAATCCAGCTATGGTCATTAAATAATCCAAAACTATATCACGTTGAATGTGTATTGTTTCAGGGTGAGAATGAAATAGACCGCTGCAAGGTACGCCTCGGGTTCAGAGATGTAAGCTTTACACCGGATGGATTTTATTTAAACGGAGAAAAAGTGAAACTGACCGGACTAAACCGCCATCAGTCATATCCATATGCAGGCTATGCGATGCCTGCACGCGTGCAGCGCAAAGATGCTGATATCTTAAAAGATGAATTGGGACTGAACACCGTTCGCACTTCGCACTATCCACAGTCACGCCACTTTCTGGATCGGTGTGATGAAATTGGTTTGCTTGTATTTGAAGAAATTCCCGGCTGGCAGCATATCGGGGATGAGCAATGGCAGCTGCAGGCTTTACAGGATGCCAGGGAAATGATTGTGAATGACCGTAATCATCCCAGTATCATTTTATGGGGTGTACGCATCAATGAATCACAGGATCATAACAGTCTGTATACACGCACCAACGATCTCGCCAGAAAGTTAGATCCCACCCGTCCTACAGGCGGTGTGCGTTATTTAAGCAACAGTGAGTTTTTAGAAGATGTCTATACTATGAACGATTTTGTACATGACAATGGCTATGGCAAATATCTGGCTTCTGTAATCCGCGACTATGGCACCTACGACAACCTGCAAAATCAGGATGGCGGACTGATTGCCCTGCGCGACCCCAAAGATGTCACCGGATTGGACGAAGCGGTGCCATATCTGGTGACAGAATATAATGGTCATATGTACCCGACTAAACGCTGCGATCAGGAAGAACGTACGGTAGAACAAGCTCTGCGCCATGCCCGTGTGCAGAATGATTCTTATGCCAACTCCGGTATCGCCGGCGCAATCGGCTGGTGCGCGTTTGACTATAATACACATGCGGATTTTGGCTCCGGCGATAAAATCTGCTACCACGGCGTAATGGATATGTTTCGTATCCCCAAATTCGCAGCATATGCCTATAGCAGTCAAAAATCTCCCGATGAAGAAGTCATTTTGGAGCCTGCTACCTATTGGGCCAGGGGCGAACGCAGTATCGGCGGCGTGATTCCACTGGTGATTTTTACAAACTGTGATGAAATCATGTTCTATTATGGTGAGGAATTAAAAGGAACTTTTAAACCGGATCATGAACATTATCCGGCTCTGCCGCATCCGCCTGTTGTTGTGGATGAAATGACAGGTGAGTGGGGCATGCATTGGGAAGACGCAGCCTTTGTCGGCTATATCAACGGCGTAGAGGTGATCCGTAAGAATTATTCCAGAAATCCAATTCCCGCGCAGCTTGCGCTTGCCGTGGATGATTCCAGGCTGAATACCGGCGATTGGGATGCAACACGTGTTGTCGTAAAGGCAAAAGATCACATTGGTAATACAATGCCTTTCTTTTATGAGGCGGTCAACATTCATGTTGAAGGAGCCGGGGAACTAATAGGTCCTGCTCAGGTGACACTTATTGGCGGGCAAATTGCATTTTGGGTAAAAACAACAGGGGACGCAGGCAAAATCGCAATTTCGGTATCCTGTCCCCGGTTGAAAGTGGAAGAAAAAGCCTTTATCCGGGTGGAGACATTTTGAGTTTCTTTGCGCTTTTCAAAAGCATGGTAATCGATGTTGTTTACGCCCTTATGAATTTTTTTAAATTGTATTTTATAACTTTTCATGGTAGTATATTATAATTAAAAATTATCTATGATAGTGATAGAGGCAGGTAACGCTATGTATAAAGTATTGATTGTAGACGATGAGCCCAATATTCGGGCGGTAATACGGGAATATGTGGAATTTGAAGGTCATGTTGCACAAGAAGCGGGAGACGGCATGGAAGCTGTCCGAAAATGCCGGGAAAATGATTACGATATCATTATTATGGATGCCATGATGCCAAAGTTGGATGGTTTTTCCGCATGCAAAGAGATTCGGAAAATAAAAAACATACCTATGCTCATGCTGTCGGCCCGGGGTGAGGAATACGATAAACTCTTCGGCTTTGAAATGGGAGTGGATGATTATGTAGTAAAACCTTTTTCGCCAAAGGAGCTTATGGCGCGCATCAATGTGATCGTGACGAGGAACAAAGGTAAAAAAGCTGTGGCGGATGCAGACGGAACGCTGGTTTTCGGCGGACTTGAAATAGATACGCTCGGTCACAATGTGTTCATTGATGGTGATAAGGTGGAACTTATGCCTAAAGAATACGATTTGCTGGTCTATCTTGCCCAGAATGTGGGGATCGCGCAGACAAGGGACAAGCTCTTAAACGCAGTATGGGGATATGATTATTTTGGTGATGACCGAACGGTGGATGCCCAGGTCAAGCTCTTAAGGAACAGCCTTGGGCCTTACCGTGACTATGTCGTCACGATTCGAGGGGTGGGATATAAGTTTGAAGTTTAATCTTAAATCTATTGGTGTAAAATTATGGCTATATTTTATTCTATTTGCTTCGGTTATTTTAATTGCCCTCTGGCTTTTGCAGATTGTATTTTTACAGAGTTTTTATGAGGGAATGAAGACGTCTTCAATCTCGGAAATCGCAAATACAATTACCCAGCATTATGGCAGCGAAGATTTTGAGACAACAGTGGATCAGATCACCTTCCGCAACTCTATATTGGTGTTTTTAATTGATACGGATGGTAACGTTATCTACACATCAGATGAACACAGCAGAGGTGGCTTAGGTAAGGAAAAGTCGCCCAAATATGAGGGGAAAGCGGAGGGTATGTTAACCCGTTCCCTTCCTGCTGATTTTGATTCCTTTCTTTCCCGCTTATCCGAAAGTGACAGCGGATACATTAGTTTTACTGTGAATGATGATAGGTTTAACAGTAAAACCCTGGTTTATGGTGCCAGGCTGCCGGATGCTGTCCTTTATATCAGTACGCCTCTGGATCCCATCAATTCAACCACTGACATTCTAAGGACTCAGCTTATATATGTGACCATAGCGGCTTTATTCCTTAGCTTCGTGATTGCGTATTTTATCGCCAGAAAGTTTTCCAAACCTGTAACAGCCATTTCCGGGCAGGCCGGAAGACTTGCAAATGGAGAGTTTAATATAACATTCGAAAAAGGCTTTTGTTCTGAAATTGATGAGCTTGCATCCACGCTGGATCATACTGCCCATGAGCTGTCCAAGGTTGAATCACTTCGGCGGGATCTGATGGCCAATATTTCACATGATTTACGCACACCGCTTACGATGATCAAGGCGTACGCAGAAATGATACATGACATATCAGGTGACAACAGGGAAAAGAGAGAAGCGCATCTTTCCGTCATCTCCAGTGAGGCCGACCGGCTTACGAACCTGGTAAACGATATTTTAGAACTGTCGGTCCTGCAATCGGGTAATGGGACTGTGGAACTTGTTAATTTGAATCTCAGTGATATGGTTAAGAAAGTAATATCAGACTTTGAACCTGTTTTTGAGCATGAGGGTCACAATATAAAATCATCTATTGAGCCGGATCAATATATTCATGGTGATGAACAAAAGCTGATGCAGGTGTTTTATAACCTGATCGGCAACGGCATGAACTATATCGGAGATGATAAGACGGTAGGCATAAGGCTGATTGACCTTGGAGGCCGGGTTCGCTTTGAAGTTTCGGACAGCGGAGAGGGGATACCGGAAGACGAACTGCCCTATATTTGGGACAGGTACTATAAGGCGAAAGAGCACAAAAATGAAAAAACCGGTACGGGACTTGGTTTATCGATCGTGAAAAGCATACTTGAACTGCACGGCGCACGCTTTGGCGTGACCAGTGAGGTTGGGAGTGGCAGTACGTTTTGGTTTGAAATAACAAAATAGTGAGAGATTTAGGAGGCTTCGCCTGTAATATGGGCGAGGCTTTTTGACTTTAATTTTCATAAAAAATGCATCTGACTTTCATGCCGCCATCATATTCAGGATATATCATGTAAACATGAAAACCAAAAAAACGAACTACTGTCACTTATACTGGGAAGCAGAAGGTTTATTTTGTGCAGAAGAAATGGATATTCATAGAGGAGTGTTTCGTATGAAAATAAAACAATTTTTTTCAAAGCCCTACCGCTGGGGCGCATTATTTGGCGGCGTTCTGGCTATCTTTTTCACCTATGCTTTATTGGATACTTTTGTTATTCCTAAGGCATTGGTTTCGGCTGAACAGTCCGAGTCTTACGCAAGAGACAATCAAACCGCCACATCAGATCCGGCATACGGGCAATCTGAGGCAGGGCAGACAAACAGCGGCATATCACAGCCATCCGATGATTCTGCGGCAGAACCATCGGATCAGAATACGGAAAGCGCGCAATCGGAACAGGCTGAGGCGGTAATTACCGATAACTCCTACTCCGATGAGAATATAAGCATTACCATTGAAACTGTGCGGGAGTACGATACTACTTTTTATGTCGCAGATATTGAAGTTTCGGATGCGTCGTACCTGAAAACTGCTTTCGCACAAAACACGTACGGACGCAACATCAAAGAAACAACTACAGACATGGCAGCTGAAAATAACGCCATCTTTGCCATTAACGGAGATTATTACGGTTTTCGTGACAAAGGTTATGTGCTGCGAAACGGCGTGCTTTATCGGGATGTATCCAACAATGCTGAGGCACTTATGATTGACAGTGAAGGGAATTTTTCAATTGTCCAGGAGGGTGAAATCAGTGCCCAGTCACTGCTGGACAGCGGGGCAATGCAAATTTTGTCATTTGGCCCTGTCCTTATGGAAAATGGGGAAGTCATGGTAACTGCAGACAGTGAAGTTTCTCAGTCCATGAGAAGCAATCCCCGGACAGCCATTGGGCAAATATCAGAGCGTCATTATATGATTATCGTCTCGGACGGGCGAACCAGTGAAAGCGCCGGACTTTCTCTTTTGGAACTGGCGGAACAGTTTGAAAAACGAGGCTGTTCTACTGCTTATAATCTTGACGGCGGCGGTTCTTCGGTTATGTATTTTAACGGCAATGTAATCAATAACCCTTCAAACGGCAGGGGTAATAGAGAACGGGAGGTGAGCGACATTGTATACTTTGGATATTCATAAAGCTGAAAGGAAAAAAATTTTAAAAACAGTTTTGGTATACCTTATATTAAGCGTGCTCGCGGTGGTAGTTGATAATGTTTATGCCTTGTTCGGCCACGGAGTCCGTTCTGCCTCCATGTCACTGATGTTTCTCTATCTGCTCCTGGGCGGAGCGCTTGGATACTTTCTGCTGTGGCTTATAGCGCCAGGGGTATATTTAAGCAAATGGTACCGATTGGGATATAACCTCTATAATTCCGGTATCGCGGCGCTGACAGTGGGCGGTTTTTTTAAAGGAATACTGGATATAGCGGGAACGGAATCGGATTATACCCGAATGTTTTCCATATTAGGATGGGGAATGACGGCCGCAGGACTTGTCGTTTTGATCGTTTCCGTTATGAACTGGTACAGTAAACCAGAACAGCAAAGGGGGAGAACTATATGACAATCGAAGTATTCAACCGTTATGAAAATAAATATATGCTTAATGAGCAAACGTTCCATAAGCTGCAGCACAGGATTTCAGACTATATGGAACCGGACGATTACAACAAAGACGGTGAGACCTATACGATTACAAATTTGTATTATGATACCAGAGACAGTGATCTGATCCGCGCTTCGCTTGAGAAACCAAAATACAAGGAAAAGCTTCGGCTGAGGGCTTATGGGGTGCCGGACAGCGAATCGGAGGTTTATGCGGAAATCAAAAAAAAGGTGAACGGCCTGGTAAATAAACGCCGAAGTGCGCTGCAGCTTGACGAAGCGTATGAATTTCTTCAGACTGGCAGGATGCCGGAATTAAGACCTTGCCATAACCGTCAGGTGCTGGGCGAGGTTTCCTATATGCTTGAGCAACGTAAGCTTTATCCGACCCTGTATCTGGCTTATGACAGATGTGCGTATTTCGGAGTGGGGCAGCATGACCTTAGGTTATCTTTTGATAGAAACATACGTGCAAGACGCTATGATTTGAGGCTGGAGGATGGTGATTACGGTGAGCTGCTGTTGGATGAAGGTTTATGGGTAATGGAAATCAAAGTTGTGAACAGCATTCCGGTATGGCTTTGCAGTTTGCTTTCTGAAAATAAAATCTACCCCACCAGTTTCTCGAAATATGGAACCGAGTACAGGCAAAGTCAAAGAAATCAAAGAATCTGGATTATGTACGACAATTCTTACTGCCCCAAACCGGCTGTTTCTTTGTCAATGACCGCAAACGCCTAATGAGATCAGAGTACAAGGAGGAATTATGATGTTTGATTCGATTTTTGAAACAATAACCAATGATACAATTACGTTACCCAATCTGCTGATTGCGTTTGGTGCGGCGATTGTGCTTGGTTTAATGATAAGTTTTGTCTATTTGAAAACAAGTAAAAAGGGTGTGACGTCCCAAAGCTTTACGATAACGCTGGCGATTCTCCCGGCTGTAGTCACGGTCATTATTTTGCTTGTAGGCAGCAATGTGGCCCGGGCGTTTTCACTGGCGGGTGCGTTTTCCATCATCCGTTTTCGGAGCGCGCCCGGCAATGCAAAAGATATCACATACGTATTGTTTTCCATGGCGGTGGGACTGGCTGCCGGAATGGGTTTTGTGTTATATGCCGTGGTAGTGGCTGTGGGTCTGTGCGGCGTGACCGCTGTTCTTGAAGCATTCAATTACGGGAATTTGGCAACAGCGGAGAAGATTCTCAAAATCACAATACCGGAGAATCTGGATTATAAGAATGCTTTTGACGGTGTGATGAAAAAATACACGACGGCCCATACATTGAACAGAATCAAAACTACCGACCTTGGAAGTCTATATGAACTTGCCTATACAGTTACGATAAAAAATGTGGACAGTGAAAAGGAGTTCATTGACGAACTGCGCTGTCGAAACGGGAATTTAAACATAACCCTGGTTTTGAATGATACGGGAAACGGACTGACAGATAACATTTTATAAAAACAGTCCTTTGGTCTTACTTATTATGAAAGGAAAATGATTATGAATAAAAAAATAATATCAATATCACTTGTAATTCTTTTGATTATTGGAATGCTAAGCGGCTGTTCCGGGACAAATAATGCACAGACGGATCAGACAGACAATGCCCAGACAGACCAGGCAAACAGTCCTGCGGACGCCGGGATTTCTTCCGGAACCGCGGAAACCACAGCATCTCTTACAGATACGGAATCAAGTTTCGATGCGGTGTCCTTAAATTCCATCACCGAGAATATCAAGGATGAAGACACCGACAGTACATGGGACGAATCTGGGTCTACGCTGATTATGTTAGATGGCACGACGGCGACGGTAACGGGCAGCGGAGCGACAGTATCGGGCAGCACCGTTGCCATCACAGAGGCAGGCACTTATGTACTCAGCGGTACACTTTCCAAAGGACAAATTCTTGTCAGCGCATCGAAAGATGACCTTATCCGGCTGGTTCTTAACGGCGTGGACATAACGGCGGATACAAATGCTGCAATCTATGCCGCCGCTGCCGACAAACTGGTTCTCATCCTTGCGGAAGGAAAAACAAATACGATAACAGACGGGACTTCATATACTTATGCTGACACCGAAAAAGAAGAACCGAATGCTGCTATTTTCAGTAAATGCGATTTATCCATTAACGGAACGGGTTCACTTACGGTCAACGGTAATTTTGATCATGGGATAGCAACAAAAGACGATCTGGTCATCGCAGACGGTAATATAACAGTAGACACAGTCAACGTTGCCCTTCGCGGCAAGGATTCCGTAACCATACTGGACGGCACATTTCATCTGACCTCTAAAGAAGGTGACGGCATTAAATCCGCCAACGATACCGAGACCGATAAAGGCTGGGTTCTGATCAAGGGAGGAACGTTCGACATCTCCGCATACAACGATGGCATACAAGCCTATACCACATTAGAGATCAATGACGGAAGTTTTAACATTATTACCGGCGGCGGCTGGCCGGGCGGAAGCCTGAAAAGAGGCTCTCATGCCATGAGCAATGATGGGGTGGTTTCAGGGACCAATCCCACAGATGGAAGCTATAAGGGTATAAAAAGTAGTGGATCCATCGTCTTAAACGGCGGAACATTCACGATTTCTTCTTATGACGATACCGTTCACTGTAACGGTGATATCACGATCAATGGCGGAAATCTTGCGGCACAGAGCGGGGATGACGGTATACATGCCAACGGTACGGTGACCATAAACGGCGGAATGATTGATATAAAGAATAGTTACGAAGGCATTGAAGGAGCGTATATCAATCTGAACGGCGGTAAAATAAGTGTTTATTCCACTGACGATGGGGTCAATGTTAATAATTCCTCCGGACTTTTAACCATAGCCGGCGGTGAATTATATATAAATGCAAGCGGTGACGGTATTGACACAAACGGCAGCGGGGTTATGACCGGCGGCACGGTTTACATCGACGGTCCCACATCCAGCGGTGATGGGGCTTTGGACTACCAGAATCAATTCACCATAAGCGGAGGCACATTGATTGCTGCAGATTGCGGTAATATGTCAGAGGCGCCAGGTACCGAATCGGAACAGCCTTCCATAATGCTGTATTTTACGGGCAGTCAGCAGGCTGGAACTGAGCTAAGCCTGAATTCGGCGGATGGCGAGACGCTGGTCAGTTATTCGCCGCAAAAAGATTACAGTGTTGTGGTAATCAGTGCTGAGGATATGAAGGTTGGTGATACCTATACAATTATGAGTAACAATACAAAGCTTTGCGCTGTGACACTATCCTCTGCCGTAACCAGTATTGACAGCAGCGGCTCAGCGGTCTCAGGACGCATGGGTGGCTCTGGAGGAGGAATGCAAGGAGGTCCGGGAGGCCAAATGCAGGGAGATCCGGGAGACCAAATGAAAGGAGGACCAAAAGGCAGAGGAAGCGTATAACAGATTGATATAGAGAATTATGTTAATAAAGGACTGTCGCTATGCGCCAGTCCTGAAATTATGTTTTATTGTAGTCGGCAGGATAATTGCCAAATTGTACAAGCATTGTCGTAAGCTTATGCGTTTCATCAGAGCGAATATTTGCCATTCGAGCATAAAGCCTTGAAATTCGCTTTCTCGTCTTTATGAAGTTGGCAGACTTCTTTTCGCCTTTCTTTGCACCGACTTTGCGGGATAAAGATTGATTAAGCCGTCTTAAT
>Ga0153928_1000649_pt1 | contig 16799 bp, 17 predicted proteins | sample TSNJ012MetaG_FD_106656 | JGI IMG/M metagenome (GOLD analysis project Ga0153928, IMG submission 106656) | Attine ant fungus gardens microbial communities from New Jersey, USA - TSNJ012 MetaG | ecosystem: Host-associated > Fungi > Mycelium > Unclassified | place: USA: New Jersey, Wharton State... | reverse complement strand
TGAGATAGCGGTTGAGCGGCTCGCGCGCGATGCGGACCGCCTCGTCCGCGCTCTTCGCACAGAACATGTGGAACGCAAGCATGATGCGGCCGCGGCCCGGATGCCCGGCGGCCCGCCAAGCGTCGCGATAGAGCCCGAGCAACTCGCGCATCTTGGCCCCGGCGAACGGGATCGCCATGAGAAAATGCCCGGCCGTGCCGGCGCCCGCGAAGCTTTCCGGGGTCGAGAGCGCCGCGACCCAGAACGGCGGATGCGGGCGCTGCGTCGGCCGCGGCAGCGACGTCACGTTCTTAAACGAGTGAAAACGGCCCTCGGCGCTGACGTTCTCCTGCGAGAGCAGCAGGTGCACCTGCGCCATGCCTTCGTCGAAACGCGCTCGGCTCTCGTTCACCGAAATGCCGAAGCGCGCGAACTCGTGCGGTAGGAAGGCGCGCGCAAAGCCGACCTCGAGCCGTCCGCCCGAGATCGCGTCGAGCATGCCGATCTCGCCCGCGAGCTTGAGCGGGTGGTTGAACACCGGCAGCACGGCCCCGGTGATGAGCCGCGCGTTCGCGCTGCGCATGGCGGCGGCCGCCAGGAACACGATCGGGCTCGGGCTGTAGCCGCCGTAGCCATTGAAATAATGCTCGACGGTGCGCACGTGGGTGTAGCCCAGCGCATCGCATTCGCCGACCAGAGCAAGCGCGTCCTGCCAATAGGCCTCGGCCGACGTCTCGGCCGGGTCGACGGCGGGAAAGAACTGGATTCCGAACTCCATCACATCACGCACACGACCGGTCGCCGCGCGCAGGCCGCACGGCGACTGGAGATTTGCGCCGCGCGATCAGGCGCTGCGCCACTTCAACAATACGCCGAGCCCGAGGCCGAAGCAGCCGTGGAAAATGATCTGCATGATCATCCGGCTCACGTCCCATCCGGCCGCGACCGGCTGGCCTTTCAACGGAAACACAATGAACCACAGCACGAGTACCGGGGCGATGGCACCGAACAGAAAGGCGGCCACGTAGTAGGCCGGCCCTTCGGGAAAGCGCCGCTCGATCGCGCCGTAGACGATGCCCCAGATGCCGCCCCAGAATGCAAACGACCAGATCTGCGGCACGCCCAGCGGCTTGCTCGGCGCGTAGGCGAACGGTTGGAACGGCACGAGTCCGAGCGCGTGCAGGATGGCAATCGCGCCCATCTGGAACAGCAGCACGGAGATGAACCCGGCGGCAAAACACGAAAGGATCGAGTACCGGAACACGGACGCCTGCGCGCCCGCGGCAGTCGTAGTCGTCGACATGATGGTCCTCCCCAAAACCCGCCCACGGCGGGCAGTCATCATAACATGAACCCCATGCGCTGATGGCTATTCGCCGGCCTGCCGCCGTGCCGGCGTGCTTTTTCTGCGCGGGCTCACCCCGCCTCTTCGGCGCTCACCGGCGCATCGCCCATGCGCCACTCCGCCAACGTGGTGCGACGGAAGTCCTCGAAATCCCCGGCGGCGACCGCCGCCCGGATGCCCTGCATCAGCGCCTGGTAGTAGCAGAGGTTCGCCTGCGACAGCAGGATCGCGCCGAGCATCTCGTTCGCCTTGACGAGGTGATGCAGATAGGCGCGCGAGTAGCCGCCGTTGCCGGTGTCCGGGTCGAGCGGGCGCGGATCGTCGGCGTGGCGCGCGTTCTTCAGGTTGAGGGGTCCAGAGCGGGTGAACGCGACGCCGTGACGGCCGTTGCGGGTGGGCAGCACGCAGTCGAACATGTCGATCCCGCGGGCGGCCGCTTCGAGAAGGTCTTCCGGCGTGCCCACGCCCATGAGGTAGCGCGGCCGCTCCGCCGGGAGCTGCGCGGCCGTCTCCTCGACCACCCGGAGCATGGTCGCCTGCGGCTCGCCCACGGCGAGGCCGCCGATCGCATAACCGTCGAACCCGAGACCGACCAGCGCCCGCGCGCTTTCCTTGCGCAACGCGGGGTCGTCGCCTCCCTGCACGATCCCGAACAGCGCCCGCCCGGCGGCCGCACCCGCAAACGCGCGCTTCGAGCGCTCGGCCCAATCGAGCGAGAGGCGCATCGCGCGCTCGAGCTCCGAACGGTCGGCCGGCAGCTTCACGCATTCGTCGAGCTGCATGGAAATATCGGCGCCGAGCAGACCCTGGATTTCGATGGCGCGCTCGGGGCTGAGTTCGACGAGCGTGCCGTCGAGATGGGAGCGGAAGGTGACGCCCTTCGGCGCGACCTTGCGCAGCTGCGCGAGCGACATGACCTGGAAGCCGCCGGAATCGGTGAGGACCGGGTAAGGCCAGTTCATGAACCGATGCAGCCCGCCCAGCGCCGCGATCCGTTCCGCGCCGGGGCGCAGCATCAGGTGATAGGTGTTGGCGAGCACGATATCGGTGCCGCAGGCGCGCACCTCTTCCGGCCGCATGCCCTTGACGGTCGCCTGGGTGCCGACCGGCATGAAGGCCGGCGTGCGCACGATGCCGTGCGGGGTCGACAGCTCGCCGCAACGCGCCGCGCCGTCAGTGGCGACCAGGCGGAAGAAGGGAGCGTCAGCCATGGCTCCGCGCGTCTTGACGGTCGCCCGCGCGGAACAGCAGGCAAGCGTCGCCGTAGGAATAGAACCGATAGTCCCGCGCGATGGCATGGGCGTAGGCGCGCCGCATGGTGTCGAGGCCGGCGAAGGCCGCCACCAGCATGAACAGGGTCGAGCGCGGCAGGTGGAAGTTGGTCATCATCACCTCGACCGCGCGGAAGCGGTAGCCGGGCGTGATGAACAATGCGGTCTCGCCCTCGAACGGATGCAAGCGCCCAGTTTCGTCCGCGGCCGTTTCAATGAGCCGCAGCGACGTGCTGCCGACCGCGACGATGCGGCCGCCGGCGGCGCGCGCTGCATTGAGCGCGTCGGCGGTCGCGCCGCTCACCGTGCCGCGCTCGGAATGCATGGGGTGGTCGGCCGTGTCGGCAGCCTTCACCGGCAGGAAGGTCCCGGCGCCCACATGCAGCGTCACCTTGTGAAGCCCGATGCCGCGCTCGCTAAGCGCCGCCACCAAAGCGTCGGTGAAATGCAGCCCGGCGGTGGGGGCTGCCACCGAGCCCTCGTGCCGGGCGAACAACGTCTGATAATCGCTGCGGTCGCGTTCGTCGGCGGGGCGACGGTTCGCGATATAGGGCGGCAACGGCATGTCGCCGCGCTCCTCGATCGCCTGGTCGAGCACCGGGCCGTGGAAGGCGAACGACAACGTCACCTCCCCGCCCTCGCCCTTCTCCTCGACGGTCGCGTCGAGCTGGCCGAGGAAGCACACCTTGCCCTCCTCGCCGAAGCGCAGCACGTCGCCCGGGAGCAGCTTGCGACCCGGCTTGAGGAAGGCGCGCCAGCGCGAGCCGTCGACGCGCTGGTGCAACGTCGCCTCGACCGCCGGCTCGGTGCCACCGCGGCCGAGGCGTCTCCCGTGCAAGGTCGCGGGAATCACCTTGGTGTCGTTGACCACGACCTGGTCGCCCGGCTCGAGCAGGCCCGGCAGGTCGCGCACGGCACGGTCCTCGAAGCTCCCCTCCCCGCGCACCACGAGCAAACGCGCGGCGTCGCGCGGGCTTATCGGCCGCAACGCGATGCGCCCGGGCGGCAGCTCGAAGTCGAAGAGGTCCGTCCGCATGATCAGCATGTAGGGCGCGCCAGCCGAAGGCGTAACGCGCCGAATCATGCCGGCGGATTACGCGCCTTCGGCGCTAATCCGCCCTACGCGTTATCTGATTTCATTCGCGCCGAGACGATCTTGTCGGGATCGATCACCGGCTCGCCCCGCTTGATGCCGTCGACGTTCTCCATGCCCTCGATCACCCGGCCCCATACCGTGTACTGGCCGTTGAGGAAGGGGGCGTCCTCGAAGCAAATAAAGAACTGGCTGTCGCCGGAGTCCGGGTGCTGCGCGCGCGCCATCGAGACCGTGCCGCGCTTGTGCGGCTCGCGGGAAAACTCGGCCTTGAGCTTCTTGCCGGAGCCGCCAGTGCCGGTGCCGGTGGGATCGCCGGTCTGCGCCATGAAGCCGTCGATGACGCGATGAAACACGATGCCGTCGTAGAATCTCTCGCGTACCAGTTCCTTGATGCGCGCGACATGGCGCGGCGCGAGGTCGGGCCGCATCGCGACCGTCACCGGCCCGCGCGTGGTTTCCAGGATCAGCAGATCGTCGTTGTCGGGAGTCATGCGTCCTCGCTTGCGCTGGTCATTTCGCGTCGGCGGCGACCCGCATATGCACGATGCGGTCCGGGTTGGCTACCGCGCCGTTGTTCGACTCGGAACCCTTCTTGATGTTGTCGACCACGTCCATGCCGGACACCACCTCGCCGATGACGGTGTACTGGCCGTTGAGGCTCGGCGCCTCCGCGAACATGATGAAGAACTGGGAATTGGCGGAGTTCGGGCTTGACGCGCGCGCCATGCCGACGATGCCGCGCTTGAACGGCACGTTGGAAAACTCCGCCGGCAGGTTGGGATATTTGGAGCCGCCGGTGCCGTCGCCGCGCGAGCCGTCGCCGGTCTGCGCCATGAAACCGGGGATCACCCGGTGGAACGGCGCGTTGTCGTAGAATTTCTCGCGCGCGAGCGTCTTGATGCGCTCGGCGTGCTTGGGGGCGAGATCCGGCCGCAGCTTGATGACGATGCGACCGTGGGCGGTGTCGAGCAGGATGGTGTTCTGCGGGTCGAGGCCCGCCGGCAGGTTCTGCGCAAAGGCTGCCGTGGCCAAAACGAGCGCAGCAAACGCAACAAACAAACGTGTCATGTCAGCTCCGGGTTAGCAAGCGGCCGGCTAGTGTCCCGATACCGAAGTTCGCCTGAGTTTGCCGCACGCTCGGAAGCGAACTTCGGAATCGAAGGACACTAGCAACTCTATGATTCTAGTGCCGCTTTGAACCCGAAGTTCGCAATCGAACTCGCGGCAAGTGTAGTGCGAACTTCGGGTTCGCGGCACTAGCCGAACCTGCCCTTGAGGCGCGTCGCGACGCTGGCCGGCACGAACGGCGTGAGGTCGCCCCCCATGCCGGCGATCTGCCGGACCAGTGTGGCGGTGATCGGGCGGACCAGGGGCGAGGCCGGCAGGAACACGGTCTGCACGTCCGCCGCCATGGCAGCGTTCATGCCGGCCATCTGCATTTCGTAATCGAAGTCGGTGCCGTCGCGCAGGCCGCGGATGAGGATCGTGGCGCCCTCCCGGCGCGCCAGCGCCACCACCAGATCGGCGAATGTCACGTTCGATATTTCGCAACCGGTCGCCTTGGCGATCGGCGCGCACTCGTCCGCGAGCATGGCCAGGCGATCCTCGGGCGGGAACAGCGGCGCCTTGCCGGGGTGAATGCCGACAGCGATGACGAGCCGATCGGCGAGCCGCGCGGCCTGCCGGATCACGTCGAGATGGCCGTTGGTCACCGGGTCGAACGAGCCGGCGTAAAGGGCGACGCGGGGCATGCGCGCGGTCTAGCCCGCGCCTCCCCCTGCTGCAAGACGGGACGACCCCCGTACCGCCCGGCCGGAGAACCTCCGCTCGCGAGGTCGGATCCCCGGAATCAGCAACGATCTGCAACGATTTACAATGGACAGCGGGGTTTACCCCGCGCGCGTTTCCTCGGAAAAACATGTGGTCCGTCATCGCTGCGCTGCCAGGAGGACCGCGGCGCCGCCCACCAGGATGGCGCCCGAGGCACGGTCGGCGATACGGCGAGCGCGCTCGGTCACGGCGGCACGCGCCCGCGCGGCAAACAGCGCATAAAGCCCGTCGCCCAGGGCCGCGATGACCGCAAAGGTCGCGGCGAGCAGCCACAGGTCGGTACGGCTGCTGCCGGTGCCGAGGAACTGGGGCAGGAACGCCGCATGGAAAATCAGGGTCTTCGGGTTGGCAAAGGCAACCGCGAAGCCGCGCGCAAAGGCGTGCTCGCCGCGCAGCGCCGGCGCGGCCTCCTTTTCGGGCTTGGGTCGAGCGAAGATTTGCTGCAGCCCGAGCAACAGCAGATAGCCGGCGCCGAGATAGCGGATGAGGTCGAAGTGGCGCGCGAATAATTCCACGATCCAGCTCAGCCCGGCGGCGATCACGGAGAGCTGCAGCACCAGACCGAGATTGACGCCCCCGACCGTGAGCAGCCCGGTGCGCGCGCCGTAGCGCAGGCTCGTGCTCACCACGAGCGCCACGTTCGGCCCCGGCGTCGCTACCAGCAGCGCCGAGGCCAACACAAACAGGAGATAAAGCTCGACCGTCATTCGCCCACGCTCCGCAAAGTTCCACGCTTTCCTTGTTCCGTATTGTTACTTGATTGTTCCCGACATTGTTTTCTTTGCTCTCATTTTGCACTGCAGCGCTCAGGCAAGCGCCTTTCAGCCAGCAACTTCAAGGACTTCAACGCAGGCCTCAAACGCTCGTCCATTGTTTCGCTATTGTATTTTCATTGTTGTTTACAATGGAACGCTGCATCGCACCCCCCGCTTGGCAAAACGCGGGACTCCTCGCTGCGGATTCTGCAACGATCTGCAATGAGTCACACTCGCGTCGTTTCTCATGGGCCTTATTTCCTTCATGCGTCCATTAGCACAGACGCACGTGCGCCCATCGAGAACAATTGGCCGAATTCGGTAATCAACAAATCGTGATCACGAAATTTGCACCGCAGTGCCGCTCGTCACTTCTCCCCGCAATCGGGGAGAGGGAGATTCACTCCTCCCCGTTCTCTTCGCTCAGGCGCTCGACCGAGACCACGCGTTCGCCTTCCGCGGTGTCGAACACGATCACGCCCTGGGTGCCGCGGCCGGCGATGCGGATGCCGTCGACCGGGCAGCGGATCAATTGCCCGCGGTTGGTCACCAGCATGATCTGGTCGGCTTCCTCGATCGGGAAGGAGGCGACGATGGGGCCGTTGCGCCCGGTCACCGCCATGGCGACGATGCCTTTGCCGCCGCGCCCGGTGGTGCGGTACTCGTAGGAGGACGTGCGCTTGCCGTAGCCGCGCTCGGAAAGCGTGAGCACGAACTGCTCGGCCGCCGACATTTCCACGTAGCGCTGTTCGCCGAGCTCGATCGCTCCGGACGCTTCCTCGGCGTCGGCGGCGGGCTCCTCCCCTTCCCCGTTGATGCCGCGCCGGACCGCGTTGGCGCGGCGCAGATAGGCGGCGCGCTCGTCCGCCGTCGCTTCGACGTGGCGCAGGATCGAGAGCGAAATGACCGTGTCGCCTTGGGCAAGCGTGATCCCGCGCACGCCCACCGAGGTGCGCCCCTGGAACACGCGCACGTCGGTGACCGGGAAGCGGATGCACTGGCCCGCCGCGCCGGTGAGCAGCACGTCGTCGCGCTCGGTGCAGATCTGCACGTCGACGATGGCGTCGCCCGCGTCGAGCTTCATGGCGATGATGCCGGAAGGCCGCACGTCGACGAAGTCGGAGAGCTTGTTGCGCCGGACCGTGCCGCGCGTGGTGGCGAACATGACGTCGAGCTGGCCCCACGAGGCTTCATCCTCGGGCAGCGGCATGATGGTGGTGATGCGCTCGCCCTCTTCCAGCGGCAGTATGTTGATGAGCGCCTTGCCGCGCGACTGCGGCGCGGCGAGCGGCAGCCGCCAGACCTTCTCCTTGTAGACGCGGCCGTGCGAGGAGAAGAACAGCACCGGCGTATGGGTCGAGGCGACGAACAGGCGGGCGACGAAATCCTCCTCGCGCGTCTGCATGCCGGCGCGGCCCTTGCCGCCGCGCTTCTGCGACCGATAGGTGGAGAGCGGCACGCGCTTGACGTAGCCGAGATGCGAGACCGTCACCACCATGTCCTCGCGGTGGATCAGGTCCTCGTCCTCCATCTCCCCTTCCTGTTCGACGATCTGGGTGCGGCGCGGGGTCGCGAACTTGCGCTTCACCTCCTCCAGCTCTTCCGTGATGATCGCCTGGATGCGCGCGCGGGAGCGCAGGATGTCGAGATAATCGGCGATCTCCTCGGCGAGCTTGTCCATCTCGGCGTTGATCTCGTCGCGGCCGAGCGCGGTCAACCGCTGCAGGCGCAGGTCGAGGATCGCCTTGGCCTGTTCGAGGGAGAACCGCGCGGTGCCGTCGGGCGAGAGCCGGTGGCGCGGGTCGTCGATGAGATCGAACAGCGCGCGGGCCGTGGCCGCCGGCCAGTCGCGGCCCATGAGCGCGTCGCGTGCCGCGGTCGGGTCGGGCGCGGAGCGGATGATGCGGATCACTTCGTCGATGTTGGCGACGGCGATCGCGAGCCCGACCAGGATGTGGGCGCGGTCGCGCGCCTTGCCGAGCAGATACTTGGCGCGCCGCGACACCACCTCTTCGCGAAACGCGATGAACGCCTGCAGCATGTCCTTCAGGGTCATGACCTGCGGGCGGCCGCTGTCGAGCGCCACCATGTTGGCGCCGAAGGTCGATTGCAGCGGGGTGAAGCGGTAGAGCTGGTTCAAGACGATGTCGGCCATGGCGTCGCGCTTGAGCTCGACCACGACGCGATAGCCTTCGCGGTCCGACTCGTCGCGCACCTCGGCGACGCCGTCGATCTTCTTCTCGCGCGCGAGCTCGTTGATCTTCTCCACCATGGCGGCCTTGTTCACCTGGTAGGGAATCTCGGTGATGATGATCGCCTCGCGGTCCTTGCGCAGCTCCTCGATCGCGACCTTGCCGCGCATGACGATCGAGCCGCGGCCGATCTGGTAGGCGCCGCGGATGCCGACCTTGCCGAGGATGATGCCGCCGGTCGGGAAGTCGGGCCCCGGCACGATCGCCATGAGATCGTCGAGGGTGAGCGCGGGATCGCGGATCAGCGCCAGGCAGGCGTCGACCACCTCGCCGAGATTGTGCGGCGGGATGTTGGTCGCCATGCCGACCGCGATGCCGCCGGCGCCGTTGACCAGCAGGTTGGGGTAGCGCGCCGGGAGCACCACCGGCTCGCGCTCGTTGCCGTCGTAGTTGGGCTGGAAATCGACCGTGTCCTTGTCGATGTCCTCGAGCAAGGTCAGCGCCGGCGGGGCGAGCCGGGATTCCGTGTAGCGCATGGCCGCGGGCGGGTCGTCGTCGACCGAGCCGAAATTGCCCTGCCCGTCGATCAGCACCAGGCGCATGGAGAAATCCTGCGCCATGCGCACCAGCGCGTCGTAGATCGCCTGGTCGCCGTGCGGGTGGTATTTGCCCACCACGTCGCCGACGATGCGCGCCGACTTCACGTATTTCTTGTCGGGCGTGAGGCCGGCCTCGTGCATCGCGTAGAGGATGCGCCGATGCACCGGCTTGAGGCCGTCGCGAACGTCGGGCAGCGCGCGTGCGACGATCACGCTCATGGCGTAATCGAGATACGAGCGCTTCACCTCCTCCGTGATCGAAACGGGGCGGATATCCGAAGGGCTCGGGCCCCCCGGCGGGGTGTCGTTGGTGTCGGACAAAGGCAGATTCCAAACAGGAGAGTGGCCTCTTCTTAGATAGCTGATTCAGGCCCTCCAAACCACCCCCAACGCGGCGCCGGGCTGAAGTTTTTTCACGTGACTCCTCAATAGCTTGCCAGGAACGCCCCAACGCGAAAAAGGCCGCGGCGCAGGCTGGATTTCCCGCCGCAAATCCCCATTTTCCGCGGTCCACAGCCCACCCCGGTAAGGTGTGCCCGTTAATCCGAATCGTGCTCGCTCCCGCCATGACCCACGCCCGCTTCCTGATGTGCCCGCCCGACCACTACGCGGTCGCCTATTCGATCAATCCGTGGATGGATCCGGCGACGTGGTCGCAGAACGATCGCGCCCTCGCCAAGGCGGCGCGACAGGAGTGGGTCGCCTTGCGCCGGACACTGCTCGCGCTCGGCGCGACGATCGAGCTGGTGCCGCCGGTGCGCGACCTGCCCGACCTGGTGTTCACCGCCAATTCCGCCGTGGTGCTCGACGGCAAGGCGCTGGTGGCGCGCTTCCGCCATGCCGAGCGCAAGGGCGAGGAACCGCACTCCGAGGCGGCGCTGCGCGCGCTCGCCGCGCGCGGCCTCCTTACCTCAGTGGCAACGCTGCCGCCGGACGTCGTACTGGAAGGCGCCGGCGATTGCGTGTGGGACGCGGCGCGCAACCTGTTCTGGATGGGCTACGGCCCCCGCTCGCATCTCGCCGCGCGCGCCGCGGTCGAGGACGCTTTCGGGGTCGAGGTGGTGGCGCTCGAACTCGCCGACCCGCGCTTCTATCACGTGGACACGGCGCTCAGCGCGCTGCCGGGGGGCGAATTGATGTACGTGCCGACCGCCTTCACGGCGGCCGGACGCGCGGAGATCGCGGCACGCAGCACTGCGGTTGAGCGGATCGCCATCGCTGATCACAACGCCGGCCGGCTCGCCGCCAACACCGTGTGCGTGGGCGAGACTTTGGTGATGCCGGGCTGCGGCGACGATTTGCGCGCGACGCTCGAGGCGCGCGGCTACCGCATCATCGTGGTGCCGCTGCCGCAGTTCCTGCGCAGCGGCGGCGCCGCCTTCTGTCTGACTTTGCGGCTCGATCGCCGCTCCGACGCCCGCGCCGCCGACGCGCGCAAAACCGCCGTGGCGTGATTGTCCGTCCGGCGCATTATTTAGCGGCCAGCCCGCAATAGCTCGCGTAGCGCGCGAAGGAGGGTCGGCCTATTGCGCCCTACGATGGCAACCCAGGCACGTCAGCGCGCTCCGGTCCGCCGGATTCTCCAATCGCATCTTCGCCGCAGCCGCATATCTGCTGTCGGGCAATTCGCTGACGAGCCGGGTGAGATAGACGCGCGATTTTTCCGTTTCGCCAAGGCGCGACCACCCCTCAGCGAGGCCGCCGAGAAGCTCGCCTTTCGCATGAACCGAGAGCGTCGCAAGACGCGACTGCTGGAGTCCCAAGGACTTTTCGAAGTCGCCCACGGCGACGCGAACATATTCACGCGCGCGTGCGCCATCGGGCATTTGCTTCGCCACGCTCAGCAACACGGCCGCGCGCGGGATCAATACGCCGACGGCGTCGGGCGCGAGCGCGACCGCCCTGTTCATTTCCTCAAGCCCTTGCCGCTCGAAGGCAACGCCCCGTTCGCGCCCCCCGGCCGTGAACGCGCGCCCGGCGCGAAACATCAAACCGATGCCGTGCCACACAAGCGGCTCGGGATCGTCCGGATTTGCGGCTAGACGGGTTTCGCACAACGCCATTGCCCGGTCGAATGCTTCCTCGTCACCGTCGAAACCTTCGAACATGTCGCCGCGCACCAAATAATCGAACCGTTGCGTCGGCGCTTGCGCGAACGAACCGCTGAGTGCCAGGACGAGGAGACCGGCCGCAAGCGCGCTACGTAACATGGTCATTTGTTTCCTCCTTTGTGAGCTTTCCCCGCGGGCAGCAGGCTTTCCAGATGCGCAACGTAGTCGAGCAGCGCCTTGCGGCCGCGCTCGGTGAGCGCGTAGGTCGTCTGCGGCTTCCGGTTGGCGAAGCGCTTCTCCATGGCGACGTAGCCGGCGTCCTCGAGCTTGCGCAGGTGCACGCTGGCGTTCCCGTCGGTGGTTTTGATGGCGTCGCGCAGCAGGGAGAAATCTGCCTGCCCCGCGCTCGCGAGGTAGGCGACGATGGCGAGCCGCACCCGGCTTTGCAGCAGCTCGTCGATGGCGGTGTGGTCGAAGTCGGTCATGCGCATTCCCGCCGGCCGCGCATCAGCACGAACCCGGGGACGGCGAGCAGCACGAGCATCAGCGCGCCGCCAAACAGCAGCCCTTCCGGTCGGTCGCGCAGGACAAATATCGCCGCCTCGCCAAGCCACCAGGCGAACGCGACCCAGCGCATCCAGGGCAGGTCGCACAGGAAGGAACTGACGAAGAAAGCGATCCCCATAACGCCGGCGGCGACCGCGCCGTTGATCCACCAGGTGTTCGGCGCGTTGGCGAACATCACCGCGAAGATCGTGACGGTGAGAAAAACGCCGCACGCGAACCACAGCATGCCGATCGGCGTGCGGATCGGCCGCGTCGGAACTGCATCGGTTCGATCGGTGAGAAGCCGGCGCGGCACCCCCCGCAGCGAATAGAGCCACGCCAGCACGACCAAACCGGTCCATATCCAGTTGGGATCGAGCGTCCACCAGCCGCGCACGCGTGCATAGGTCGCGGCGTAGCCCAACGTCACGGCGATGCCCCACACCAGCATGTCGAGGCTCCAGGACCCCACCACCCGGCGCCCCTGCTCCATGGTGCGGCGGATGAAGGCGATGTCGTCACGTACGGCGTCTTCGTTCATCGAAACCTCCTGATGACGCAATGTACTTTAAAATATAAAGTACCTTGCGATGATGCCCTTGTCAAGGGCACGTGCTCGAACAATGCGGGGTGATCTCGGATGTCGCGCTACGCGCTCATGCGGCGTGCGTGGCTTTGTCCAGATGTCACCGCGCTGTGCGCGGCTGATGCGGGCTACGCCCCTACTGGGCGAGGAAAGCCGAAATGCGGGCACCCGCCTGGCCGATGGCGAGCACGCCATTGAGATGCCCATTCGGGCCGGCGAGTTGCGCGGTGTCGACCTTGTCGCCGCCCGCTGCGATCTTCTTCGCGGCGTCCTCGACCAACGGTGGCCGGGAACACCAGGTCGGTGGGCGAATAAACGAGCAGCATCGGCGTCTTAATCTTGGCGGGATCGGCGTTGGCGAGCTGGTTCGCCTTGACCAGATAGAGCAGATGATTGGCGTCGGACGTCGTCGCACGTGCAGCCGCCACGGCGTCGAGCGCCGCCTCGATCTTGAACCGGTTGCCCATGGCCTTGGCCGGGTCCTTGCCCTCCTCGGCCGGCGCGAGCCCGAACGTCTTGTCGGCCCATTCCCAATGATTGGCGTGCAACGTGATGACCTTGAGCGACTGTTTGAGCCCTTCGAGCGGCGGCTCCTTGCCGTAGTAGTCGCCGTTGTTCCATTTGGGATCGAGTCGGATCGGCGCCGCCCAAATGTCGAGCCATTCGATGGCGAAGGCGTCGACGCCGGGCGTGCCGATCACCGGGATCACGCGCTCCACCATGTCGGGATAGCTCGCGGCCCATTCGTAGGCCTGCAGCGCGCCCATGGAGGCGCCCATCACCGCCTTGAGCTTGCGGATGCCGAGGCTCTCGACCAGCGCCTTCTGGACGTTGACGAAGTCCTTGATGCTGACCACCGGGAAGCTCATGGCGTAAGGCTTGCCGGTGTCGGGATTGAGCGACGCCGGGCCGGTGGTGACCACGTTGGGGGCGTTGACGTTGAGGTTGACCAGCGTATCCGACGAGAGCACGTAATATTTGTTGGTATCGATCGCCTTGCCGGGACCGATGATGCCGTCCCAATAGCCTGCCGCCTTGTCGCTCGCGGCGTATTTGCCGAACGCGTGGCTGGTGCCGCTGAAGAAGTGGGTGATCAGGATTGCGTTCGACTTGTCGGCATTGAGCGTACCGGCCGCTTCCCAACCGATCTTCACGTTCCTGATCGTGGCGCCGGCCGCGGTCGTGTAGCTCGGCAGTTCGAAGGTCTTTTTCTCGACGATGAGATCGGATTGCGCGCGCGCCGTCAGGGGCGCGGCGCAAAACACAACGGCGACAACGGCTGCGAAACGGCGCATGAGGTTTTTCCGTCAGTTGGGATGATGACGGACCATAGCACACGCAGGCAGCGCGGCGCACGGCGCCGCAACCGGGCGTGAATCGCCGCGCTCGACGCGAGTAATTGCCGGCTTAGAACGGGATTTCGTCGTCCATGTCGTCGCGGCGGCCGGCGCCGGCGAGCGCGGGCGCGCGCTCACGCGTCGGTCCGGGCGAGCCGAAGTCGCTGCCGCTCTCGGCAACCTCGGAATGCGATCCGCCGCCCGCCCGGTCGAGCATGGTGAGGTTGCCGTTGAAGCCCTGGAGCACGACTTCGGTGGAATAGCGATCCTGGCCCTGCTGATCCTGCCATTTGCGCGTCTGCAGCGAGCCTTCGAGATAAACCTTCGAACCCTTCTTGAGATATTGTTCGACGATCCGGCAGAGGTTCTCGTTGAAAATCACTACCCGGTGCCACTCGGTGCGCTCGCGCCGCTCGCCGGTCGCCTTGTCGCGCCACGTGTCGGACGTCGCCACCCGCAGGTTGGCGATCGGGCGCCCGTCCTGGGTACGCCGGATCTCCGGGTCGGCGCCGAGATTACCGATCAAAATCACCTTGTTCACGCTGCCTGCCATGACCGCTCTCCTGAAAGTACGACTGCTACCGTTGACCGCACCCTAGTCCCTTGCCTGCTGCCGCCGGGAAGGAAGTAAGGCTTATCCACAGCGGCCGCAATGTTCGCTTTTTGTTCTATCACCCCTCCGTACCAGCCGCAAGGGAGCATTGGCCCAAAACAAGCCGCCAAAATGCACCGCGCGCGCCCCGCCGATGAGCGATCGCTTCATCGATTTTCCCCAATCGTGTGCTTCCATTCGCGCGGTGCTGAGGGAGTTGCGTGATGGCGTACCGCGTTGAGTCCATGCTCGAGAATGCGAAATCGGCGGAAAGCGAGGCGTTTCGCCGCCTGCTGGCGATCCCGAACCTCGACGATTGGGAAGAGGCGTTCGGCGCCTGGCTGCGCGCGATGCGCAGTTTGCAGCGCGCCAGCGCGCGCAGGGCGCAATAGCGGGCGAAGCCCGCGTATTGCGCCGTCTCTAGCGATTCATGCGGCGCATTACGCGGCCCATCGGCCGCTAATGCGCCCTACGATTACGCGTCCTCGATGGCCGCGTGGACGCAATTGCTGATGATGTCGAGGCGGCGCGAGTGCCAGGGGTCCGGCACGCGGCTGTTGGTGAGATAGGCGAAGGACAAGCCGGTCTCGGGATCCGCCCAGCAGTAGGACGAGCCGACGCCGCCGTGGCCGAAGGTGCGCGGCGAGGCGATCGAGCCGAGCCCACGGATGCCGGGCGTCAAGCCGCGCGAGTGCGGCCCGAGCCCACGGTGCATGGGCATGCCCATGTAGCCGTCGACGCGGTCGCCAGTGTAGTTGCGCGTGACGTATTGCACCATGCGCGCAGAGACGAGCCGGGTGCCGTTGAGTCGGCCGCCCTGGGCCAGCATCTGATAAAACGCCGCCATCGCGCGCGCCGTAGCGAAGCCGCCGCCGCCCGGCACGCCGGCGCGACGGAACACGTCGGTGTTTTCGTCAGTCATCGCGGTCTGGCGCCCGCCTTCGGCCGGCTGATGCATTGTCGCCGCGCGCGCCCCCTGGCTGTCGGGCATGCCGACGTAAAGCTCATTGCCGAGCCCGAGCGGCTCGATCACCCGGCTGCGGATGAAGTCGCGGTAGTCCATCTTGCTGATCGCCTCGATCAGCACCGCGGCGGTCCAGTGCGCGGCCGACGAGTGGTATTGCACCTGCGAGCCGGGCGTCCATTCGAGGGTGAAGTCGCACACCATCTGGCGCAGCACCGCGTGGTCCTCCCACGCCTTTTGCGGCAGGCGCGGCGTCGCCGATGACGGGAAGCCGCCCTGGTGGGTGAGAACCTGCAGCACGGTGATGTCGCCCTTGCCGTGGCGGGCAAACTCGGGGACGTGGTCGGCGATACAGTCGTGGAAGCTCAGCGCTCCGTCCTCGACCAGGAGCCACACCGCGCAGGCGGTGATCACCTTGGTGTTGGAATAGAGCAGCCACAGCGTATCGGGCCCGGCAACGGCCCGCGGCTCGAGCCGCGCGGCGCCGAACGATCGGTAGAGCACGAGCTTGCCGTGGCGCGCGACGGCGACCTGGCAGCCCGGATACCGGTTCTCGGCGATATGGCCCTCGATGATGCGGCCGAGCCGCTCGAGTGCCTCCTTGCGCAGGCCCACCTGAGCGGGTTCCGCCGGCTCCAGCACGGCCGCTTGCGGAAAGGCAACGACGTTCTCCTGATCCATGGCGCTACTCCCTGGAATTTGTTGTTCTAGCGCATGTTCCGGCGAAGTGGGCATCGGTTCGCCGACAGGACATGCGCCAATTCATAATCGCTGGAGTATCGCCCGATTCCGAGGAACGGGACATGCTCCAGCGTTCAGCAAAAGAAGCCGGTGCAGCGGCGCGCGGGCGCCGGCGTTGCCCATTCGGGCTTGGCGTGCCGCCGCGCGTGGTGGCGCACCGAGGCGGCGGGCTTGTCCGGCTCCGCCGCGGCGCCGTCGAGGAACTGCGCGACCTTGTGCAGGCTGGCGTCAAGGCGGGCGATGTCATTCTTGGACACCGCGACCGTGAAGGTGCCGCGCGGGTCGGCAATGGCGAATTGCACGCCCGGGCCGCCCATCACCGTAAGCACGGACGGCTGTTTGAGCCCGGTCTCCTTGACGGTGCCGATAGTCTGCCACGTGGTCGCGCGCAGCGCGCGGGCCTGCTGCCACAGGTCGAGGAAGCTCGCCCATTCATCCTTGGCCAAGGCGACCGAGGCGCGCCGCACCGAGGAGACGCCGAGCACGCCGACGCGCTGCTCGTTGTCGAGGAACGCGCCCACCAGGACTTGGCCGCCGGTGCCGTCGTATTTGGCGATGGTGGTCAGCTTGGGGGGCGCCGGGGCTGCGGGCGGTTGCGCCGGGGTGGTGGGCTGCGCCGGGGCCGTCGAGGTGACCTGGGCAGGCGCGGGCGTGCCGAGGAACACAAATGCGATCACGGCGGCGAAAGCGGCTCGGGAGGTCATTCCATGGTCCCTGCGATGCGCGCGGAGCATTGGCCGGGTCGCGCGAGCCTGTCAACGAGACACGGCACAGCCTCTCCGTTCCCCTCCCCCTTGTGGGCTAACTTGAGCACACATCTTTGGCGAGTTGGAAGCCGTCCAAGATGCCGTTGAAGCGGTCGAGGCCGTCGCGCATGGTGATCGGTCCGGCGGATTTGTCGCTTAGGTATCCGGT
>Ga0153928_1000642_pt1 | contig 16901 bp, 17 predicted proteins | sample TSNJ012MetaG_FD_106656 | JGI IMG/M metagenome (GOLD analysis project Ga0153928, IMG submission 106656) | Attine ant fungus gardens microbial communities from New Jersey, USA - TSNJ012 MetaG | ecosystem: Host-associated > Fungi > Mycelium > Unclassified | place: USA: New Jersey, Wharton State... | reverse complement strand
TTTGCGATCGGGAACGATCGCACGGGTCTGCTGTGCCTGCTCGTGACCGGCTGGTGGATCACGCTTGTGGTTGCCGCGCTCGCCTTGACCGGCTGGGCCGCCGTGTTGGCCGCCGGCACGATCCTGCTGCTTCCGTTCGTGGCGACGTCGCTGCATTGGCGCTCCATTCGTCTCGGGCTTTATTCCGTTGCAGCGTGGAACGTATTTGCGTTGTGCTTTTGGCCCGGCTTGTTGCGGCCGCGCACTCCCCCGACAAGCTGGATCGACAGCACCGTCTTGCAGGCACCGTGGCGCGACGAAGCCCGACCCCCGCACGGGGCGACGCAAGCCAAATCGTTCCCATGACCACGGTCCCGCTCGATACCTGGGGCTCTCGCGCCGCGGAGGCAGCCGCGAACGACCGCATCATCCGCGGCGTGCTGTTTCTCACGACACTTACCTATATGTGGCTCACGCCAGCGCCTTTTCCCGACCTGTCCGACGCGAGCGCGCTCGCATCGAGGGCCGACGGGAATATCATCAGCCAAGCCTCTGCCATCATCGTGACCGGCGCGCTGGCCATCTTCGCCTGGACCAACAGATTGCATCTGGTGGTCAAGGCGGTGACGCCGTTCCTTATCCTGACCTTGCTCTGGTTCGCCTGCACGGCAGCCCTTTCCGCTTATCCCGCGCTGGCCGGGCGCCGGCTGGTGCTCGCGATGTTCGTGGTCTTTCAGTCGACGGTGCTCGTGCTTCTGCCGCAGGACCGAGACCAGTTCGTCCGGCTGCTCGCCGCGGGCGCATTTATCGTCCTGGCCCTGTGCTACGCGGGCGTGATCTTCGTGCCCGAGCTGTCGATCCACCAAGTCACCGACATTGCGGAGCCGCAGCTTGCCGGCAACTGGCGCGGCTGCTTCGCGCATAAGAACGGTGCCGGCGCCGGCATGGCCATCCTCATCATCTATGGCATCTACGTCTGTCGTGCACTCAACGGGGCGCTCGGCGCGCTGATCATCACGCTTGCAGCGGTCTTCCTGTTCTTCACGGAATCGAAATCGCCCATCGTGCTGTTGCCGCTGGTTTTGCTGTTCAGCGTCGTGTTCGTGCGGCTGCGCAATCCAATCGCCAAATTCGCCGCGGCGGTCGGCGTTCCGGCGATCATCGCCGTACTCACCATCGGATCGGTGCAATTCGACGCCGTGTACGGGGTGGTCGAGAAGCTGATCTCCGACCCCACTTTCACCGGGCGCAATGACATTTGGGAATTCACGCTCCAGCATATCGCGCAACGGCCGATCTTCGGCTTCGGATATCAGGCGTTCTGGGGGACGAGCGAGCTCGTGAACAGCTGGAGTTGGCTCGACTCCTGGGGCTATCGCGCCAGCGACGCCCACAACGGGTTTCTCAACATCGCGGTGATGACCGGGCTCGTCGGCCTGGCGCTGGCGCTGGGCTGGGCCGTCCTGCAGCCATTGCTCGATCTCGTCCGCACGCCGCCGGAGCGCGTCGATCCGGCGCTCAACATGATGTTCATTCAACTGTGGCTGTTCTTCCTTTACCTGTGCGGCTTCGAATCCGAGCTGTTCACCAACGGCAGTATCGTCTGGTTCATGGCAGCGGCCTCGATCATCGGGATGCGCTTCCAGTTGACGACCGAATACGCCGCGGAGGCCGCATGACGCAGTCTCCGCCCTGCCTTTTGTCGATCAACAATTATTTCTACCCGCGCGGCGGGGCCGAGGTTCTGTTTCTCGAACAGAACCGGCTGTTCGAGCACGCGGGCTGGCAGGTGGTGCCGTTCGCGATGCGCCACCCGCAGAACCTGCCCACGCCGTGGGCCGACTATTTTCCCGACGAGATCGAGTTCGGCCGCAGCTACGGGCTCGGAACCAAGCTGCTGCACGCCCAGCGCGTGGTGTTCTCGCTGCAGTCGCGCAGAAAAATGCACGATCTGCTCGAGCGGGTGCGGCCGCGCATCGCGCACGCCCACAACATCTATCATCATCTCTCGCCCTCGATCCTGCCGACCTTGCGCAAGGCCGGGATTCCGGTCGTCATGACCGTTCACGACCTCAAGCTCGCCTGTCCCGCCTACACCATGATGGCGGCGAACAAGCCGTGCGAGCGCTGTCGCGGCGGCCGCATTCACAACGTCGCGGTTCACCGCTGCATCAAAGGATCGCTCGGGCTCAGCAGCCTGATCATGGTCGAGACGTTCGTGCATCGCCTGCTGCGGCTCTATGACGCCAACGTCAGCCGGTTCGTCGTGCCGAGCCGGTTCGTGCTCGACAAGCTGGTAGCATGGGGATGGGCACCCGATCGCTTTGCCCACATTCCGAATTTCGTCGACGTCGAACGGTTTGCGGCCGATCGCCCGATCGGCGACCGCTTCGTCTACTGCGGGCGTCTGCAAAACCTCAAAGGGGTCGAGACGCTGGTGCGGGCTGCCGCGGTCGCGAAACGCCCGCTGACGATCGTCGGCAGCGGGCCCGAAGAGCGTCGTTTACGAACGCTCAGCGCGGAGCTGCGGGCCGACGTAGAGTTTCTCGGGCATTTGCCGAAGGAGGCGCTCGCCGGCGTCGTCCAATCGGCGCGTGCGGTCGTCGTCCCATCCGAGGTCAACGAGAATTCGCCGCTCGCCTTGCTTGAAGGCTATGCGGCGGGGCGGCCGGTGATCGGCGCCCGGATCGGCGGAATCCCGGAGCTCGTGCGCGAAGAGGAAACCGGGGTGCTGTTTCCTTCCGGCGACGTCGAGGCGCTCGCGGCTGCGCTCGACCGCCTGACGAGCCTGCCCGACATGCGGCTGAGCGAAATGGGCGCGGCGGGACGACGCTGGGTCGAGCAGGATTTCACCGCGACGCGCTATCGCAATCGGCTTCTCGACCTCTACGCCTCGCTCGACGGCGGCCTCGCCGGATCGGAGCGATTGCAGTGACCACGATCGAACACGCCGCCGGGAAGGTCTCGCCGTCGCAAGGACCGCTGCGCGTCACGATGCTCGGCATACGCGGGTTTCCAAACGTGCAGGGCGGCGCGGAAAATCATGCTCACAACCTCGCCGTCCAGCTGGTCGAGCTTGGCTGTGACGTGGAGGTCATCGTCCGCAGCCCGTATATTCCGAAACGAAGCAAGCGCACCGTCGGCGGCATCAGGCTCGTTCGCATGTGGTCGCCGCGCCTCAAAGGTCTCGAAGCGCTCCTGCACACGTTCGTGGGCGTGCTTCGCGCGGCCTGGACGCGGCCGGACATCCTGCACATCCATTCGGTCGGGCCCGCCTTGTTCGCACCGCTGGCCCGGTTGTTCGGACTGCGAGTCGTGGTCACGCACCATCTTCCGAACTACGAAGCCAAGAAGTGGGGGGCGGTCGCGCGAGCCATTCTGCGGCTCGGCGAGCGCGCCGGGATGCTGTTCGCGAACGGCCGCATCGCAGTATCGGCCGGCCTGGCGAGCCGCATGAAGCGGACCTACGGGGTTCCCGTGGCGGTGATTCCGAACGGGATCGGCGATCCGCGCCGAGTGCAATCGGCCGGAGTCCTGCCCGCCTTTGACCTCGAACGCAGGCGCTACATCCTCACGGTCGCCCGCATCGACGAGCAGAAGCGACAGCTCGATCTCATCAGCGCTTTTGCCCGGCTCGGCGAAACCGCGTGGAAACTCGCGATCGTCGGAGGAAGCGATTACGCCAGCGACTATGCGCGCGCGGTCGCGCATGCGGCCGCGGAGACGCCCGGCGTCGTCCTGCTCGGATATCAGACCGGCGATGCGCTCGCTGAACTGTACACGCACGCCGGGCTGTTTGTTCTGCCGTCGAGCCACGAAGGCCAGCCCATCGCCGCGCTCGAGGCCATCAGCTACCGCTGTCCTGTCATCCTGAGCGACATCCCGGCGCATCGCGAAATCGGCACGTCGAGCACGGAATTCATACGCGTCGGCGACGTGGCCGCGCTCGCGCGGCGGCTCGAGGCACGATGCGGGGCGAGCGCGGATCGTGACCCGGGGCTGATCGAGCATCAGCATTTCATGAGCAATCACGATTGGCGGGAAATCGCCGAGCGAACTCTCAACCTCTACATCTCAACGCTTTCGCAGCATCGCAATACGGCTTACCGCCCGAGCCGCCGGATGGCCGAAACGCAGCAGTAGAGCGCGATCGCCGCCAGGACGGCGATGCTCGCAATCCCCGCTGCCGCGGCGCCGCTGACCGCGTAAAAAGCAAGGGCGGCGATGCCGATCCCCATCGTTGCCACCTCGCGCGGCCCTATCGTCGTGAGGGCAAACATCCTGTGCACGCGCGCCGCTATCAGCGGATTGAACAGCAGTTTCGCGGCCACCATCGCGACCGGGATTGCGATCGGACCCAGCAACGAGACGGTCGCGAATGGCGCGACGCCCAGCACGCCGAACGATGCCGCCGTGGCCGCCAGCGGCACATTCGCCTGACCGGCCATGATCAGCAGCCGGTCCGACGTGTCGTAGAAGGATTGAATGAAGGTCGGGATCGCCAGCCAGATGAGAAACGGCAGGGCGCCGACATAATTGCCGAACAACGGCAGCACGAACGGGGCGACGCACAAGATGCCCGCGATGGTGAGCGCGCCGCAACCAATCAGCAGCTTCCGGCAGAATGCAAATTCGTGCCGAAGCGCCGCGAGGTCGTTTGTCTCGATCAAGCGCGCCGCACGCGGCGCGAACCGCTTCAACAATGCAAGTTGGAAGAACGAGTAAAGGGCGGCAATCCGGGCGGCGAGCGCGTAGTCGGCGACGATTCCCGACGGAAACAAAATGCCCGCGACCAGAATATCGACAGCGCCGAGCTGATTGGCGAACAGGGTGGCGGCAACGAACTTACCGCAATAGCTCAGGTCCCAGCGCGTCCACGGGCGCCATCCGGTCACCGAGCGATCCCACAGGTGTCGGCCCGACCACAGCCAGGGAATGAGCACGGAAAGCGTCATCGCGTGGGCGACATACGTGTCGGGCAGATGCAGCCATGCCAGCGTTGGCAAGAGGACGATCCGCACGGCGTTAGGAGCGACCTCCCCAAGCGCGATCGATTCGGAGATGCGCGAGCGGCCTTCGAGCGCACCGGTCGACGTCGTGAGCAAGGCGCTGAAAATCGCGAACGGCGCGAGTTGCTGGAACCAGATCGCCAGGCCCGGCTTGGCGAGGGCGTGCGCGAGCGGGCCGGCAAGCGCGAAGCCCGCGAGCGCAACGAGCGCGGCCGCGGCGCCGCTCAGCAGGGCCGAATAGCGGTGCAGCCTGATCTCGGCGGCCCGGTCGTCGGGCCGCCGCGACACGTGATAAAGAAGCACGAGCGAGGCGCCGACCCCGAGCGCCGCGGAGCCGATCCGGTAGAAGCCGAAGGCGGTCATCAAATCGCCGAAGCTGTCTTTGGATAGCATGCGGCTGAGGATGATCAGCACGACGAATTGTGACGCGAGCCCGAACACGCGGGCGCCGGACCCCACCACGAGAACGGTGAGGTAAGCGGCGAGGCGGCCGCCACGGCCGGCCGCCCGCAGGGGGATTTCCGGGGAGTGAGCAACTTGCATGAGGTAGATCGGCCTTCGCGAGCAATCTAGTCGCTTCACGGTTCGAGCGGCGGCCCGCGATCGGAACGCGGAGATATTTCTTCGCGTTTACCCTAATTGGTCCGAAGCTTTGGGCGCCGGGCGCTTGATCGTCCATATTTCGGCCGGCGGCACGATTCTGGCGAGAGACATGACGGCACTGCGTCGCTGTCCCAGTTCGGGACGGCGCGGGAGCGGGCACGTCATGAACATCATGCCCAAATACCTGCCGGTCGTCGCGAGCCTGTCGCGCTCGTGGGTGGCGATCGGCCGCCGCATGATCAGCACCGTCGGCATGCTGGCCGACGTGGCGGTGATCGTCGCGATATCGTGCCTGACCGGCACCGTCTATCACCTGATCGTCTACGGCGATTTCGGGCCCCTGCTTACCCTCGCCGAGGTCGGGCTCGCCGCGGCAAGCATCTTCGTGCTGCCCGGCCTGGTGCACGGCGATTACGCGCTCTCGCATTATTTCGCTTTCCGCCCGCACGTGCGCCGCGCGACGACGTTGTGGAACATCACGCTGCTGTGCCTGCTCGCCCTCGGATTCCTCGGCAAGGTGACGGACGCCTATTCGCGCGGCGCCATGATCCTGTTCTACGCCGCCGGGCTGCCCGGCATTCTCATGGTTCGTTACGCGCTGGTGCGCGCCGTCGTCTTCGGCAGCAAGCTCGGGGTGGTCGCCGCGCAGCGCGTGTTTCTGATCGGCAGCGAGCAGGACATCAACAGTTTCATGCGGCGGTATCAGCCGTGGAATTTGGGCTTGCAGACCATCGGCACGGCGCCTTTCACCGCGCTGCCGGAGAACACTCCTGCGGCCCTCCGCCGCCGGGCGCTGGAGACCGACCTCAAGCAAACGATCGACGCTGCGCGCTCACTTGCCCCGGACGCCGTGTTCGTGATCGCGCCGTGGTCCGACGTCGCCACCATCGACCGCTGCGTCGAGCAGCTGCTGACCATTCCGGTCGAAATCCATCTCGGCCCCGAGCGCATCCTCGACCGCTTCGACCACGTACGCATTTCGAAGTTCGGCTCGATGGCGACGCTTCAGCTCACGCGCGCGCCGCTTTCCGCGCTCGAAGTCCTGGAAAAGCGTATTTTCGACGTGATCGCGGCCGCGGCTGCCCTGACCGTGCTGGCGCCGGCGCTCGTGCTCATCGCGCTGCTGATCAAGCTGGACAGCACCGGACCGGTGTTTTTCCTGCAGCGGCGCTACGGCTTCAACCAGCAAATGTTCCGGATCATCAAGTTCCGCACCATGACCACGCTCGACGACGGCGAGATCGTCCGGCAGGCGTGCCGCAACGACCACCGCATAACGCGGATCGGCGGCTGGCTGCGGCGCTGGAACATCGACGAACTGCCACAGCTCATCAATGTGCTGCGCGGCGAGATGTCTCTGGTCGGCCCGCGGCCGCACGCACTCAGCCACGACCGCGAATACGAGCAGCGCGTGTCGCTCTATGCCCGGCGCCACAACGTCAAGCCGGGCATCACCGGCTGGGCGCAGGTCAACGGCCTGCGCGGCGAGATCGACACCGACGACAAGCTGCGCCGGCGGATCGATTACGACCTCTACTACATCGACAACTGGTCGATGCTGCTCGATATGAAAATTCTGTTCTATACGGTGTTCTCGCGCCGCGCCTACCGCAACGCGGTGTAATGCTCAGGTATCAGGCTATCAGGGATCAGGTATCAAGTCCTGATCCCTGACCCCTGATCCCTGATCTACTGCACGCACATGAACGAGCTGATCTGATCGTCCCAGTTCGGGCCGAGGTCGCGATAGCTTCCCGGCGCGAGCCGCATGGCGTCGCCGTTGAACTGCGCCTCGGTGGAGAAATCCCACGTGCCGGAGATCACGTTGATCGAGGAGATCTGCTTGTCCCACTGATCGTTGAGCAGCGGCTGGTCCTCGGTCGTCTTCATCGACGCGCCGGAGAGATCCCGGTCGCGGAACACCTCGATTTCGCAGCCCTTGCGCGGTGCCGCCGCGGCCGGAGCCGCCGCTGCGGGCGGCGCGCCCGCCGCAGCTTCCTTGCGGACCCGCGGACAGAACTGGACGCACTGCGGAATGGTGGAGCCGTCGTCGGCCGCAACGTCCTGCCAGCGCAACGCGCAGCCGTCGTCGGTGTAGCCGGTGCACACCGGCTGCGCCAACGCAACGTAGCCGTCCGGATAGTAGAAATCAGGCCCGATCGCGAAGCCGGTCAACAGGCCGATGCCGATGAGGCTGCGCCAGCCGTTGCGGTACCAGATGCGGCGACCCGCGAACGTCGTGACGCGACGGTTGCGGATCGTCGTGGTGCGAGTGGCGCCGACGCGCGTACCGCCGACCCGCGTACCGCCGACCCGCGCGCCCGCGTTGCCGGTCCGCGTGCCACCGGTGCGGGTGCCACCCGTGCGCTCGCCGCCCGTGCGCGTGCCGCCGGTGCGCTCGCCACCCGTCCGCGCGCCGCCGGTGCGCTCGCCACCCGTCCGCGCGCCGCCGGTGCGTTCGCCGCCCGTGCGGGTGCCACCGGTCCGCTGCGAGCCGGTACGGCCGCCACCGGTGCGCCCGCCGACCCGACCGCTGCTATGAGCGTGACCTCCGGCGCGACCGCCGCCGCCATGGCCCCCACCGAAACGGCCACCGCCGCCACGACCGCCGCCCCCGGCGCGACCGCCACCACGACCGCCGCCGCCGGCGCGACCGCCGCCGCCCCCACCGCGGCCGCGCGAGGAGAAATCGGTCGGTGCATTGGCATGCGCGTCAACCGCAGAATCCTGCGATGCGCCGGGCACCGGCGCCGCGCTCGCGCCGACTGTCGTTGCGGCGAGGATCGGCAACGATGCGGCCAGCAAGCCGGCCGCAATAAATCCACACGTGGTCCTGGACATCAGTCCTCCCTCTCCGGCCGCGCGCCTCGCATCTCACTCGAGCGCCGTGCCATCCGACGGTCGCGAGATTAACGTGTTTCCGATTGCTCCGGAAGGCGAGCGCGCAAGATTGAAATGGCGTTCTTCCCGGACATCAAAGACGACAGCCGGGCCCGATTTGCGGCAATCCAGTTGTAGACCGGATGGCCGACCAGACGGCTCAGCACCGGCACATAGAAAAACGGGACCTGCCACCACAATCCCGGGACGCGCGGCACGACGTAGCGATAGGCCTCGAAGCCCGGCAGCGCGCGCCCGTCCGGCAGGACGAGATAGAGCGCTTTTTCCACCTGGGCATCGCTGACCACAGGTGAGGGATCCGAGCGGAAGTCGCGAATCCGGATCTGCCCGAGGCCGTCGAACGCCAGAAACCACGCCATCGAGCGGACGCAGAAGCCGCATTTGCCGTCGTAAATCATTTCCATGTCGCCCATCTTGCGCTTCCACGCCTGGCCGAGCCGGGCGAACCATTCCGGACGAACAAAGCTCATATGGCCCATCACCATCACGAAGGAGAAATAAAACAATCCCATCAGCACCGCGAATTGAACGTGGAGGAAGATCGCCGCGGCAAGGAGGTAAGGCCGCGTGCGTCGCTGCCAAATGAGAAACGGGAAGGCGATCTCGATGACGATGGTGGCGTAGGACGCCACATTGGACAGCCAGTAGTGCGAAGCGAGCACGTCCAGGACGAAGGGGCTGTAGTGCTCGCCAGTGGTGAAGACGATCCATATGGCATCGCCATTCCACCAGTCGTCCCCTCTCAACTTGCCGATCGCGCTGTAGAAAAACAGCGCCGCCATCTGGATTTGCATCAACCGCGTGCACGCCCCCGCCCAGGCGCTGTCATACTGCGGCAGGATCTCGACGAGGTTCTTGCGTTTGGCGACACGCACCGCGCGTACGCGGTCGAGGCTCATCGCGCGTCCGATCGGCGCGACGCACATGATGAACAGCAGGCAGGCGAGAATTTTGTCTACGCCATAGAACAGCGCGGGGTTGCGATAATCGTAGGAAATCTGCCCGACCAGCACGATCCATTTGACCCATGCGGTGCGCCATCCCAGCATGAAGGCGGCGCAGCACACGAGAAAGATCGCGTGAAAGGCGACCCACTGCCACGGTTCGGCAAAGTAGAAGAACACCGATTGAATCCAGGGACTCTCGGTATTTTCCAGCACGACCGTGCGCGGCACCCAGCCGCCCTCGCCCCAAAAATCGAACAGGAAGGGGGTCGCCATGGCATAATGGAGCAGAAGCGCCCCGCCTACTCCGATGCGCGCAATCTCGAGCGGCGAGGTCGGGCTGCTCTGGAACCAGAACTCAGACCAGGCGCGGTCAAGCACGGCAAGAATCTTCCGGCCGAACCGCACGATCGCTAACGTCCTGTGCATTCGACGCGTTTCACGGTTGTGACGGTGACAAATTCGGGATCGGTCGGGCGCTTGCCCGCCAACTCGTCCTCGGGCGCAAAGTCTCCGGCCTCCGCCTCCAGCATGATGACCGAGACGGGATGGAGCGAGGCGTGCCTGCGACAGAGATATGCCCCCGCGGAATCGGCGTAAATTTCAGGATTGGCAATAACGGCGTTGAACCAAGACCAGAACCAGAAAAAACTCGGGTGGAACCAGTTCAAGCCTTCGGTCGGCTTGAAGGGATGATGGTTGCCGCTTTTGTCTTCGATGATGTAGCGAAATTGAGATCCGCGCCCGACATCCGGCGCGAAAAAGTCCCAAAGATTGTCGAGCCTGAACAGGGTGAGGTACGGCTGGAACGGAACGCGCAGCGCCTGGACCGCCGCGCTGACGTCCGGCGCCGGCGCGATCACCATGGCAGCGGTATGCCAGGCGAGGAACGCCGACATGGCGACGTAGGTCAGGCGTCCGTGCCAGCGTTTCGAAACCATCAAGGTCCCAACGCGTTGCTCCGGCAAAATGCTAGTCTGCCCCTCTCGCGATGACCAGGGCCGGATGCGGATGCCGCCCTGGACGCTCCCGAGCGGGCGGATACGAAATTTTCAGGCTGCCGTCATAGCCTGTTGCAATGAAGCCACAGTTGGCACGGAAATAGCGGCGTGATCGCGTCGGATCACGCCAGCGTGATGGCAGCGGCTGTAGGCGAAAGCTACATTAACGCCGACTACAACGGGGAATGAGCTTGATCGAATACCTTCACGGCTTGCCGACGCCTGAGCGCGGCAACGAGCGGCGACAATTTGCGGGGCAGGCCCGCCGCGCCGCCCTCGTACTCGCGCTTGCCGCCCTGCTCACCGGCCGGAGCGAGGCCGCGCCGACACACCAGAAAAAGCATCGGCATGGCGAGGCCGAGCGCGCCCAGGCCGAGAAGCCGCCCAGCGGCCCCTTGATGATCATCGTGTCGATCGGAAGCCAGCACGTCTCGCTCTATGCGGACGGTGCATTCGTAGCGCGTGGCCCGGTATCGACCGGCATGCACGGCCACCCGACACCGGTCGGGGTGTTCAGCGTGATCCAGAAGGACCGCTATCACCACTCCAACATCTACAGCGCCGCGCCGATGCCGTACATGCAGCGCATCACCTGGTCGGGCGTGGCGATCCATCAGGGAGTACTGCCCGGCTATCCGGCCTCGCACGGCTGCATCCGCACCTCCACCGACTTCGCCGTGCGGCTGTGGGGTATCACCAAGCTCGGCGTACGCGTGATCGTCTCGCGCAACGATATCGCCCCGGCTTCGATCGCAAATCCGCATCTGTTTGCGCTGCGCTCCGATCCGCCTCCCGACGTGCAGCCGGAGCCGGCCGTCATGCGCAGTCAGATGCCGCCCGGCGGTGTCGTGCCGGCCGCTGACCGCGTGCTGGCCGACGGCGAGAACTTCAACAACCCGTTGGAGCTGCGAGGCAGCGAGCCCGCCGCGACGCCTGCGGCGCAACCGGCTGCGGCAGAGGCGGCCGCGCCGGCGCCCATCGATGCGGCGAAAGCGGCGGCGGACGCCGCCATGCTGGCGGACACGCCGCGCAAGCCCGGCCTCGTCTCGGTATTCGTGAGCAAAAAGACCGGCCGGCTCTACGTGCGGCAGAACAACCAGCCGCTGTTCGACGTGCCGGTTGAAATCCGCGATCCCGACCGTCCGCTGGGCACCCACGTGTTCACGGCCTTGGAGCCCGAGAAGGACGGAAAAAACATGCGCTGGTCGGTCGTGACCATGGCGGGCGAAGCGCCGGCCGCGGCGGAACACGCGGTTCACCATGGGCGAAAGTCGCGCCTGGAGCGCGAGGCGGACATTCCGGTGCAGAAATCCTCCGCCAGCGCCGCCGATGCGCTCAATCGCATCGACATGCCGCAAGAAGCGGTTGAACGCATCTCCGAGATGCTGACCCCGGGATCTTCGCTGATCATCTCCGATCAGCCGATGAGCGGGGAAACCGGCCGCGATACCGACTTCATCATCCTCACGCATTGACTCGTGATCTACCAGTCGTCATTGCCCGCGAAAGCGGGCAATCCAGTAATCACAGTCCTTTGCGAAGCGGGTTGCGCGGTCAGTCGACGCCGAACTTATAGGCCGCCTGCGCGTAGTAGCCGTAGCGTTGGATATTGAATGTGCCCGGCTGCGCCATCGCCAGGCCGCCGACGCCCTCGGCCTGCTCAAGATCGATCTGACCGGTCGCGTTCCAGAACCAGTAGCGGACACCCGCGCCGATGCTGAACGCGGCGTTCATCTGATAGGAGGCGGACGCTTCGACCTGGAAACCGTTGCCCGAGGCCGGCTCGTTGATGGCTCCGAGAATGTCCGTGCGCAGCCAATGCGTATCGCTGGTGTTCAATTTGGCATAGGGCACCCAGGCGGCTTCGCCGCCGAGCTTCAGGCAGTCGAACAGCAGCACGTCGGCCGCGATGCCGAGACGAATCGAATGCATCCCGGAATCCTCGGTGATCGCGAGCACCTGCGGCGGGATCGTCGGGACGCAAATTTCCTGATTGGCGCTGGTCTGGGTGCAGCCGTAGGCATTCACGATCTCGGCCATGTAGTTGTAGCCGGCGAAAAGGCCTACGCGGTACCATGGCGCGCGGAAAACGTCGTAGCCGAAATCGGCCGTGACATAGCCAAGGGTGCCGCCGCGCTGGTCGCTCAGCGTGTTGGAATAGGGAACGACGGCGGGCGGGAAGTCCTCGTCGGTCAGGGTCCCGGTGAAGATCGAGCCGAGGCCGGCGTAGCCTTTGAGGAAAAATCCGCTGGCGTGGTCCACGCGAGCGAACAGCTCGTAGGAGCGTCCGCTCAAGCCGTCATAGGTCAGACGCGAGACCATATTGTTGCCGAAGCGCGGGTCGTTAAACAGGTCCTTCTGAAATCGGCCGGTCGAATACCAGAACCGTCCGCCGACCTCGATGCTCAACTCATGGGCGATGGTGACGACCGGCGGCGCCGCCGGCGCATAAGCCGGAACGTCGGATTCGAGGGGATAGTAAGGCGCATCGGCGGCGTAAATCGGCGCTCCCCGCGCGGGCACTTCGAACCCGCTCGAGCCCCGCAGCACCGCGCTGTCGAGATCGTCGGCCGAGGCCGCGCCCGCGAGCACCAGGAAAACCGACAGGAACGCCAGCCGACGCATGGTTCACGCTTTTTGCCGGCGCATGATCTTGGTCCGAAAACCGGTACGCACTTTTCGGGATCATGCGCGAAGGCCCGCGGCGCGGGCCTTGCTCGCGTGAGATCATCAAGCATTAACCTTAACAAACCATTGCAGCTCGGCTTAACAAACTATTTACACTTATTTGGTCTCGGCGACGACCGTATTGCGCAGCACGCCGATTTTCGAAATCTCCACCTCCACGACGTCGCCGGGCTTGAGCCACAGCGGCGGCTTGCGCGCCATGCCGACGCCGGGCGGCGTGCCGGTCGAGATCACGTCGCCGGGCCCGAGCGGGGTGAAGGCCGACACGTAGGAAATGATCTGGGCGACGGAAAAGATCATGTCGGCGGTGTCGCCGCGCTGCACTTCGGCGCCGTTGAGGCGCGTGGTGAGCGTGAGTTGCGACGGGTCGGGAATCTCATCGTGCGTCACGAGCCAGGGGCCGAAGCCGCCGGTGGCGACGAAATTCTTGCCGACCGCGACCGAATGCTGACGCTGATAGTCGCGCAGCGAGCCGTCGTTGAAACAGGCATAGCCGGCGACGTGGTCGAGCGCCTGCGCGGCGGCGATGTGACGCCCGCCGCGTCCGATCACCACCGCGAGTTCGCCCTCGTAGTCCATGTCGGAGGAGACCGACGGGCGCACGAGCGCGCCGCCGTGCGGCACCAAGGTGTTGGTGAGCCGCAGGAAGAGGCTCGGATGCTCGGGCACCTTGAGGCCGGCTTCGGCGGCGTGCGCCCGGTAGTTGAGGCCGATGCATACGATCTTGTCGGGCGCGGGAACTGGCGGCAGCAGGCGTACGTCGGCAACGGCGACGTCAGGTTTGGCCGAGGCTGCGCGCGCGATTTCGCCGAGCGCATCGGCGGCCAGCGCGGCCCGCAGGGTGGGATAGCGCTCGCCGAGACGGCGCCCGAGATCGAGAATGCCGTCGCCGAGGACGACGCCGTAGGACGAGCGGCCGGAAGCCGTGAAGCTTGCGAGTTTCATGGGCGCGAGCCTAGCAGCCGTCACGGCGGACGCCAATTAGGGAAGCGTGTAGTCTTTAATCCCCATTGCCGTTGGAGCCTTTGTAGCCCGGACGGCCTGACGCGACCGCTTGCGGGCGGTCTACGAACGAGGAGATGCCGCATGGTCATGGCGCGCGTGTTTTGGTCGGGTAGCCGCCAAGCGGTGCTTTTGCCGAAGGGCTTTCATTTCAGGAGCAGGCAAGTCGAAATCTTTCGCCGCGGTAACGAAGTGGTCCTGCGCGAGAAGAGAAGAGGGCTGGAACGGGCCTTTGAAATAGTGGCAAACCTGCCGGACGACGTTCTTTCCGACCCTCGAATAGACACTCCTCCACAGGAAAGGGGTTGAGCCCGGACAACTCCCTATAGCCCCGGGGCTTGGCGTGCCAAAGCCTTTGCGCTACCGCTGTCGACGGCGCCGGTAGCTCAGCTGGATAGAGCACCAGACTTCGAATCTGGGGGTCAGGGGTTCGAATCCCTTCCGGCGCGCCAATAAAATCAGTGTCCGTTCTGGGCACATGGGTTACGGTTTATTCCGGAGACATAGGTAACACTTTTGCGGTGTTTCCGTCGTTCGTAATCAATCCGCGAAGCCGCTCACTCGCTACAGCGCTGTTGGGGAGGCGCGCTCGCGAGCGGCTTCGCCCAAGCTGTTGCAAGCGCGGCCTCGACGAGAGCTCGTCGATAGCCTTGACCCTAAATTCAGGATGCGCCACGACATTTTCTAGCGTCAGGCGTTAGCGCTCACGCGCTGGGACAGTCGTAGTTTCGCCGTCAAAGTTACACCGCGCCGGTCGCGGCCGCCAATGAATATCTTTCTTTCTCGGATTCGTGCCGACCCACCATACCAAAGTCTGTTCTCTGCGACCGCAATGGACCAATCGATCAAGTGCCTCGCCGCGAGCATCTTCTCGGGTGGAGGCGGCGAGGCATGAGGCCTCATCCGCCGGCCGCACCACAGAGGAAGATGTAACATGTTCACCAAGACAATTGCCGCTATGGCTTTCGCGGTTTTCCTGGGCGCCACGGCCGTGGCCGTTGCGCAGAGTTGGCAGGGCGACAACGGTCTCTATCAGGACCATTACGGCTTGGGCTACAGCAACTCCGCCCGGCACGATCCGACGAACACCAACGGCTTTTGACGATCTGACCTAAGCTCCGCGCCGCAGACGCTCGCCGCCTGCGGCGTGCGTCGACGACGTTGGCCCGATCGATCGACCAAGGCCAAGGCTGAGAAGAATCTCACAATGCGGCGAGGCGTTCGAAGGAAACGCGATCGCCGCGCTTAGAGAAGGAGCATCGACATGAAGAAGGCACTGGCAGGGTTGTTTCTCGTGCTGGCGCTGGGAGCGTTCCCGGCGTTAGGGCAAACCCACTCTCATCGCTCGCATCCCGGGAGTTACGAGTCGACTTACGATCCGAGCGATTGGAACACCTGGCCGTCGAGCAAAGCGAACGAAGTCCCGTGGGCGCCGTTCTGAGGCGGCCGTCGCAACCAATTGGTCGGGCATGAAGCCCCAACAGACATCAACGGAGAAAGACATGAAGACCACGCGGATAGTTCTATCGGTCGCACTGTCGTTGCTGATAGCAGCGCCCGGCGTTTGCTCGATCCCACAATCGCAATCGGTCGGCCCCGCCGTCTATGAGCACATCGATTCTGGGGACGGCCCGCCGATGAACTGGAACGAGATCGAGATCAGCCACCCCGAAGGTGGGGGTGCGTGAGTTTTGACGGCGGCGGGCTTTGGGTCCCTTACCGCCCGCCGTGCTGCATCGCCCATACCGCAAAGACAGGAGCGGAAAATGAAGTCGGCATCGCGAATCCGCGTTATGACGGCGGCGCTTACGCTTGGATTCATGAACGCGCTCTCGATCGCCGGCTCTGACGTGTTGATCGGCGACGGCCTTCCCGCGCAGGACGACCTGAGCGTGCCTGACTACCGTGGCGGCGCCGGGCCGCCGTCCTGGCAAGGACGGCCCTACGCGATACCGGACGAGAGCGTGTTGACCTGGCAGCAAGCACCACATTGATTAAACGCCGAACGAATTGGCGTCAGCGCTCCGGCGGGGGCGCAAGGCGCAGTTTCGCCGCCATGTTGACGAGGTCGGCGAGCGAGCCGGCCCCCATCTTGCGCATTACTTGTCCGCGATGCGCTTTCACCGTGATCTCGCTGATGCCGAGCTCAAAGCCGACTTGCTTGTTCAGCTTGCCGATAACGACCCATGCCATGACCTCCCGCTCACGCCGGCTGAGCGAGGCGTAGCGCTCGCTCAGCGCCTTCATCTCCTCCTCCTGATCGAGCGCGGCCCGGCTGCGCTCGATCGCCTGCCGAATGGCGCTCAGCAAAACTTCGTCGCTGAACGGTTTCATCAGGAACTCGGCGGCGCCCGCCTTCATGGCCTGGACCGTCATCGGCACGTCGCCGTAGCCGGTAATGAAGATGATCGGCAGGTCGTTGCGGCCGGCCAGGCGTTTCTGCAGATCGAGGCCGTTGAGGTCGGGAAGGGAAACGTCGAGCACGAGGCAACTGGGAACGGAGACGCGCGGGCGCGATAGAAACGCCTCGGCGGACGCGAACGTCTCCGCCTGCCAACCTTCGAGTTCGATCAGCGCTTCCAGCGATTCACGCACCGAGACGTCATCGTCGACGACGAACACGATCGGAGTTGGCGGCGCCACGATGACCTCAGGTCGGCTCCCCTAAAGCGGCCCCCGGTCATTTGGAAGCATAGCCGGCATGCCTGAAGTAGTTTGCACATTCTTGAGCCCCAAGCCGCGGCACGAACCTGCGAATTGCACGACGCAGTCCG
>Ga0153928_1000641_pt1 | contig 16910 bp, 17 predicted proteins | sample TSNJ012MetaG_FD_106656 | JGI IMG/M metagenome (GOLD analysis project Ga0153928, IMG submission 106656) | Attine ant fungus gardens microbial communities from New Jersey, USA - TSNJ012 MetaG | ecosystem: Host-associated > Fungi > Mycelium > Unclassified | place: USA: New Jersey, Wharton State... | reverse complement strand
TAATACAGCCACGCGCTCATTATTGCAATCCACTAATTTAAGTTCATTACACAATGACGTGATTACATTATCAGCAAGTTCTTTTGCACTAACGATACTTTCTTTGCTTATACCAGGCTCACCGTGAATACCTACGCCATATTCCATCTCGGATTCACCAAGTTCAAAAGTGGGAGTGCCCTTTGCTGGAACAGTACAAGAGGTGAGTGCAACGCCAAGTGTTTTCACATTAGAAATGGTTTTTAAGGCGATTTCCTTCACCTGTGTCAGTGATAGGCCTCTTTCTGCTGCCGCTCCAGCGATTTTATGGACGAAGACCGTTCCTGCAACCCCTCGGCGTCCAACAGTGTAAAGACTATCCTGTACTGCAATGTCATCATCAACCTTCACATAATCTACATCGATCCCATCTTCTTGCGCCAGATATGCGGCATTTTTAAAATTCATCATATCGCCGCTATAGTTTTTGATGATTAGCAAAACCCCTTTTGGACTCGCCGCTTCCTGTATTGCTTGGTAAACTTGTATTTGTGAGGGTGAAGCAAACACATCACCACAGACAGCTGCGTCTAGCATTCCTGTTCCAATAAAACCTGCATGAGCAGGCTCATGCCCGCTGCCACCACCGCTGATCAGGCTAACCTTATTAGGAGTTAACTCCTTTTTAAGTAGTATTCTATATTTCTGATTTAGAACCAATTGCGGATGTGCCAGGGCAATACCCTTACACATGTCCTGCACAATACTTTCAGGCTTGTTTATAAGCTTTTTCATTATGCGCTCTCCTCAGCTTATAGGCCCTACCTATATGATCAGCAGTAATGATCGCGGCGGCAACCGAATTCTCGGATACAGGGAATGGCATAGAATGAATTGATTCTTCAGGGATGCAAGACTTTTTTGCCACCTCCATTAATTCTTCATCGGTAATGCTATTTACGCCAATATCCGCAAGACAAACAGGCAATCCTATTGAACAACAGAAATTTAAAACCTCATCAACTTCCTGTGTTGGCGCATTTTCCAATACGAGTTGTACCAAGGTTCCGAAAGCTACCTTTTCACCGTGATAGTAGGCATGAGTTCCCTCCAGTGCAGTTAGGCCATCATGAATTGCGTGGGCAGCGGCTAATCCTGCGCTTTCAAATCCGAGCCCTGAAAGAAGGATATTAGCTTCGATGATATTTTCCAGTGCAGGTGTTACCATTTGGCATTCATTTGCTGCTTTGGCTTTTTCTCCATCAGCTAGTAAGGTTTGATAACATAGCTTTGCAAGAGCTAAAGCTGTATTTGTATATTTGGCTGAGGAACACAAGCCTTCCCGAGCTCCACAGGGCAGCCCGGCATTTACGTTGGAGTACGATGCCGCAGTTGCTCGGGCTTCAAAATAAGTAGACAATGCATCGCCCATACCCGATACTAAAAAACGAGTAGGCGCGTTTGCAATCACATTGGTATCAATAAGCACCACGCTAGGACTTTGCTTAAAATAAGCGTAGTCATCAAAGGCCCCATCCTCCGTATATAAAACAGCGGAGTGGCTGGTAGGGGCATCGGTAGCCGCAATCGTTGGTACGATTATTAAGGGTTGGCCTTCAGCAACACATTTTGCGGTATCAATCGCCTTGCCCCCTCCTAAACCAATGGTACAATTCCTGCACCTAGACCAGATTCTAGATTTAGGGAAATGGCAGACACTACAAAATTCTCTGGCCCAAGCCACAGGACTAGCTATTCTTACTGTGGATTATAAAGGCATCCCTATTACAATCCACAGTGAGTGTCGCCCATTCTGTACTCTTGTACGTAAAGACCCTCAGTTAGTTAAGTCCTGCCATAAATGTGATTCACGTGGTGGGTTGGAGGCAGTACGCCAAAATGCTCCTTACATCTATAATTGCCACAATAACATTGTAGACATAGCGGTACCAATTTCTGTAGAAGGAAACTATATAGGCGCTCTTATGGCTGGACAGGTACGTTTACCAAACACGCAAACTGATGAGTTGGAACAGATATATAAGCCCACCAATAGATATCTATACGATGATTGTAATTTACAGAATTTGTATTATGCGATTCCACAAATGTCATTAGAGAAAGTTAGGGTCATGGCTAACATGCTATTTAGTTTATCTAATTACATCGTAGAAGAAGCGATTAATAAAAGTATCATTAAAGAAATGTATGAAAAGTTATTACCGCTTAAACAGAGCATAAGGCATGAACTAGACCCTAATATCACATCCTTAGAACAAATTAAGTCTATTAAAAACGAGCTGGATAGCGTTATTACAAATGTTTATCTAAATACGTCACAAGATCAAATCCCATCTTGTAAGAATACAACTTTATGTCCGGCGTTTGAGTACATCAAAACGCATAAGGGCGAACATATAACACAAGAACAAATGGCTAAGCTGTGTCATGTAAGCACTAGCCACTTTAGTCGTTTATTTGTTAAGGAAACGAATGAAACCTTTACTTCCTTTATGACAAGACAAAAAGTAGAATGGGCTAAGCAACTTTTGGAAAAAACTGACCTTCCCATTTCTCAGATTAGCGATGATCTAGGGTTTAATGAATCAAGTTATTTTGTCAAAACATTTAAAAAATTAGAACAAATAACACCTTCTACGTATCGAAAGTATATGCAAAAAGAGTAGCCTAATTGCCTGGATTTTTGACGACATCTATTAAAAATTTATATTCAGTGCTGCTCTTTTTCCCCAATCTAATCGCTGGTTGAGTCAACCAAAAATGAAGTATATAATCTAGCTCTTTGATAGTCTAAGGGCGGCTACATAAAGCCGCCCCTTGCACATGCAAATGTTTTTGTTATTCTTCTTCCTCATGAGATATGGTCAAACAGGGGGCATCGTCTTGCCGGCAGTCTTGGATATCATCCACAAATACCGTATCATTCATAATCTGATAAATGATGCGGTATCGTTTGCCGGAAATCATGTAGCGATATTTCCCAACTGTTAGATACGGTCGGTTATAGGTAGGATTCCGATACGGCATTCTTTCCAGCGAGCGAACACCTTCCATCAATTCCGCCAGCAGCGGGTCAGCTGCATCTGCGCTGACCCGCGCCAAGAACTCAAAATGATCGGACATTCTGTCGCTAACGGCGGGTGCGATGCTGATGTTATAAATCCTCTCATCACTCGCCATGCGCCGATCCTCTGGCTATCGCCTCACGCATATTGCCCTCAAATTCGTCCGGTGTATATCCTTTGGTTCCATGCAGACGAGCCCGCTCGGCGGCTAACAATCGCTCGGCGGTTGCCAGGTCTTCCTCCCGGCGGCTGTAGGTTTCCATGTCCATAATCACCGTATCGCCCGCTCCATTTCTGGTTAGAAAAACCGGTTCCTTACTATTGCGGCATATTTCCGCAATACTGTTATAATTCTTCCGTAAATCACTAGAAGATCGAATAATTGGTTTCATTTTCACCACTCCTTGGTCATATTTATATCAATATTATACCCTAATTTGTCTAAAATATCAACTGATTTTTCATGCCGATTCCTCCTAAAAATATCCTCACACCTAAAAATATCCTCCTTGACAGACAGCACAATTCATGCTAATATATACAAACAGATGAATGTATGATAAGGAGGCGTTTAATTGGCTAGAAATAAATATCCGGAAATCACCGAGCAACGTATTTTAGATACAGCTACAAAACTGTTTCTTGAAAAAGGATGGGAAGAAACAACTGTTCAAAATATTATAGATGAATTAGGGGATTTAACAAGAGGGGCCTTTTACCACCATTACAAGTCAAAAGACGAAATAATTGATGCTGTCACTACCCGCATGTTTAATAAAGATGATATGTTTGAAACTGTAAAAAAAGAAAAAGACCTAAATGGATTTGAGAAATTGAAAAAAGTTTTACAATTATCTGTAATTAATGAAGAACAGCTTGAATTTACTAAATCGCTCCCATCGGTTTTTAGTAGCCATATATTTGTAAGCAAGCAGCTACGAGATTGTGTTAATTCAGTAGCCCCTAAACTAATGATATTTTTTGATGAAGGCTTGGAAGATGGCTCAATTACGGTACAATACCCACAGCAGGTTGCTGAAACTTTTTTGATTTTAATGACTATGTGGTTTAATCCTATCCTTTTTCCAGTTTCGAAAGAAGAATATATGCAAAAATATGACTATCTAAAATATTTGCTGGATAATATCGAATTACCTGTTTTGGGTAACGAGTTGCGGGAAAAAGTCGAAAAAGCATTTGAAAATATCTAAAATTAAGATTACTGCCCTATGGCAGTTTCTTAATAACCACATACATACATTTATATGTTTGATAATTATAGTAGGAACTAAAATGGGGGTAAAACAAATGAATGAAACGATTATCAAAGTAACTTCCCTTGAAAAATCATTCAAAAATCTTAACGTACTTAAAGGGATAGATTTTGCCGTAACTAAAGGCAGTGTCTTTGCTCTTTTAGGGCCTAATGGCGCAGGGAAAACCACTACTGTCAATTTACTTTCCACACGGATGAAACCTGACAATGGGAACGCCACAATTTGCGGATTTGATACTGTCCGACAAAGTGATAAGGTACGGGAACATATTAGTCTGACAGGCCAGTATGCGGCGGTAGACGAGCTTTTAACAGGCAGAGAGAACTTATGTATGATTGGAGCATTACGCCATTTGCCGGATAAAAATAAAAGAGTCGACGAGCTTTTAGCGTCTTTTCACTTAATTGACGCTGCTAATCGCCAAGTGTCAACATATTCGGGAGGTATGAGGCGGCGGCTTGATTTGGCAATGGGCTTATTGGGAAATCCCTCTGTAATATTTTTAGACGAACCGACCACAGGACTTGACCCTCAAAGCCGTTTGTCTATGTGGAAAATTATCAAGTCTTTGGCCGATTCCGGCACTACCGTTTTTTTGACTACACAATATTTGGAGGAAGCGGAACAGCTTGCTGACCATATTGCCATTCTCCATGACGGAATTATAGTAGCCGAGGGAACCCCTGACAAATTGAAAGAAAAACTTTCACAGGGAACGGTGGAACTCACTTTTTATGATGTGAGTGAGATGGAAAAAGCATATGGACTTTTGGAAAAATATCAGATTAGCCGTAACGAAGAAATGTTATCTATTAACATTATAACCGATGGCAGCGTAAAACAGTTAGCTGATATTTTGAACCTGTTAAACAATGCCGGTATTTCACTTTCCGGCTTTGCTCAAAAGTTACCTACGTTGGAGGATGTCTTTCTCAAACTGGTAGGGGAAAATGAGGGAGGAAATTACCAATGAAAGTAAGAAGCGGAATCGCATATTTAGTACAGGACACAGGAACAATGTTTAAGCGTTGTATGCTTCTATCACTACGCAATCTTGACGCATTCCTTACAGGTATAGGCACTCCCATACTTATGATGCTGCTATTCGTCTATGTGCTAGGGGGAGCGATGAACGTGGGTAATCTGAATTATGTCGATTACCTTGTGCCGGGTATTATTTTACAATGTATCGGACAATGCGGGTCTACTACCGCTATTAGCGTAAACAATGATTTGCGAAAAGGAATGACCGACCGATTCCGTTCAATGCCTATTGCAAGCTCGTCGGTACTGACAGGCCATGCATTCGCGGCAATGGTACGCAATATCATTACCACCGCTTTGATACTGGCTATGGCGTATTTCATAGGGTTTAGACCAGTGGCGGGCGTTGTGCATTGGCTTATTGTTATCGGAATATTACTGTTATTCATGGTGGCGCTTACTTGGCTTTCAATTATATTTGGGCTTATATCAGGTAGTGCCGAGAGTGCAAATGGTATTTCAGCAATAACTATGTTCCTACCCTATCTTAGTTCGGGTTTTGCTCCAACAGAAACAATGCCGACAGCTTTACGTATTTTTGCTGAAAAGCAACCTATGACTCCAATTATTGAGTCGATTCGCTCCTTGCTGATGAATGCAACAATGGATGAAAACTTTTTACCCGCTGTCTTGTGGTGTGTTGGCATTCTTATTGCCGCTTATGTTGGAGCTGTAACGATTTACAAGAGAAAAGCAGCTAAGTAAAGGTTTTCTGTCTGGCAGAAATAAATTCGCGCTCCATTAAGCGATAAGACGCAGTAAAATTATTAACTATCAATATATAAAAATGAAAAGCTCCCATTCTCCGCAGAAAGACCTTTTTCCAGCAAATCAGCCAGTGCTTTCATTTTATAACATTCTGTTCGGCAGTCCATGGGAAGATACCGGGGTCAAGTAGGAACGTAAATACCGACATAATTATCTCGGAATACTCCTACGGATATTCACAATAAACTATACCTTCCTCTATGCCTTGCACAATAATTTTAGAGACAATTTGCAATAATGAGGATAGTATTTTTGAAAGTGATTTTTGATGAATGGCGGCATTTTGTGGCATATGCAAGTAATCATCTAATGTAGCGTCCACATATGAGCTACGATAGCTTTTCAGCAAAAGCGCAAGTAGCCATACAATTCGCAATTATAATATTCTATTACTTATCTGTATCCGCGGTGTTCTGGTTTGCCTCGGCCTTTTCCTTTGCCGTTGTCCGCGATACCCTGCTCAAAATTTCTGTAACCGTATGTGGCGGGTTGCCCATCGGTATCAAGAACTCGGCTAAAAAACACAAAAAATTTGCTTTTTTCTATTGACTCTAACGTTACGCTATAGTTTATAATCTAGAAAACAAGAAAGGATGAACCTATATGAAAGTTGGTGCAGTACGTTCGGATGTAGTCTACAAAAAAATCGCGGCAGCACCTATGGAAAAGAAAAATGACATTTACCGCTATGAAATGATGATGCCTTTCAAGAAAAAATGGGATTGTTACAATATACCCATGAAGGCTGCGACAGAAAATGGTTATGATGTGATTATGGCGAGTGGTATGCTTGGGCATCTTGCTCCCACAAAAGTTGATGTTTCGCAAAAGGGTAACATACTGATGTTGTCATCTGACTCAATGTGGATAGAATGCCAAAAAGCCATTGAAAAGTCTTTAGACTGTTTTCCGGCAGAAGGTATTGATTTGCCTGTAAAAGAGTATCTATTCTCTATTCTACTGGCCAATCCTGAAGCCCCATCTATTATTCTGTGCGATGGGTACACTGGGGAAGGTGGTATTCCCGGCTACATCAACGCTTGGCTTGTGCCTTCGGAGAATAGGATAAAAAGATTGCCCACATGTCTTGCCCATGAGGTGAACCACAATGTACGCTTCCAATTTATTGAATGGAAAAACGATATTACTTTGGGTGAAATGATTGTCAGCGAAGGGTTGGCTGAAAACTTTGCCACGCACTTATATGGCGATGATTTGGTGGGACCATGGGTATACAAAACAGACATGCGGACCCTCAATGATTATATCAAGCCTCTTACCCGTGAGGCATTGGGTGTACAGGGAATGGACAATCTCAACGCTTACTTATACGGCGATGAAATGGCGGCTCTGCAAGGTTTTAAGCCGGTGGGTATGCCGTACTGCGCAGGATATGCTTGTGGTTATCACCTTATCAAGTATTACTTGAAGAAAACAGGGAAAAGCATTGTTGAGGCGACTATACTCCCTGCTAAAGAAATATTGGATGCCGTGGAGGATTTTTGGCATGAGTAAAAAACCAATGACAGTACACGAGGTAGTCAACCTAACAGGCATAACCACACGAACGCTTCATTACTGCAATGAAATCGGGCTTTTGAAGCCCTCTATCGTGACTGACACAAAATATCGTTTATATACTGATGACGATTTGTGCCGATTGATATGACACCTTTTATCTTTTACCTCTTTTACCTCTTTTACCTCTTTTACCTCTTTTACCTTTTACCGTTGCCCTTAATTATTTAATGTTAATCATTAAATAATTATTGACATATTAGAATAACCGTGTTATCTTCGTCTTGAGGTGATAAACATAAACTCAATAATAAGGAGAGATAAACATGAAGAAAATCCAGAAACTTATCAACGAACCCTTTGCAAAATCTGCCGCCCACTTCATGAAATATATTTGTTATATTATGATGTTATTTTTTGTGGCAGGTTTAGTTTTGAGTTTTATTGGGCGACAGACTTTCATCCTGCATTCAAGTACAGGAACATATGATAGTGCTATTTACTCTGAGGAGAATCATAATTGGACTTCTCGCGGGCCTACGGTATCTATGAATGATGAGGTTCGAGTGATTGCCTATAACGGTGAAAAGATTGATTTAATAACACAGATTGGGCTTTCCACCATGTATGCTGTCAATGTTATACCGTTGATAATTTGTTTTTGGTTTTTAAGTCGCGTGTTCAATAATGTAAGTAAAGGTCGGATATTCACAGATCAAAACGCTTCCTATTTGCTGTATTACGGGCTAATGCAAATGGCGGTGGCTGCTCTTGTTCCATTCATAAAACTATTCATCAGCTATCTTGCGAATCAGTTTAGCAGTAGTGAAATTTCTATTGCCACAGGACAGAATCTTTTGAATAATTTGATTCCCAATATTGCCTTTATCGTTGCCGCGTATATTATCCACTATGGAGTACATTTACAAGATGAGGCGGATCATACCTTATGATTATTATTCGATTGGATAGAGTCTTAGCAGACAGAAAAATGCGGTTGAACGATTTGGCGGCAGAGGTCGGAATATCAAATGTAAACCTGTCCTACCTAAAAACAGGAAAAGTAAGGGCTGTCCGCTTTTCCACATTAGATGCTATCTGTAAAGCTTTAAAATGTCAACCCGGCGATATTCTTGAGTATGTCGAAGGTGAAAATGAAAAAAATGAACTTGATTTCGAATAAATAAAAGTCGTTTTTCAAACTTCTCCGATTATATCACTACTACACAGGCAAAATTGTTTATTCAATCCTGTTCTTTCCGCTTTTTGCGCTTTGTGTTCCGCGCACGTTTCTTCACCTAAGTTTTCACAAAGCCCCAGAAAACAACTATACATATCACCAAAATATTTGCCAGCATCTTCACCCCTGCAAAGCATTGCATCGTGCCTTGCAGGGGATTTTTACAGGTGTTCCGAAAATAACCCCAACTATATAAGGTGGAACCCGCCTATTCCTGCCTTTATCATGGAGTCAGAATGTCATGCCGTTCTGACTCCATTTCTCAGTTTTGGAAAGGCGGAAAAAAGAAGTAGCGAGTGCATCGAACAAGCCTCCTTTGTTCACAGTGTATCGTATTTGAATAACAGTGGTTTTTCATGGATGTTTATGTTAAAATAACCGCATATAGACCGGGTATTTCTCCGCCAGGGAAGGCGTAACGATATTCGACCTCCTCGGTCTGCGGGAAGATTTGGCTGGAAAGTTCGTAGGTACGTACGATATAGACATCGACTTTATAGAAAAGGATGCGGTTGAAAACGGACAAGACGGTCTGTTATATGAAATTATTAACAAGGCAAAAGCGGAACGCAATGGCGTGATCACACATTGGAGGCCAGGGCGTGATGTACTACTCCAAGTCCGATAGAGGAGGAGTAAAATATGTATACTAGAGACATGTATTATGACGACATAAATAGAATAATGTATTCTCAATATTATAGTGCGTTAAATGAAAAACAACATGGTTGTGGTATTATTACAGAATCATCGGTATTGCAAAAGACTTATATTTGGAATTAAATTCTCTAACATTAAGTCCAAAACAACAGGCAGATATTGAAAAACAAAAAATTGATATGCAAAGAGCAATTACAGCATTGAGAGAAAGAGGTTTTCAAGGCGATATTGTTAAACATATTTTAGGCAAGAAGGAAAGTAGCCTAATTTAACGTCTAAAGTGGATAAAATGGAGTGTCTAAACTGTGTGACAGCAGAGGAGTATTTAGCGCTGCGGGAATTGTACGCTTGATGCCGGTTGCGGCGTATAGATCAATCGGGGAAGGATTGGCGCAATATGACAAAGCGGAACTTTGAGGGGGGACGGTTCATTTAGCGCAGCGCATGGTATAGAGCGGCGCTATCGCCGAAAAGATTGAAAAACGGAGGTTATTATTATGGGATTGTTTGGCATCAAGAAGAAAAAGGGCGAGAAGGAATACCGTATGGCTTATGAAGCCATGGAAAGCGGAAATAAGTCCGAGACCATAAGACTTTTTACCATCTCTGCGGAAAAGGGCGAATATAAGTCTCAGTACAGGCTTGCCGAGTTTTATTACTTTGGCGATGGCGTTGCGAAAAACCTTGACGAGGCGGAAAAATGGTACAATAAGTCACTAAAGGCATACGGGAATGAAAGTTTTGCCGCCGAGAAGGCAAGACGAATCGCCGATAAAAAAGCGCGGATTGCGATGGGAAATCAGGAAAGTGAAGCTGAGGTGCTGTTTGAGAGAGGCCTGAGACTTGAATATACAGGTAAAAATGAAAACAACCCCGAACGCGCCGAAGAGTTCAAAAGTGAAGCCTTTGCTTGTTTTGAACAATCCGCCGGACTTGGCTGTACGGACGCTCTTTTGTATTTGGGCTACCAACAAGCCGACACAGCCAGGGCGAGGGAATATCTCCGGAAAGCAATCGAGTCCGGAGCCGGCAAGACCCGCGTGGCAGCCCTTGAGTCTTTTATAACTAATAAGCTTAAAGAAGGTGAAGAAAAGTATTTAGAAGCGCAGAAAGAGCTTAAAAAGAAACTGTATTATACATATGGCCTGCGCTTAGCTTGGGCGGCTGACTCGGATCATACCGAGGCGCAGTATGAACTTGGAAAAGCGCTTTGCGAAGGAACCGTCGGAAAATTTGATCTTAACGCGGGACGCGGCTGGTTGCAGAGAGCCGCGGAAAAAGGACATAAGAACGCGGAGGAATTTCTGCAATCGGAATACATAAGCACAATAGCTAATTGGGAAGGCAAGGTTCAAAGCGACGCGAATGTTCAAAGCGCTATATTTAATATTGCGGTAAACGTAATCAAGGCTGGGCTATTGGACGACAAGGATCAGGGGGTCAAGCTTGTTGAAAAACTAACGGAATATGGACATTTGGATTCAATGTGCTGTCTTGGGCAGCTGTACCGGGGCGAATTTGACGGAGCCAGGGCATGGGTTGACAAGGACATAAACCTGGCGCTTTCGTGGCTTAATAAAGCCGCTAAGCTCGGTTCGGCAGAGGCGTGTTATCATCTGGCAAATATGTATTGGTATGGCAATGGCGTTAAGGCAAATAACTACAGAGCGCAAAATTTCTACAAGGAGGCGGCAAAAGATACGGGTGATATTGGCAGGTTAGCAAGCGACAGGCTTAAATATGTAAACTCGGTAATCAGGCGGGATCAGGAGCGGCGGGCTAATAATAACGCAACTACTTACAATACGGATTATTCTGCAGGATCGGAGTCGGAAGATAAATACGAATCCGGATTAGTGCGCGGAGCCGGCAGCGATACGCAATACGGGTTTGGCAGAAACATTGATGGAACGACAATGTTTGTAACTGATGAAAATGGAAACCGAAGGGTTGTGCGTTACAGCGATTACGGAGATTTGGTGGACGACGACGGCAACCATTATAAATAATAGTGGTAAACTTCAGCCGCGTTATTCGCGGAGGGCCTTGCCCATTACAAGGTACGGGAATATGCCCTGTCCGCTATATTGAGCCGGTACGCTATTTGGGGGAAACGCTCTGGGATCAAGGTGATCTGCACGACCCTGATGTCGAGGAATTCTTTTATGAAGAAACTCTCGGGGCGCGTGACGATGTCATGTTTTATGTTAAGGAAGGCTCTTATGCCCATGAGTATGTTAAGAAAAACAGGTTCCGCTTTGACTTTGAATAGTCGTGAAATAGGACAAAACTTTTTTATTACATCAAAGACCACATGATTCGAGCGAACGGGTATGAAAAGAAATTAAGAGAAGATGGAAGTAAATAACCGTAGATAGAACTCCCCGGAATTCTTGTGAGAACGGGATTTCGGGGAGTTTCCTCGTTTATCCCTTGCTATATGGGCAAAGTTCGAATATACCTTAAAAATCGGATTTTGACCCGTTTTGAATAGAGCTCGGATAGAACCGCCTTAATTTCTATCAAAAATAAGGCAATATTGTTTTCACCGCTTGCCGTTGACAATATCTAAGAAAGCGAGTGAAACAAATGGATTGTATTACGATTCGGAAAGAGGCCGTTACCCTGAGTATGTTACGCAAAAAGAAATGTGCGCCACCTTCCCGTAGACTGTGCCGATGTTTTTTACAACTCCATCACAACTCCACTTTAACATGTTAATTTGAAACAGGAGGTGACAAATTTGACAAAGAATATATTGATTATTGAAGATGAAAAACGCATTCAAAATATATTAAAAGCCTTTTTAGAAAACGCTGGATACTCCATATTTCTTGCTAATGATGGCTTGGAGGGTATCTCAGTATTTCATAAAAATACTTATGATCTTGTATTGTTGGACATTATGATGCCTAAGATTGACGGTTATACGGTTTGCGAGATGATCCGAAATGAGGGAAATACACCTGTTATTCTTCTTACAGCTTTAGATGATGAGGATAGCCAAATGAAAGGGTTTGACCTTTTAGCGGATGATTATATTACAAAGCCATTTTCCATGCCGCTGGTATTAAAAAGAATAGAAGCCCTCTTGCGGAGAACAAAGGATTGTGGGGATAATTCCACGATCCTCACCTATAAGGAAATACAAATGGACACACAAAATTATAAAGTGTTTGTATCAGGTTGCGAAGTAACACTGACCGCCCGTGAATTTGAAATCCTACGACTGTTTATGGAAAACAAAGGTCGTGTGTTTACAAGGGAAAATCTGATAAATCAGATTTGGGATTACAATTATTTCGGAGATGAAAAAATTGTAAATACTCACATCAAGAATATCCGTGGAAAACTTGGTGTTGATTGTATCGAAACAATTAGAGGGGTAGGCTATAGAATTGATAAAGAAAATTAAAAGCAGTTTGAGTATAAAAATATTTCTTGGAATAATGACCGTTCTTGTAGCTGTCAGTCTATTAGTCTATGGCAGTTTGAGGATTCTTATGCCAAGAGCCTTTGAAAGTGAACAGAGCGAACAGTTCACCGCTAATTTGAATACTTTAGCAACACGGCTTGAATCCATTCCAATAGATAATATAAACTCTTATATAACCGACTTTGCGATAAATAACCAATCAAGTGTTTCTGTATATGATTCAGAGAATATTGAATTGGTTTACATTAATTTTTCCAGTGATGAATCTCCATCTGACAATGAAGTCGTTTCAGGAGCAATTAATTATCAAAACGATGGTAAGACTTATTCATTGGTCGCTAAAATTCCAAGCAGTTCAGTTGACCAGCTCTCAGGGACTTTTGCACATATATTTCCATACATTATAGTGATTATATTCTTTCTGTCCGCACTTGCCGCATTTTTATATTCTCGCATAATAGCCAGACCTATCGTGAGCATAAGCAACATATCAAAAAAAATGACAGCTCTTGATATGACTTGGCGTTGTAATATCGTTCGTTCAGACGAAATCGGGGTTTTAGCTTCCAGCCTTAACACTATGGCTGAAAAGCTGGAATATACGCTTGAGGAGCTTAAATCAGCAAATGAAAAATTGCAGGGGGATATTGAACGGGAACGGCAACAGGAAAAACAGCGCATAGATTTTTTCCGGGCTGTATCACACGAACTAAAAACACCGATTACGGTATTAAAGGGTGAACTGGAGGGTGTGATATATGCCATCGGTGAGTATAAAGATCGGGATACTTATTTACGGGATTGCATGAGGACGGTCATTGAAATAGAAAATATGGTTAAGGAAATCCTATCTGTTTCCCGTATGGGGAGCGATGATTTCTCCATGTCAGTAACAGAAGTCAATATAGGGCAACTCATTACAAACTGCTGTCGAAAATTACAGGGTACGGCAGAAGATAAAACAATGACTTTTATGACTGATATAGAAACCCCATTTTTTTATTGTGGCAATGAAGCAATGTTAAAAAAGGCATTTTCTAATATTATTGTTAATGCAGTATTTCATTCACCTGGGGGCGCTACGATTACCGTTTCCTTGAAAGATGGCGTGTTTTGCGTAGAGAATACAGGTGTCCATATTGAGCAAGCGGATATAGAGCAGATATATCAGCCGTTCTACCGTGTAGATCAATCTCATAATCGGAATACCGGAGGCAGCGGCCTTGGGTTATATATCGTTAAAACGGTTTTTGACCGTCATGGACTTGACTACAAAATAGAAAATTCAGATATAGGTGTTCGGTTTACAGTCTTTTTCTAATAAACAGAAATGAACGGATATGATAAACAGGGAATTGCAGACGCAGTTGTCTGTTGTTTTACTATATTTGAAATACTTCTTAGCTCCATCTTATCTCCATTTTCATTTTCTAAAATCAAGCTATCAAAGCAAATGGAGGTTAAACAATGATTTTATTAAAACGGGCTTTCCTTTACGTCACGAGGAAACGAGGAAAAAGCCTACTGTTATTTTCGATTATTTTTCTCATATCCACACTTGCCCTTTGTGGACTTGCATCGTTGGATGCAGAGGAAGAAACTTCTACAGAATTGCGTGGAACCACAGGCGCTAGCTTTACTGTCAACCGTAATTTATCTACAGGCGGTTGGGGTAATGGAAACGGCGGCTCTTATAGTATACAAGAACTTATTTCAAGTGAAATGGTAGAAAAAATTGCGAATATAGATGGTATTGAAGCCTATGATACAAGCAGTACCACTATCCTTCATTTTTATGATCAGAACGGCAAGTATTATGAGTGCATCAATCCGACAGGATATGCTCCTGCCGATAGTCAGTATTATACCAATACCACCATTAACTCACAATATTCTTCCCTGTTTTTGTCCCAAACTTTTACCCTAGCCGAAGGTCGGCATATAACTGACAACGATAAAAATGTAATCTTAATCAGTAAAGACATTGCGGATAAACATGGACTAAAATTGGGCGATAAAATTTCCGCAGTAAACGATCCTGACAGCAACGACCCTACTGTAAAAGTTGAAGTCATTGGGATTTTTAATGTGAATATTGATAATACAGATGAAAAAAACAATTACAACATGGCATCTTACTATGATTACTCAAATTACGCATTTACAGATATAACTGCTATGGAGAAATTATTAACAAATTACAAAGGTGAAAGGCCGAGTGATGGTTATTCCTCTGTTGACTTTTTCGTGTCTGATCCTGAAAACCTAGAAAGTATCATTATTGAAGCACAAAAGATAAATAGTATCAACTGGGACAACTTTACTATTACGACTAACAATGAGGTTTATGAGCGGACAGCAAGTTCTATGTCAGACATGAGTTCGCTTATTAGAACGTTGATTATCGTGATTGTTGTTATCAGCATGAGTATTATTACACTAATTCTCTCCATGTGGGTAAAAAGCCGTGTTCAGGAAACAGGAATCCTGCTTGCCGCAGGCATTTCTAAAGTATCTATTCTGTTTCAGCACATTTTTGAGGTTGGTTTTATTGCTATATTCAGTTTCCCATTATCTTACTTGGTAAGTAAAATAGTTGCCAGAAATGTCGGCAGCTTGTTTGGAAAAACGGCAGACAATGTCATTGTTACGGCGCATCATTTTAGTATGGTATGTGGTGTTGGTATTGTCATCCTGATTTTGGCTATCCTCATTTCTTGTATTCCTACCATGAGATTAAAGCCAAAAGAAATCCTATCCAAAATGAGCTGACAGGAGGCCTATTATGAATTTATGGAAACGGGCATACCTACATACCGTCCGTAAAAAAGGTAAAACCATTCTAATGTTTTGCATTCTACTGATTGTATCAACATTGATTTTAACATGCCTTTCGATACAATCAGCAACAAACACAGCCGCTTTGAATATCCGAAAATCTCTTATGGGCAGTTTTACAATCAATGCAAAGCATATTGACACGCAATTAGAAGATTATATCGTGTCTGAAATTATAAATACCGATGGTATAACATCAAATTATAATCTCCGATCCTATTATCATGCAGAATATTGCGGTATGGACGGACATGCGCTCAAAACTACCTCTGACGGTGCGGCAGAAGTGCCGGAAGGATATGAACACGCAGGAAAAATTGTAAGCAACACACATTCTGATGCTGACACATATTTTACGGAAGCAGGGTTTGAATTGATAGAAGGTCGTCATATCGTCGCAGATGACGGCAATGTAATCATAATTAGCGAAGCACTTGCCAGTCAGAATGGACTGTCCATTAGCGACTATCTTGTTCTTGGCACGATTGAGGAAACTGATTCCCAGGTTGAAGCCCGGATTGTTGGTATTTTTACAGCGACTATGCCATTGGATGCTGGTATAGCGCCATCTTATGACCTGTACGAAAATGTCTCTTTTTCAGACAATGAAACATATTCACAACTTTATTATAACGATGGGAATACCCACTACCAGTATGGTGATTTTAATGTTGATGATCCGGCCGAATTAGATACGATTATATCTAATGTAAAGACGATCTCAGGAATAACATGGGATGACTGTATTATCACAAAAAATGATGTGGACTATCAAAACGCGAAAACCGTTTTAGGGACTTTACAAAGCTTGGTAACAATTATTATCCTCGTAGTGATTGTGATTAGCGTAGTACTGTTGGCTTTAGTCTTATCCCTATGGGTACGAAATCGCATCCATGAAACAGGTATTTTATTGGCAATGGGATTTAGAAAAGTAAATATCTTAACACAACACATTGTCGAAATTTTAATGATTGCCGTTTTAACCTTTGCGTTGTCTTTCGTAACAAGTTCCCTTATGGCACAAAGCGTTGGTGACCGTCTCTTACAACAAGCTACCGCAG
>Ga0153928_1000639_pt1 | contig 16914 bp, 9 predicted proteins | sample TSNJ012MetaG_FD_106656 | JGI IMG/M metagenome (GOLD analysis project Ga0153928, IMG submission 106656) | Attine ant fungus gardens microbial communities from New Jersey, USA - TSNJ012 MetaG | ecosystem: Host-associated > Fungi > Mycelium > Unclassified | place: USA: New Jersey, Wharton State... | reverse complement strand
TTCCATGTATTCTCTTTCTGAATGCTCTGAATTAAATCAATTATTTCTCTCTTCAAATTCATCAATCGAGAAAGATCCTGTTTTTTATTATTCAAGCTGCTTATGTGTTCTACCCATTGCAGCATTACATCAATCCTTACTCGAAACTGTCTGATTGCCTGATCTCTGGCATCATACTCAAGCTTAAACTTGTTCTTCAGATTAGCATTATCCCACTCTTTATTCAGTTGATTCTCTATTTTAGCTTCACTAATTATGAATGTGTCATTCTGGGCATCACAATATTCAGAAAGGATAGCCGAAACCAATTCCAAGTCATCCTTATCCTTTTTATTGTCAGTTATAATGGAAAGGCATTCGTACAAATCGCTGTTGACGCCAAAGCAGGCATTATACATTATCGGAAGAGCCTTCATTCTGGTTTTGGGGGTTTGAACAGCAAGGCAAGCCTTTGCCTCTCTCCGCACCTCATTAATGAATTTTTCGCTTTCCGCATCACTTCCGAGTAATGCGATTGTAGCTGGGGAAAAACCTGTAGCAGACACTCCCCGAACTTGCATAATTTTATTGAACAGCGGTTTGAATACCGAGAGTTCTCCAAAATACATTTCATAATCAGAAAAAAACCTTTCGGTCTGATTCTTTAATCCGTAATCAAATGCTGTTGCAGGGGCAAGCATGGCAAATAAATATGCTGCCAGCATCATTGGCTTATCATCACCCGTGGGATTCATGAAAGAGGCAGCCAAATTTTCTGATGTATATGCAGCTTCATCAAGCATTAAGCCGGTAGCCAACTGCAACTGTGCGGAAAGCTTTTTTGTGTTAGGTCTGTTTTTTTCCCAACCCGCGCTCTTGGCCAATAATACTGCCTGAACAATCACGGATGTCAACTGCTCTTTTGTTGAAGCTTTTCTATGTAAAATATTTGAAATAGTCTGGCAGAATTCATCATCTGAAGGGGTTGCACTTTTTTGTAATAAACTAGCAGGAGTTGCATTCTCCGCACTGTTATCTTCTGACACCTCTTCCGAATCTGTCTGTTCCTCCTGTTCTTCAGGCTCCTCTCCTTGAACACATTCTTCCGGAATAACTTTTTCCGCTTCTTTTGAGACAGACTCAGTTCCTGTAGTTTCTTCTGATTCCTCGATTATTCCAATATTCTGGGCTGTCACTAATCCCTCATTCACGTCATATTTGCGAATATTTCCGTCCTGAAGAACAAAAACTCTTTCGCATTTTATGTTGAATGCTGATGGTAATGAACCGCTTTCATCGCAGAATAGAAGATTAGGCTCTTCAATAGCTTCAATATCAATAAGTGTATTTATATTTACCAGATAACCGTCAAACTGCATATTATCATTAAATACCATAATTTGATAATGATTCCCTTTCCATTTTATGGATTGTTTCAGAGTCTGATAATCCTCCTTGCCCAGTGTCCCCTTCATAGCATACACATATTTAAGAAGCAAGGAATTATTTCTAACTATCTCATGGATGTAGATTTTCTCCACTTCCGACTCACAGTAACATTTATATGTTCCATAGGAAAGATCCCAAAAGCCTTTCATCTGCAAGGCAATACTATCCTTATACATACAACTATAGCAGTACTTTGAAAGACAATATGCTACAGTAGGCACACTTTCATCTTCATATTCAAAGCATGCAAGGTAGCCCTTTGATACCAGAGCTTCCACTGTCTTATCAACGGAATTCTTGGCCTTATCTGACTCAGCAAAACAGTCCATACACACACCAAATAAATAGAACTGTTCCTTAGTAAGGGAACCTAAATTAGTGAGCAAGGGCAGTATTGCACGCACTTCTTTATATGATTTTGAAAGCTTAATTATCTCCTTCCTAAAAGAAGTTGCACTGGGAGTTCCTCGTTTAACCTTATTAACCGCCTTGAGCATATCACTTCTCAGCACAGCTTGACCTTCCATTAATTCAGTTTTTTCTACAGTAGTCTCGTCTAAGCTTTGTTCATTTATTAATGCATCTTCTGTTATTGCTGTTTCACTGTTCGGTAATATGGCTTCAATATTAATATTATTTTCGGATTGCTCGAAATAATACTGCTTACCAGCTAAGCCCCACTGAACCTGCATGGGGTAATGCTTACTTACCTGCTCTAACAATTTAATGCCTTCTGCGCTGTTTATATTCTCAACTTCCATAATGGCTAAAAACACCTTCGATGCTTCTGTCTTAGGAATAATTGCATCAATCGTTGTCTCATTTATTTGGTTGAGAAGTTCCGTAGCGGAGTCCTGATAAGGTTGCAATACAGCAGTATATTCTGGGAGCATGGATTTTATGCTGATAAATTTTATGAGTATTCTCCGGACATCATCCATCTGCTCCCTAAAGAATCTTGCTTTACTATTCATAAATGCATCCGCATATTTGATTACACTACTCCCAACTGGCGGAAGCTCCTCTTCTGATACCATGCCTCTTGTGTATGCGTAGATTCCGTCATACTTTTCACACAATTTTTCCATATCAGTATCAAATGCGGTCAACTCCTCTTTCGAAGGTATCCTGCCATCTGAAACAACAACAAGAAGATTTGTCAGGTGTTCTTTTATATAACCCACCTGTTGATTATATAAGGATATTAATTCATTTATATTCTGTGTATTCATGCTGATTCCTCTCTCGTACTTTTTTATTGTTAAACGGGCGTCAGCTGCGAATAATTGATTTTACAACCGTTCTTACGCCGTTAACTATGTTTCTTTTTTTCAAACGAGTCTACCAAGTCTCCACAGTCAAACCAGTGCTGTAACTCTGGTTCCATCTACCGTCCCACAGTACATTCAGCTATTCTATAGTTATCAAGAGGTACTGCTCACTCCCCAGTTGTTTCCTGTAACTCATTGCTTTCAAAGATATTCTTCAAATGTTTGGAAATTGCTGCTTTCTGTACATCAAATAACTCTGCTAATTTCGCTTGTTTCATAAGGAGTAAATGCGTTGTAATTTTCAGTCATTGCTTCCACCTCCATTTATTTCTTGCATTTGAAATGCAAGCACCATTTCCTGCTCCACTTCCATCTGATACTCCAAAATGCACTCCTTAAGCTCAGCTAAATCTGCAACCTTTAGCTGCTTAAGCTTATCTGATTTTTCCTGCTCGATTGGATAACCCGCTCCATAACGTAAGGCTTGTTCATAAGTCTGGCGATCCATACAGTATGGTCTCAGATTTGTAAATAGCTCCTGTTTGATGAACTGATAAATCTGAATCCCTCCATAATCAAGATCTCCCCAGTGCCAAAATTCCACCTCATCACTCGCTTCTCCCCCCAATACAGCTAACTGCTTTAGAAAATATCTTTCCTTGGGCGAAAAGAAGCCATGGCAATAGATGTAAAGCGTATCCTTTCGAAATTTCATATTCTCATAGTTTGCCTTGTTTTCGATTACAATAATTCGCCTAATACCTCTAATGTCTACAATTTTTGCATTTGCAAGAGTCTGGGCGTTTAGGATGGTTCCATATTGGTTCTTCTCAGTATTAACTATGTACTTATTGGCTATTGAATTTACCGTATCTTCCACATTCAGCCGATATGTAAGCACACCTTTAAATTCTAACTGTTGAGTATAGCTCAGTATCCCATGCTCACGCAAGACTTCTTCTTTTGACATGTCCTCTTGAACGAAAGGTGAAAATTTACGCAGAATTGTGATTACCCGCTTTTCATATTGTCTTTCAAAAGCTTTTGAATTATTGAGAACTGCTGCACTAAGAACCCGCTTCCAAACCAGCTCCTGCACATGCGTCACTGCATGCAGACATCCTAAAAATCCAGGCTCCTCAGCCTCCTTTATCAACTCGCCGCAACGGACCCGGTGAAGTAATTTATTATAATACGGCTCCATCCAATACCGCTTATTCTTTCCCTTCCAGTATAGAAGCTCTTCCTCCATCCGTTTCAATCGCAATTGCGGATTCTCAATACCTTCTTGCTGGCAAAGCACATCCATAATATCTACGGAAAAATGAATCATCTTAACATCAGTTCGAAAGTCGCGCCAATCCACTTGAATCAACCCTTGCGCTTCTAGTTCACCAGCCTCTTCTAAAAGTCGTTGCTTACCAATCAGACTTATTTCTTTCTGGGTAATCTTAGGATGCTTCATACCGGTCAAGTCACCGCGGCGCCAAGTGTCCGAATCTATTTTACTGATAATAAAGCGTCTTAACGTCAACTCTGGCCCGATATCCTTTTTAAGCATTCTTGTCATCTCCTTCTTAACTGCCTATAACTTAGTAGCATCTTCCGGCTCATCACTGCCTTCCAGCATCTGTAAATAATTGCCCTTATCAATATGCATCATTGAGATTTTATTCTGATGCCTTCTAAACCCATACACACAATCCACATTACGAACTAAGGAAGCCAACCGCTCGTCCGGAACACAAACAATTAACTGCAGTTGTAAGTCCCGTGCATACCTGAGACATACTTCACTGCGTTCTTTATCCATTTTAGAAAATGCCTCATCCAATAGAACTAGCTTAATCCGTGAGTCACGATTACTCTGCTGCATGTACAGCATTGCGAATCCCGCTAGTAAAGCTACGTACTTTGGATTTTGTCCCTCACCACCAGAATCACGGCCAGCCATTTCATCGACGGCATTGCGTTTCTCATTTCCATGTTCATCGATCACTCGCTCATACATATTAAAGGTAAGATAATTGCGGTAATCCGCATATTGCTCCATTTCCTGCCGTTTCAATAACTTCGCTTGCTGGTCTTCGCTGCGAGGCGGCATAAACTTTTCAGTTAACAGTTTAATCTTATCCTGATACTTAATCATAAATTCATCATCACCAAAGCTAATCTGTCCCTCATATCCACTGGTATTTACCGTTTTATTATCTAGTTCCCTCGCCATCAACATCTCGTAAAATTGCCCATTTTCATTCTCCGCCGGTACTAACTCGATCTGGTAAACACTATCGGAGAAATGAACCCCCGCCAGCATCCGGTTAATATCACGTTGATGACGCTTGGCTTCCTTTAAATTGGCATGAATTGTAGCAATGACATTATCCCGTAGGCTTAAGTACACTTGATTGTACTTCTCCTGAAACTCCTGCTTATACCTTGGCTCGTAGTCATTTTGGTACTTATCTAATAACATATCGTAAGCATCATTGCTTGAATCAAGTTCATTTAAATCCAGGGACTTATATTCATCATTCAGCTTCTTCCGTGCCAAATAACGTGCTTCTACTTCTCGATTTAATTGCCCCTGAAGAGCCGCTAAGCGAACGTTGATGGCATTTTTATAGGCGGATTCCGACTGCTTATCCAGCCCCTCTCTCACTTCTCGCTCCAGCTCCTCATTGGTAATATAACCATCAAGCAGTTGTGACTGGTATTCTCGGTTTCTCTTGATGTCAGTATCCAATCCACCTCGTTTGGCAACCATACCGCTTTTCTTTCTATCTTTATCTTGTATATCTGTATCCAACCGGTCAACTGCCTCATGTGTTTGAGCCTCTTGTTCTTTCAGAATCATAACTCGCTCGCCCGATTCCAACTCTTGCAGCTCCCGCTCCAGCTTATCCTTCTTACGCATTTGAATCTTTAAATTATGTTCTGATTCAGACAGAGTAATCAACTGCTCTGATTCTTGGTTTAACTTCTCCATATTGTGATGAGCTTTCAGAGCATTACATTCACATATAAGTGAACCATGCCGAATTCGGAGCTGCTCCACCTCTTCCTCTAAACTCTGAATCTGCTTCTTTGAAATGGTTGTTCCAATACAAGCATTGTCAAGATAATCCCGCTTACGCAAATGACGATAGATATAGTTACTATAAGAATAACAATCCGCTGTAACGCCATCACGAGCTTGCTCCAAATCCTCAATTGAGTAGCATTTAATGATTCGCCCCAGATAGCGTTTTAGTACCACCTCGGCAAAGACAAATTCTTCGGGTACCGCTATTGCATCATACAAAGAATTCTTTTCAGCTCTTGGTTGATCCTGCTCTATCGCCTTCGAGTTAATCAGCTGCACCTCTTCGAACCCCTTCATCTGCCTAAATGCCACCGCAGCTTCATGGGCATACTGCGGCTCAGTAATCAAATGATATTTAATGCGACCTAAGCGCCCTTCGATGGCATTCTTCCACATCTCATCCTTAATATCAAACAAATCCGCAAAGATATGAACCTTAATACGTCTTCCATAACGACTTTGGAGGCGTTTCTCCAATTGCCCTCTGGCATCTTTCAATCCCTTAAGGTTATAGGGTTTCCTGTTTTGCTTTAGTTCTGTTAAATTTTCTTGCTTTTCCTTCAGCTCATTACCAATCCGCTTGCTCTCCGGTACCAACTCATCATCCAGCCGATTATCAATCTCCCGTGCACTATCCTCAAGCCTGGCCTTTAAGTCAAGGTGCCGCTCCTTGGTCAGCTTCCCTTTACGAAATGTCTCCATTAACTGTAGCGTCGAATTACTGATGTAATCCGTGATATATTCAGCCTGCTCCCATTTCCTGATATCCGCTACAATTCTTCTCCACTCAGTACTGCTATTGCTATATATTTTTAGATTTTCCCCAGTTGCCTCAAGCATTTCCTTGGTCTTGCCATAATCGCCGCCCTTAAGCTCGGCCATAATTTCAGTCAGCTCATCTAATTTCTTCTTTCGCTGATTAGTTAAATCAACTAGCTGAACATCCAAGTCATCAATACCATCACTTAATAAATCAAACTCTTGCTGATAAAACTCTAATTTGCGATTTACAATTTCTACGTCGAGACATGTCAATAGCTTCTTATTTTTCAGGATATCGCTCTCTGACGCCGTCATCTTCCGATGCTTTTCCCGCACCTCTGTGAGGAGATATATCCGCTTCTCCAGATCCTCAATCTCGGCACGGATGTCGCGGTACGCTCCTAATTGTTCACTAATCTTCTCTACTGTATCCTCACTGCTTTTAGGAAACATATAATCACGGATAAATTGTCCTGTTCCATTGGTCATTTTAAGAGCAATCGCACTCTTTTCCATGGTCTTAAATCTTGCCCCATCAATATAACCCAGAATCACATTGTAAAGCATACTCTTATAAGAATCATGAGTGGGATAGACACGATTAATATCGCCTTTGATACGACGCTCTTTAGATCCGTTTTTGGCGTTGATAAATGCACGCAGATATTCAATCGTATAAGGGCTGCCATTATCCATAAAGTACTTATCCTCAGGAATTTCGCCCACATGACTGAAGAAAAATTCTTTCTTAACATCTTGATCATGCCGTCCAACCTCAAAAGTTGCACCAATACAGGTATACAGATTATTTCCGATATCTTTAATTTCCAGAACGATCTGGGAACAAAAGTCCTGATTGGCTCTATTGACGCTGCCATCCTTCTGATCACCACGCAGATAGCTGAGGACACTTCTGCGATTCTTCGCATCGTCAGCCGCTTTATTGAGAAATGTTGGTTTGAGACTGCCATATAGAATTACCTGAATTGCGTCCATAACCGTTGATTTTCCGGAACCGCTTTTGCCTGAAAATAAGTTCACGTATTCATTTAATTCCAACACCCGATGGTCAACTCCGCCCCAATTATTCAGCAGTATCTTGGTAAATATCTTCTTTGCTTGCTTCATCCTCATTATCCTTCTTTTTCTCGAGTAAAATATCCGCCTCTTCCCGATACATCTCAATCAGTGAGCTGATCTGGCTTGTTCTGCAATATATGTTAATCGTTCCATATATGTATATTGGTGTCTCATCTTCGATATTATTTACAGCACATGGAATCTCAACCACCTGATGAGTCTTTAAGACCCCGAATGCCTCCCGCCAATCTCCTCTGGTGAGCTTGTGACTAATTAGATTCGTATTCTTTCCATATTCACGAATCTCCCGCCAAGTCGTCTGAGTTGCTTTTAGCCCCGCCCCCATAATCTTGTCTCGATAAATCAACTTCAGCAATAGAATTAACAATGTAGCTGTCTCGGAAAGGCGTTCATGGGTCACACCCTCACCAGATATCCAGTAAAGCTTCTCTTGAATATCATAATTAAGCTCACAACCGATGACTTCTAAGTAATCCCGAATAAAATTATAGTGATATTGGATTACACCATAGAGGGGGTTATCCTTTGGTACCAATGTCGCCGCATTATACTTTATCTGAATCACACAGGTCTGACGAAACAGTACAAGAATTGCCTGCTTCAACGCCTCCACTTCTGTAACCGATAACTGCTCCATGTAATCTAACATCTTATTCCTCCTCAATAACCAGCCTCGAAAATGTAAAACCTTGCACAGTCTTAATCTCTTCCTTTAACAAAACCTTCTGCTTCCCATCATTTAGTTCTGTCGCTTCTTGCCATACAAATATTAACTTTTCCAGATCATCGATGCTCTGAACCGTCTCTTCCGTAACGACAAACTTACCATCCACCATATTTCTCTTTCTAAATTCTCGCAATTGCTTCTTCGTATATAAAGGCTTCAGGATAAAATCATCAATCTGAGCTTCCTGTATATCCACTTGTGGCTTCAATGGCTCCGGGTTGAACTCAATCTTCTCACGTTCCCGCTTACTGAAGAGACTCTGTTCCTTGATCACACGATAGTTCATTGTCAGATTAAGACCTTTTTCAAAATCTGCAAGAATTGCTGCTCTTTGCTTACTCTTCGCCAACAGATTAACCAGTGTAATCGTTCTTTCTTCATCCATTACGCCCTCTTGCATAACATAGCGCAAACGTGCTGCTGCTCTGCTGGCAAAGATAGTCTTTTGGTTAATCAGCATATTATATCGCTTCTCGATTAGGTCGAATTGACGTTCAATTTGGTACAGTAGATCAATCGCTTTTTCACAGTTAATAAACGCATTCTCAGCCCGTATCCGGTCAAGACTCCCTGCTGGTAAGTTCAAATAAACTTTTCTCAGTTCTTCCTTGCACTGATCATTTTCACTAAGACCATCGATAATTAGTTCCTTCACAGCTTCTTTGTAACGGTAAAAGCTATCGGTTGTTGTGAGTATCGCATATTTTTTACTATCTGTATTATTGATTTCACGAATTAGAACTTCTTGGATTCCGCGAAATCCGCTTTGATTTGATAAATCATCGAAATACGATCGCATCCCTTCTTGCATATTCGCCAGAAGTTGCACTAGACGTTGCGATGCAGACAGGGCACTGTTTAGAATTTCAATGTTCTTCTCTTGATCACTGCTATAGGTAAAAATATAACTATAGATAGCCAAAATACTTTCACGCTCCTGTTCTTTTTCCTCTGCTAAAAGCTTCTCAAATAATTCGATATATAATTGACTATACTCCGGAAAGAACACCACATAACAGTTCAGGACCTCATCAAATTCCTTCTTAAGCCAGCCCCAATCGATAAAACGCAACAGGCAGACTGATGCCACACTTTCCATCTCTAACAACGGGCCTTCACCAGTATCCTCGGTTCGCCATTCGACCCGCTGATAAGGGACTCTTTCGTTGATAATATTCTGACATTCATCCTCCGTAAGCCCAAGAGTCGAATATGTATTCCTATTCTCCTTATAGAGTTCTACTAAAAATGCCATATAATCATCCACATACTTGCTGCTAAATAACTTATAAAAACCTTCTGGTATCCGGCTCTTAAGATTCATAGTTTAACTCCTATATATCCCTATATATTTAATAATGCGCCTCACGTTTATTCCACATTTGTCATCCATTTTCGGCAAATTTCGACAACACATTCTATATTCGCCGTCGCCGGAAACATATCCACCGCACACCCTCTCTCCACCCGATACCCTCTCTCCTGCAGCACCGCCAAATCCCTCACCAAACTCGTCGGCTTACAAGAAATATACACCAACCGATCCACCCCAAAATCAATAATCCGCTCCAACGCCTTCGGATGAATCCCATCCCGCGGCGGATCCAGCACAATCAGGTCCGGCTTATCAACAATCCTGTCAATCACCTTCAGCACATCCCCGGCAATAAACTCACAATTCCCCAGCCCGTTCAGCGCCGCATTTTCCTTCGCCGCCGCCACGGCCTCTTCCACTATTTCCACCCCGACCACCTTGCCGGCCACCGGCGCAATCATCTGGGCAATGGTTCCTGTTCCGCTATACAAATCAAACACGACCTTATCCTTCGTATCCCCCACATACTCCCTGGCGGTCTCATACAGCACCTCCGCCCCCAGCGAGTTCGTCTGGAAGAATGAAAATGGTGTAATCCGGAACTTCAGTCCCAACAATTCCTCATAAAAATAATCCTGGCCATGCAAAATCACAGTCTCGTCACTCTGCACCACATCTGCCAGACTATCATTTTTGATATGCAAAATCCCCGCAAATGTCCCCGCCAGCGGCAACTCCAACAGCCCGCTCTTCCATCCATGAAGCAGCTCCGTCTCGCCCACGGCAAACCCCTCCGTCTGCGTAGAAGTCACCAATGCCACCAGTATCTCCCCGGTCTTCACCGCCCGCCGCACCAGCAAATGCCGCAAATACCCACTATGCTGCAGCTTCTTATAAAATCCCACTCCCGCCGCATCAAAATACGCCAGCGTAGTTTTCAAAATCTCGGTAAAATCCGTATGTACAATCTTACATTCCGGAGTCGTCACAATATCATAAAAGCTCCCCCGCCGATGCATCCCCAACGCCAGCGGTCCATCCTTATATTCATCACCAAAGGAAAATTCCATCTTATTCCGGTACCCATCCGCCATCGGACTCCCCTTGATCCCTTCAAAAGTATAGCCACTGCACACATGATCCATCAGCGCTTTCACCTGGCTTTCCTTAATCTTCAACTGCTCTTCATATGGCAGACTTTGATACAAACACCCGCCGCAAGTCCCAAAATGCGGGCATGTCCCTTCTGTCTGCTCCAGAGGCGACGGCTCCAGCACTTCCAACAGCCGTCCTTCACATTTGTCTTTCCGCTTTTTGCTCACACCAAACCTGACCGTCTGGCCCGGAATGGCATTCTTAACAATTACTTTTTCTCCCTCTATAAAAAGAACTCCCTTGTTAGGAAATTCTATATATTCCACTTTTGCCTCGCAAATATCGCCCTTTTTCATCTGACATCAACTCCTTGTTCATCTCCTAAAAAACAAGCGTGCCCCAGTTTCTGAGACACGCTCAACATACACTTTATGATTCTTAGAATTTTAATTCGTCCTCGGATTCGTCCTCATCCTCAAAGAAATCATCGTCAAAGTCATCTTCAAAATCATCTTCAAAGTCTTCCAGATAATCTGGAGTAAAGAAACGGTATACACCGTATGCGATTGCTGCTACTGCTGCAACGGCACCGATAATAGCCAGTCCCCAGAGAACACAGTTTTTCTTCTTTTCCTCTTCTTCTTTTCTGTGCAGGAATTCATTCAACTTTGTGGAATTCACAATCTCCTCTACACGGTTCAGTGCATCTTTGCCCATACCATCAAATATGTTTCTATTCATCAATTCACGTCCTTTCTATCGTCATGGCACATTCTTAAATGCGATACTTTGATTATACCATACTTTTTCATTTTTACTATCCTATTTTATTCGATTTTTGCTAAATTATCCCGAAATACGTGACTTTTCTCTACCAATTAATCAATTTTTTGTAACTTCGCAAAAGAAGCGAACATCTTCTTGGTACCGGCAGTATCAAATCCCACCGTTACTTCAAAGTCTTTGCTGCCGTCCTGAATATCCTGAACCGTTCCTTCACCAAATTTAATATGCCGAACACGGTTACCAACTTGATAATCCAGCGACGACGGTTTTTGTACGGTAAATGCTTTGCCAAACGCAGGCTTTGCCCCGTTCCCTGACATCCCGTTCCCTGGCATCCGATTCCCTTCTGGATTCCCCACGTAGCTTGCCGTCGTTGACGCATAGGAATTGGTTTTCATGCCAAACATACCCACCCCCATCTGCTGTTTGGACTGTGTCCATGGCAAACCGTCGGCTTCAGAATCATCCCGGGCGGCCTTCCGTCCCAGTCTGGCCCCCAGTTTATTGGTCTCAATCAATTCCTCCGGTATCTCATCCACAAAGCGGCTAACCGCGGAATAATGCATTTCACCGTTCGTCATCCGCATCCGTGCTCCCGACATCACCAGCCGCTCCCTGGCCCGGGTAATTCCAACATAGCACAAACGACGCTCTTCCTCAACATCAGTCGGATCATCAGACCTGATCGACATACTGCTGGGAAACAGGCCCTCTTCCAGACCACTTAGATAAACCACCGGAAACTCCAGGCCTTTCGCACTATGTAAGGTCATCAGCGTAACCCGGTTCTCCGAATCATCCATCCGGTCAACATCCGCCACCAGGGCCACTTCCTCCAGGAATTCATCCAGATCCGGCTGCTCACTTTCTTCTGCATAGCTGACCGCCTTATTGACCAACTCCTCAATATTCTCCAACCGGGTCTGGGATTCTATCTCTCCCTCCGCCGCCAACTCGTCCTGATAACCGGTTTCCAACAAAACAGCGACAATCAAATCCTGAATACTACAGCCATCTTCCAGCAGCCGGCCGCGGAAATCTTCAATCTGATCCACAAATTTATCAATCTTTCCGGTTGTTTTACCAATTCCCGGTATCGCCTTGGCGCTGACACAGGCATCATAGAAGCTGACTCCCTTCTCCGAAGCCCAGGCCGTGATCTTGCCAACCGTAGTCGCCCCGATTCCCCGCTTCGGCACATTGATAATCCGCTGCACGGCCAGATCATCCTGTCCATTGGCAATCGTCTTTAAGTAACATAAAATATCTTTGATCTCCCGGCGCTGATAGAAGTTGACACCGCCAACCAGACGGTATGGCACATTATACTGGATGCATTTTTCCTCCAGTAAGCGGGATTGGGCATTGGTCCGGTACAACACCGCACAGTCCTGATACTCCCGGCTGCTTTTCAGGATATCACGGACAATTCCATCCGCCTCCTCATAAGACTGTTCATACTGATGGAATTCCACCGGATTACCTTCACCGTTGGCCGTCCACAGCTTTTTATTTTTACGTCTTTGGTTATTGCGAATTACCGCATTGGCCGCATCCAGAATCTGACTGGTGGAACGATAGTTCTGCTCCAGCTTGATTACCTTCGCTCCCGGAAAGGAATCTTCAAAATCCAGGATGTTGCGGATATTGGCGCCGCGGAATTTATAGATCGACTGGTCATCATCACCCACCACACACAGGTTTTTATACTTTCCGGCCAATAACGATATCAGCTGGAACTGGGCGGTATTGGTGTCCTGATACTCGTCCACCATAATGTAACGGAAACGGTCCTGATAATATTCCCGCACCTCCACATTCATCCGCAGTAAATCCACCGTCTTAAAAATCAGATCATCAAAATCCAGGGCATTATTCTTCACCAGCTGCGTCTGATATTCCTGATAAACCTCCGCAAGCTTCTTCTGCCGCCAATCACCCTCAGCATTTAAACGAAATTCCTGCGGACTGATCAGCTCATTCTTCGCCGACGAAATCACCGACAACACGATCCGCTCCCGGTACTGCTTCGGATCCAGGTCCATTTTTTTTATCACCTGCTTCATCAGTGTTCTCTGATCATCGGCATCATAAATTGTAAAATTATTACTATATCCTAAATAATCAATAAATCTCCGTAAGATTTTCACACAGGTAGAGTGAAAGGTACTGACCCAGATACTCTCCGCCCCAAACTGCACCAGTTTGTCCACCCGCTCCCGCATCTCTCCTGCGGCCTTATTGGTAAAGGTAATCGCCATGATATTCCATGGCTTTACCTCTTTTTCTTCAATCAGATAGGCGACCCGGTGAGTCAGTACCCGGGTCTTACCGGAACCGGCACCAGCCAGAATCAACAGCGGCCCTTCCGTATGATATACGGCCTCCTGCTGCATCGGATTTAAAGAATCATAAATACTCATAATATTTGCCCCGCCTTCTTACTTGTCCTCATAACTTGTCCTCATTTAAAACAGAGCCGCCGCCAATCCGATCCGTGCGTCGGCCCTGTTGCTTTCACTTCCTTGCTATCGATACGATCCGTTCCCTACTCTGCGTAAGCAATCACCTCAATCTCCACCTGTGCCCCCTTCGGCAAAGCCGCTACTGCAAATGCCGCTCTGGCCGGGCAGTCACCTTCAAAAAATGTTGCATATACTTCATTCATTGCTGCAAAATCAGCGATATTCTGAAGCAGTACCGTGACTTTTACAACGTTCTTCATAGACAAGCCATCACTCTCCAAAATGTTCTTAATGTTGGTCAGTGACTGTCTGGTCTGGGCTGTGATATCAGCGCCGGCAAATTCGCCGGTAGCCGGATCGATCGGAAGCTGTCCGGATACAAATACAAACTTATCGGCACGAATTGCCTGTGAATATGGCCCGATGGCAGCTGGTGCCTGATTGGTTGCCAATACTTTTTTCATGTTTCATTCCCTCCTTTATCATTAAAAACCATGAAATAACTATAACTTAATTTCCGACTCCCGTCAAGACGACTTGGGATATCATTTACTCATTCCGATACACCTGATTTTATGCGATATATGAAATTAGGTATTTTGAAATTCCCGATTATATATTATAATAACATTAAATAAGGAAGGAGTTGGTGTCAATGAAAAAAAATGTAACCAGAACCATAATCCCATTTATGATGTCTGCACTCATGTTATCCCTAAGCGCCTGCGGAGCCGGAAACAAGACTGCCGGTGAATCCACTGCGGCTTCGGCTGAAACCAGCCAGGCGGCCGATCATGAAGATGCCACAGCAAAACCTGCCGACGTTGATGCTGCCGGCAACCAGGTCCTCTGCGATCAGTCCGATATCCGCATTACAGCCAATGGACTGGAGCCTGACGGAGCAGCCGGTCCCGCTATTGCAGTTACCATTGAAAATGGTTCAAAGATGAATATTACCGTTCAGGTAAAAAGCATTTCGGTAAACGGATATATGCAGGAATGTTCCATGAGCACTTCTGTTCCCGCCGGTGAACTCCTGGATTCTGAAATCAGCCTGGTCCCCGAGTCACTGGACCGATGCGGAATTGAAGCGGTTGCCAAAGCAGATATTGTTCTCCATGTCATTGATGATGCCACCTGGAACACGATTTATGACAGTGATCCGGTTACTTTCACCGTTAAGGGAATGGAGAATTACGTGCAAAACCATGATGACAGTGGTGAGATAATATTCGACGAGAACCAGATTAAGATCGTCTCCAGAGGTCTGAGTGAAACGGATGGGCTATTTGGACCACAGGTAATGTTGTACATAGAAAATAACACCGGAAAAAACATTACCATTCAGGCTCATGATGCACTGGTTAATAATGTTGCCCTTGAGCCGATGCTTTCGACGGAAATAATGGCCGGCAAAAAGACCGTTTGTCCACTGTCATTTATGAGCGCGCAGCTGGAAAAAAATAACATTAGCACGATGGATTCCCTGGAAACTAAGATTCATATCTTTGACAGCGGATTGAATACCATTGCCGATACCAATTCCATTGCGATTAAGCTGAAATAACATCAATAGACGATAACCTGATATACAAACCGATTTATTTGTAGTATAATAAATGCAGCTTAATTTATAAGGAGAAATATATAATGGGTGGCTTATTTGGTGTTTCCTCAAAAGAGGATTGTGTACTGGACTTATTTTTCGGCGTTGACTATCATTCCCATTTAGGCACAATTAAAGGTGGAATGTCAACCATTGGAGAACAGGGCTTTGCCCGCGTGATTCATAATATTCATAACTCTCCATTTCGGACAAAGTTTGAAGATGACTTGCCTGACATGGTCGGCCGCAGCGGCATTGGCTGCATCAGTGATACCGATTCCCAGCCCTTAGTGGTGAAATCTCATTTGGGCGATTACTCCATCTGCTGCGTCGGCAAAATCAACAATGTGGAGGAGTTGATCTGTCAGGCCTTTAACCGGAACGGAGTACATCTGTTAGAGGGCAGCCGCGGGCAGGTGAATACCACGGAGCTCATTGCCCTGCTCATCGACCAGTGTGATTCCTTTGTCGAAGGAATCAGGCGGGTACATGAACTGATTAAAGGCTCTATGACGTTATTGCTTCTGACCCGGGAAGGAATTATTGCCGCCCGGGATAAACTGGGACGGACTCCACTGATCATCGGCCAGAAAAACAGTGCCTTATGTGTGGCCAGTGAATCATTCAGTTTTCTCACCCTCGGTTATCATACCGTCAAAGAACTCGGCCCGGGAGAAATTGTCAGAATTACGCCCGACAATATTGAACCCCTGTGGGCCCCCGGTGAAGAAATGCGTATGTGCTCATTCTTATGGGGATATTATGGTTATCCCTCTTCCACTTATGAGGGTGTCAATGTGGAGACCATGCGGTATCGCTGCGGCGAGCATCTGGCCAGACAGGATGGACCACTGCCGCTCGATGCAGTAGCCGGTGTCCCTGATTCCGGTACCGCTCATGCAATCGGATATGCCAACGCTTCCGGTATCCGGTTTGCCAGACCCTTTATCAAATATACGCCTACATGGCCACGCAGCTTTACTCCGAAAGAACAGCGTCAACGTGATTTGGTTGCCAAGATGAAGCTGATTCCCATTGCCGAGCTGATTCATGATCAGGAATTGCTTTTTATCGACGATTCCATCGTCCGCGGTACCCAATTGCGGGAAACGGCTGAATTTCTTTATGATAACGGGGCCAAAGCTGTCCATATCCGTCCTGCCTGCCCACCCGTACTGTATAGTTGCCAATATCTTAACTTTTCCCGTTCCACCTCCGATATGGACCTGTTTACCCGGCGGACAATTCTTGAGCTGGAAGGTAACTGCACGGA
>Ga0153928_1000638_pt1 | contig 16925 bp, 10 predicted proteins | sample TSNJ012MetaG_FD_106656 | JGI IMG/M metagenome (GOLD analysis project Ga0153928, IMG submission 106656) | Attine ant fungus gardens microbial communities from New Jersey, USA - TSNJ012 MetaG | ecosystem: Host-associated > Fungi > Mycelium > Unclassified | place: USA: New Jersey, Wharton State... | reverse complement strand
TCATTTGAAAAACCGGAAAGAGAATTCGTTATCTTATTAATTAGAATAAAGTCCAGTCCCAGCATAATTAATGTGCATAGTAATATAAAGGCAACTGCCTGAATAATCAGTTTTGAATACCCCTTCATCACACTGGTCAGATTCAGCTCTTCAACAAAAGTCCAATTGGTGCTCTTATCTTGATAATTCGAATAAAGAATCGGTACACCTTGATCCATCTTAACCGTATATGAGTCAAATGCCATCATTCGACTCTCAAAAGTTGGCATATAGTAGAAGGTAAACCCAATTAACTTATGGTTTGGATGGCTAATTACAATCCCTGCTTCATCCAAGATATAAATCATATTATTTTCCACCAATGCATTGACATAACTTTTATATAAAGTTTCCTGAGATGTACTAATTACTACAAAACCAGCAGGATTACCGTTTTCATCCATAATGGTTTTACCATAGGACAATACTACCCCTTTAGGATCTTCCCGGTTGGGAAAATTCATATTCCAGCTTTTCTTTCTAAGCCCACTGATCAAGTAGGTATACCAGGCTGTTTTCTTCAACGCATTAATCCGCTCAGGACTCCCATCGGATGCATAGCCTTCACCCTCTTTAAAAATAATATCTACAGAGGAATCTACTCCTACATTTTGAAAAAATTCATTGGCATACTGCATTACTCCATTCGCTTTTTTTTCATCAAAGTTTTGTATTGTTTCTTGCTGAATAGTTGATTCGATTTCATTGTATATATGTTCCATAACATTTTCCATCGCATTCATATTAATCTGGTTCAAATCACTAATCTGATGAAGGACACCAACTCTTGACTCACCAATTTCATTTTTAAGAAAATCAAACACAAAAACAGAGGTAATAATAAGCCCCAGTAAAACCACAGCATAATTACCTAGAATGATTTTTCTTAGAATTATCGATTTCATGCTTGGAAGTTTTCTTTTTTTCATAATGCCTCCTGTCCTCTGAAAAATAATTATGCTCTCCACTTTCAGTATAGCAAGCTTTTCGTTTTAATAATCTTGTTTATTTGACTCGGTTTTTTTATATTTTGACATTTTGATAATTAACTGTGAAAAACATCCCAAGGCTAAAGAAAGCTGCTACACAAAATCGTGCAACAGCCTTTCATTTAATCCCTTATCTCATTTTAATCTATTATGCCTCTCAATTCCCTGATATATTCTGCATCCGTTCCACAGCAGCCGCCGCATCTAATGCCATCAAAATAGAACTCTAAAAATTGTACCAATATTAGAATTGCTTGTTACGGCAATCTGCCCACCATGCATATCTACGATACTCTTGGCAATTGGCAACCCAAGCCCAAACCCTTTTTCCTCATCATCTCCCCGTGATTTATCACCCCGGTAAAATCGTTCAAAGATATGTGGTAAATCTTCATTTTCAATTACCGCGCTGGAATTTTGGACAGCAAAACAAATCGTGCCGGACTGCTGGTAAAGCGCAACAAAAACCTTGCCGCCTACCGGTTCATACTTGAGCGCATTGTCAATCAAAATCATTGCCAGTTGCTTTAACTGGAGTTCATTTCCGTTTATTTGAATATTATCTTCAACATCCGATTCCAGCAGTATGCTTTTCTCGAATGATACCGCCTCAAACTGCAATAGGCAACGATTGACTGTGATGGTCAGGCTAACATCTGAAAATGGCACATTTTCACTAATAAATTCATTTTTTGTCAGGATTAGCATATCCTCCACAAGGGAACGCATATGTCTGGCTTCCTCTTCGGTGCTGTCAACCCATTGCATTTGTTTTTCAACACTGTCTTCTTTGTGAGAGTACAGGATACTGTTGTTGGCAAGGATTACGGTCAAGGGTGTCTTCAATTCATGCGAAGCGTCCGCGATAAATTGTTTTTGCTGTTCCCACACGGTTTCGATTGGGCGAATCGCCTGCTTTGCTATATATAAACTGATAAAAAAAATCACTAACATAGCGAACAAGGCAATCAGCAACAACGCGATAATAAGTTCAATCATGGATTCCGTAATATAATTTGAGTCGGCAAAGGCTATCCGTGTGGAATTGGCCATATCTGTTCTATAATAAACCAGGCCATATTCATTGATTCTGCCGGTTTGCCTGGTATCTGCCATTACAAACTCAACAGCATTTGCAAGGACAGTTTCATCGATATACATCTCTCGTGAAAGAACTTTTATACCGTTATTATCTCCACTGTATTCAACTGCGCAGATTGCCGTATAAGCCATATCCGGCGAGGTTTTATCCACACCGAGGATTGGCGTATAGGTATCCATCTCGTGTTGTGGCGCGAGAGAAATCCGCATCGAATTTAATAAATCGGAACGCAGATCGGTGTATATATAGATACCTATGGCGCTAAACGTGCAGAGCATTACAATTCCCACAAGCATCATATTTGTAAGAATAAATTTACTCCGAAGTTTTTTCAGCATGGCATGACCTCTAATCGATATCCGATTTTTTGCAGATTCTTGATTGTGACCCTGGAGTTTAAAAACTTTAGTTTTTTACGGAGAAAAGAGATATATGCTTCCACGTTATTGTCCTCGGCTTCCGAATCCATGCCCCACACATTTACGATAAGACTCTCCTTTGTGACGGTGATTTTGGGGTTTGATAACAATATTTGTATGACCTCAAATTCCTTATAGCTTAAATGTACCGATTCATCCTCGCACTTCAAGTCTCCCGATATGAGGTCGAGCGTCAGGTCATCAAATGCTATTTCGTTCATCACAATTTCACCCTGCCTGCGCGTCAGGGCATTTATCCGCGCCAATAGTTCATCAGGCTCAAAGGGCTTTGTCATATAATCGTCTGCACCCGTGTTCAGCCCCAAAACCTTATCCGGTACAGTATCCCTTGCAGTCAGCATAAGAATCGGCGTACTGTTCTTATGTTCGCGCAGTTTTTTTACCACGCTGAATCCATCAAGTTTTGGCAGCATTATGTCCAGTATAATAACGTCATATTGCATCCCGAGGGCATAATCCACACCGCTTTGACCATCATATACCTTGTCCACCAGAAACTTTTTTCCCTGCAAAATATGAAATATCGCGTTTGCCAAACGTTTCTCATCTTCTATAATTAATACCTTCAAACTGCCCACCCTTTCCGCCCGGCTATAAATACTTATTCATTATCTATTTTACCAATTGTTCTGAAAAAGTTCTGAAAAAATTATAGCATAGATTTCAGAACTTTTTAAGAACTTTCTACTAAGATGAATCATAATTAAAGAAAATTGTTACTGTGCACTCCGTGACCAGTAACAGAAAATTCACAGGAGATTTTTTATGAAAAAAACCATACGTCAATGCATAGCCATTTGTTTGATAAGTATCCTCGCCCTCAGCGCTGCCGGATGTGAGAAAACTACTGCGGGCCGCGGTACTGAAACACCCGCCGTCATCGACGGCGCATTAAGTTTTTCAGCGGCGGGAGGATTGTATGCGGAATCCTTTGATCTGATTTTGTCCACCGATATAAAAAACAGCGTCATCCGCTACACGCTGGATGGCAGCGATCCCACAAGTGAGTCCACGCAATACATCGATAAAATTACAATTGAGGATAGAACCGGCGAAGACAATCTGCTCTCAGCCATTGTCGCAAGCGGTGGTGGTGATTTTGGCGGCGGCACCATGACCGAAAGAAACGATGGCGACAGAGAGATGGAAGAACTTCCGGAAGGTGGTTTCCAAGCGGGTGATTTGCCGGAAGGCACTTCCCCAAATGGTGACATGACGCCGCCGGAGGACGGTCTTTCGGATGATGACATGACGCCGCCGGAAGCAATTGAGGATAGCGGCACGGACATAACAGCAGAGGATACACCGGACCGTGCCGACATGAGCAATAACAACCTTGGCGGCGGGAGGGGCGGAAGCAATACCGCTCCCGAAGAAAACGTCTTTAAAGGAACTGTTGTAAAGGCGGCGGTATTTTCAGAAAGCGGTGAAATACTGACCGATATATCCGTCGAATCCTACTTTGTCAGCGAGGATATCTTCACACAGTATGGCGACCTGCCGATTGTCTCTATTGTCACCGATGCGGACAACTTCTATGATGATGAAACCGGCATCTATGTCAATTACGAAGAGTCCGGTTCGGATTGGGAGCGCCCGGTATATTTCGAGATGTTCGAGGCCGACGGCACCTCTGTCATTTCACAGAACATGGGCGTCCGCATCAACGGCGGAACTACCCGGTCACTTGCGCAAAAGGCACTGCGCTTTTACGCAAAATCCAGTTATGATGAAGAAAACCCAACCATCGAATACGAATTATTTGAAGGGCTGACCACCTCTTACAGCGATGACATTCTCACCACCTTCAAAAGGGTTATTCTGCGCAGCAGCGGCAACGACAACTCCGGCACATTATTCCGTGACGCGCTAATGCAGGAACTGGTCAGCGACCTGAATGTGGACACGCAAGCATCCCGCCCCTGCGTTGCCTTTGTCAACGGTGAGTTTTGGGGGATTTACAACATCCGGGAGCGTTACGATGACCATTATTTTGCAAACCATTATGATATTGATACGGACAATGTGGCCGTTTTGGAAATTTCCAGCGGAAGCAGCACTCCCGAAATCAACGAAGGAGATGAAAGTGACCTCGCGTTTTATAATGAGATGATTGCATTCTTTAACAGCAATTCCATGACCGACGAGGTCAGTTATCTTAAAGCGCAGGAATACATCGATATGGACAACCTCATTGATTATTATATCACCAATATTTATTCCGGTAACACGGACTGGCCCGCAAACAACAACGAATTCTGGCGCTATAAGACCGATAACGGCGGTTATGACGATACGGCAGAGTGGTATATGGACGGCCGCTTCCGCTGGATCGTTAAGGATATGGACTGGGGCTTCGGGTTAATGGGGCAGACCAGCAGTGACACACTTGCACACGCTATGAATGAAAGCTCTTCCGGGGAGGGCGGACGAGGGGGCGGGAACAGTGGCTTCACATCCGCGGAGAGTACGCTCATGTTTCGGAAGCTTTTAGAAAACGAGGAGTTTTTGGAGAAATTCATTAACCGCTTTTGCGATGTGATGAATACCAACTATGATACAGATACGGTCGTTGCGCTTATCAATGAGATGAAGACCGCGATTGAACCGGCCATTGAGGAGCAGTCCAACCGCTATCCCAGTTCGGTGTCCAGCGTCAGTTCGTGGGAGTCAAATGTAGAAAAGATGATTCAATTCGCCCAGGAACGCACCGGATATGTACAGGGCTTTTTGCAGAGCAGGTTTTCCCTGTCGGACATTGTGACGGTGACATTGAATACCGACAGCGGTGCCGGGTATATTCGTATTAACGACACCGACATTACAGTTGACACAAGAGGCATATCCGATGCATCCTCATGGAATGGCAGCTATTTTGGCGGGACAACGCAGACATTTGCCGCTGTTGCGCTTAACGGTCATACGTTTGTAAAATTTGTGGTAACCGATACAGCCAGTGGTACGGCAGCTGAGTATACAGACAGCACAATCGAAGTTGCATTAGGCAGCGGCGGAACTGTGGTACAGGCAATTTTCGAGTAAGAGTAATTGATATAAGGGCAGTGAAGTATCTACTTTGGATACTTCACTGCCCTTAATTGTTCCTCCGCACATTTTATCTCCTTTTACGAAATGCCGAAAGTATCCCTGTACCAAAATCCCCAAAGGGAGGTGCTGCCGGAGGATTACCTGCTTTAACTTCTATTTACTGCTCTGGACTCATCGACTTGCATGAAGGAATCGTCTTTGACTTTAATCGATTAATCTTCTCAATTCCCTGATATATTCCGCATCCGTTCCACAGCAGCCGCCGATAATTCCAGCTCCTGCCTCCACCAAAACCTTCATATGCCGTCCGAAAGCAGCAACATCCATATTATAGATAGCTTCTCCCTTCTCATTAATAACCGGCATTCCGGCATTTGGCTTTGCGATAATCGGGACATGGGCAACCTTTTTCATGTTTCGTATTACCGATTCCAACTGATCCGGACCAACGGAGCAATTCAGCCCTACGGCAGCAGCTCCCATTTCCTGCAAAGTTTCTACCGCTTCCACTGCATTACCGCCATATAACGCCGTTCCATCTGCTTCCAGCGTCAGGGTGCACATCATTGGCAGTTCACACACAGCGGATGCCGCATCTAATGCCACCATGGTTTCTTCTACGCCCAGCATCGTCTCAGCAACCAGCAAGTCCACCCCAGCCTCAGCAAGTGCTTCAATCTGTTCTTTATAAACCTCAAATAACCGTTCATAGGTCATATCACCTCTGGGAACCATCAGTTGCCCTGAGGTTGTAATATCCCCAGCCACAAGAGCTTTTCCCTGAACAGCCTGCCTGGAGATAGAAACCAGCTGACTATTCAACTCCCGAACCTGATCTTGCAGCTCGAAGTTCTGCAAACTCACAGAATTCGCTGCAAATGTGGGTGCATATACGATATCACTTCCAGCCTCCACATAAGACTGCTGAAGTTTCAAAAATACCTCGGGATGTTCGATAACCCAAGTCTCGGTAGGCACCCCGCGGGGCATTCCTGCCATGATCAGATTCGAACCTGTTGCTCCATCCAACAACAGCACTTTATTCTCTGCAAGTGTAGCGAATTCCTGCTTGGTCATAGAAAATCCTTTCTTATTCTGTGGCTTCCTGGGTTTCTGCCGGCGTTTCTGTGGCTTCATCTGCGGCTGTTGTATCTGCACCATCAGTTGCTGCCGCATCTGCTTCAGTACCAGCTGCATCACTATCCTGTAATTCCACATCTGCTCCAGCTTCATCAGTCACCGCAGCATCCGTTGTATCATCGGTTGTATCTTCCGTAGTATCTTCTATTTTCAGTGAATAAGATTCTTTATCCGTAAGCGTAACCTTTTTCCAGGTACTCTTTTCAACCTTAACATCAGCCTCTTTTAGCCAGCCATCAACGATATCATCAAAAGCCTCCTGCCTTTTTGTCTCCGTTAAAGATTCTTTCTTCGTCTGTGTCGCTTCCGGATCTGTCACCTTATCCATCCGAACGATGAAATATCCGGCATTGCCTTCCACGATGCCATCATACAGCTGCCCATCCTGAAGATCCTGAGCAATCTCTTTTACCGCATCATCAACTGTTCCCTCATCCTCTTCACCAAAGGAAGTGGTAGACGTCATGTAATCATCATCTTTTTCCTCGGTATAGGCTTTCATGTCAAATGAAGCAATATCTTCCTGGGCTTTATATTCCTCTAACAGGGTTTCCATCTTGCTCTTAATTTCTGCCTTCGCTTCATCATCCATGTCACTTGTTGACAGGAACGTGTAAGTTATCGAAGACTGATTTGCCTCCTCGTCCGTAACTTCAATTGTTACATCTGCAAGCATTGGCTCAAAAGCTTTTTCATAATAGGTATTCAGTTCCATATATTCTTCTGCATCTGCCTGCGTTACACCAATCCGGTTCAATACATCCGCATCATTTGCTTCGATAAAAGATTTTGCAGCTTCGGTAATTTTTGTTTTTTCTGCGTCGGTAAGTTCAACTTGGTAATCTGCTGCACGGGCTCTTACAAGACACATCTTTTCAATTTTCTCAATCACATCATTCTTCGTCTCTTCCCCGTAGGTAACATCGCTGTCATCCTCTTTGGTATCCCAAATGTCGGTACTTTCGCTTCCATACATAGCTGCAAACTGTTTGTAATAATATTCATTCTGAGCCTGAGTATAACGCACTGCCAGGCTTGCCACACCTAATGGAATTGCTTCTTCATTAACCGTTACAACTGTTTTTGTCCCATCCAGTTTTGCTGTTCCGCACCCTGTGATTCCGATCACACCCATTGTCAGCACCAGAAGTCCACAGGCTGCTCTTATCTTAAAATTTTTCATTTTGTCCTCCATCACCATTGATTCATATATCCAGGATAATTCCCTAACTTGTACATTATAGACTATTTCGCCAAAAAACTCAACATCTCTTCAAGCAGTTGATGTGTTTTATCCAGAATAACCTTCATATCTTTGGCGCTTTTCGTATTTTTTCTTATTGTTTTATATAAGAAATACGGATTTTTGTCAATCTTGAAGGTCAGATCAGGAGCATACTTTTCAAGCAGTTCAGGAATGTTAGCCGGATTTAGCCGAGCCTTTTCATGCATCGAAAGCTTGACCGTCTCCGATTGCTGCTTCACTTCCAGTACATCGGCTCTGTGCGCCAGTGCTTTCATATTGGCAATGGCCAGAAGATTCAGCACCGGTTTCGGCGGTTCACCAAAGCGGTCCATCAGCTCCTCCAGCATATCCTCATACTCTTCATCGCTTTCAATTCCGGCAATCCTTTTATATATATCCAGCTTCTGATATTCGTTGGGAATATATTTTTCCGGAATATAGGCATCCATACTCAGGTCAATGGTCGTTTCAAAGTCCTCCTGCTGTGTAATGCCCTTAGCTTCTTTCACCGCTTCATTCAGCATCTTGCAGAACAGATCGTACCCGACTGCCTCCATATGACCGTGCTGCTGAGCCCCCAGAAGATTACCGGCACCCCGGATTTCCAGGTCCCGCATAGCAATCTTAAAGCCACTGCCAAGCTCGGTATATTCGCGAATAGCATGGAGTCTCTTTTCCGCTACTTCCTTTAATATTTTGTTCCGTTTATACATTAAAAATGCATATGCGGTTCGATTCGAACGTCCCACCCGGCCTCGCAGCTGATAAAGCTGAGATAATCCCATCTGATCGGAATCATGGATAACAATCGTATTTACATTAGATATATCCAGTCCTGTTTCAATAATTGTAGTGGCAACCAGCACATCAATGTCGCCATTGATAAACCTATACATGATTTTTTCCAGTTCCCGTTCCTTCATCTGTCCATGAGCAAATGATACATTTGCATCCGGTACCAGCCTGGCAATCCTGCCGGCCACATCGGCAATACTATTGACCCGATTATACACATAATACACCTGACCTTCCCTGGCCAGTTCCCGATTGATCGCCTCCCGGATCATTTCTTCGTTATATTCCAGTACATAGGTCTGAATCGGTACCCGATCCATCGGTGCTTCTTCCAGCACGCTCATATCCCGGATACCAATCAGACTCATATGCAATGTTCGGGGAATCGGCGTCGCAGTGAGCGTTAAGACATCTACATTTTCTTTTAATTTCTTAATTTTTTCCTTGTGGGTCACACCAAAGCGCTGCTCCTCATCGATGATCAACAGTCCCAGACTCTTAAACTGAACATCGGCCGAAAGCACCCGATGAGTACCGATGACAATATCCACCAATCCCTTTTTCAAATCCGCCACCGTCTTCTTCTGCTCAGCGGCAGTTCGAAAACGGCATAACAGATCCACCCGCACAGGGAAATCCTTCATCCGCTGCACAAAGGTATTATAGTGCTGCTGAGCAAGAATCGTCGTAGGCACCAGATACACCACCTGCTTGCCTTCCTGAATTGCTTTAAATGCCACGCGGATGGCAATTTCCGTTTTTCCATAACCCACATCACCGCAGATTAACCGATCCATAATCCGCTTGCTTTCCATGTCTCTTTTGGCTGCTTCAATGGCCAGCAGCTGATCTTCTGTCTCCTCGAAGGGAAACATCTCTTCGAATTCCTGCTGCCATACCGTATCGCCGCCGTATACATACCCTTCCTGCTCCTGTCGGACAGCATATAACTGCACCAGATCTTTGGCAATATCCTTTACGGCACCTCTTACGCGAGTTTTAGTCTTATTCCACTCCTGACCGCCAAGCTTATTCAGTTTCGGCTTTTTCGCATCTGCATCCGCATATTTCTGCAGCGCTTCCAACTGGGTAGCCAAGATGTAAAGATTGCTCTTGCCGGCATACTCAATCTTGATATAGTCCTTAATAGTTCTATCCACTTCAACCTTTTCAATGCCTTTATAAACTCCCAGGCCATGGTTTTCGTGGACAACATAATCGCCTACGCTAAGTTCGTTAAAACTATTGATCTTCTTACCGCTGTATTCCTGCTTCTTTCTTCTCTTTTTCTTTTCCTTGCCAAAGATGTCCGTCTCAGTGATCAGGACAAACTTGATCAATGGATACTCAAACCCCCGATGAGCATGACCATAACCAACCTTAATCTCACCTGAGCAGATCAATCTTGATGGATCGTCACTGTAGAAGCTGTTCAATCCTTCTTCCTGCAGGTTCTTAGCCAAACGCTCCGCCCTGGTCCTCGAACCGGACAGCAAAGCCACCTGATAACCGGCTTTTTTAAAAACTTTCAAATCCTTTACCAGCAGGTCGAAACTGTTGTTATATGGGTTCACTGACTTAACAGTTATCTGGTATTTCTGATAAAAATCCCAGACGCTCAGCTGGGGTTCCATGGTGGATAGTGCCAGACACCCTCTTCGGTTCAGCATCTGGGTGATCTCATTACGACTTTTTAAAAGTTTCGTCTGTCCCGGAAGCAGATACCCTTTCTCCAGGCGGTGAATCATGCTTTCGCGAAACTCAGTCTCCACCGCATCCGCCGTTTCCGCAAGCCGGTTTGGCTCATCGATGATAATCATCGCATCCTGGGAAAAATACTCAAGGAAGCATACGGCAGCTTCATAAAAGTAATGCAGATAATTCTCTGCTCCGGCAAAATACTCAAACTCTTCCACCTGCTCACATATTTCTTTAGTATGCTCATTCAGGCGGGCGCCTTCTTCGGTTTTAAAGTCATCCCGGAATGCCTTAACGCACCGTTTTGATTCTGCTTTAATTTCTTTGATTCCCCGGTCGATCAGTTCATCATCCAAGACCAGCTCTGATGCGGGATACAGCCGGATCTCATCCAGATTCTCAATCGAGCGCTGGCTTTGTGCTTCAAAGCTTCGGATGGAATCAATCTCATCACCCCACAATTCGATACGCCACGGATTTTCCTCAGTCAAAGGAAAAATATCGATAATTCCGCCACGAATAGAGAACTGCCCGGATGTTTCTACCTGAGCCGTTCTCTTATATCCCATTAAGACCAAATCCCTTTTCAGTTTTTCCAGATCAATACTGCTGTCATTTTGAAAGGTTAATACCTTGCTTTCTATCACCGACAGAGGGATCAGGTAATCCATACATCCTGCGATACTGGTAATTACCGTAATCTTTTTGCCCTCCAGCAGCTGCTTAATTACCTGCATCCGCTGTTTCGTCAATAGATTCCCATGGATATCTGCCTGATAAAAAATCAAATCCTTGGCTGGGTAAAGCATTGCTTCCGATTCGTAAAAGCGATAGTCCTCATATAATGCTTTTGCCTTCAGATCATTCTCCGCAATGATAAGTTTTTTTCCTTTGCCCTCCGACAGTCCACAGATAAAATGTGCCTTTTGGGATTCCATACATCCGGATACCTGTACCAGTCCCTTATGCTGATGAATACTTTTCTTGATTTCTTCAAACTCTGCCAGACCCTGCAGCGGTTGAATTAATGATTCCATAGATTATTCCTTTACTGTTCGCTTCCTGTTATACTCATTCATGGCCGGGTCGATCCCCTCCGTTAAGATCATTGAAATAGCTCTCCCGCAGTCGCTGATAGATTCCTCCAAAAGCTTTCGTTCTTCCTTAGAAAAACGTCCTAATACATAGTCTGCCAAATCCCATCCCTTAGGTTTCTCACCAACGCCAATCTTAATTCGCATAAAATTCCGGGTACCAAGATGCTCAATGATACTTTTAATCCCATTGTGCCCGCCGGCACTTCCCTTTCGCCGCAGCCGCAGCTGTCCGGGTGCAAGGCTGACATCATCATAGAGAATGATCAATTCATTCTCCGGATCAACTTTATAGTAATCTACCAGCTCCCGTACCGCTTCCCCGCTCAAATTCATATAAGTTACCGGTTTGGCCAGAATTACCGGCCGGGAGCCAATCCGGCCTTTCCCATACATTGCCTTGTGTTTTAAACCGGAGTACGGAATCTGGTATTCCTCAATCAGATAATCAATTGCATCAAATCCCACATTATGCCTGGTATGCTCATATTGCCTGGTGGGGTTACCCAGTCCTACGATAATATACATAGTCTCTTTTTCTCCTCATTATGACAGTATTAAGACAGTTCAAACATCCCCGTGTACAACTGATAATATTTTCCACCTTGTTTCAGCAAGTCCTCATGATCTCCCCGCTCGATGATTTCTCCATGCTCAAGAACCATAATTGCATTAGAATTGCGTACTGTCGATAGGCGATGGGCAATTACCAGAACCGTCCGTCCTTTCATCAGCTGATCCATTCCCTTTTCGATCAAAGCCTCAGTTCGGGTATCAATGGATGATGTTGCCTCATCCAAGATCAATACCGGAGGGTCTGCCACTGCTGCTCTGGCGATTGCCAGAAGCTGCCGCTGTCCCTGAGAAAGATTAGTGCCATCTGCTTTTAAAACAGTCTCATAGCCGTCCGGTAAATGGCGAATAAACGAATCTGCATTGGCCAATACTGCTGCCGCCTTCACTTCTTCATCCGTAGCATCCAGCTTTCCGTAACGGATATTCTCCATAACCGTATCCGTAAATAGATGGGTATCCTGCAATACCATGGACAGTGAGCGGCGCAAATCCGCTTTCTTAATCTTATTAATATTGATTCCGTCAAAACGGATTCTTCCTTCCGGCACATCGTAAAACCGGTTGATCAGGTTGGTGATCGTCGTTTTACCCGCACCGGTTGAACCGACAAAAGCAATCTTCTGTTCCGGCTTAGCATAGAGCGAGACATGCTTTAGTACTTGCTTATCTTCTTCATAACCAAAGTCTACATCCACCAGGTCAATAGCACCCTGCACCTTGGTATATGTAACCGTACCATCTGCCTTATGAGGATGTTTCCATGCCCATATCCCGGTTCTTGTATCGCTTTCACGCAGATTACCTTCACTGTCCTCTGCCGCATGGACCAGGGTTACATAACCATCATCCACTTCTGCGTCTTCATCCATCAGCTTGAATATCCGTTCCGCGCCGGCAAGTGCCGACAAAACAGCATTAAGCTGCTGTGAGATCTGCCCGATCGGTCTCATCATATTACCCACAAACTGCAAAAAGGCAACTACTGTACCAAGACTCAGACGACCGATAATCGCCAGAATACTTCCTGCCATTGCCACAATTCCGTACAGGACATTAGAAACATTAGACATTACCGGCATCATAACATTTGCAAAAATATTTGCACTTGTTGCAGCCTGGCGAAGATCTTCGTTAATGATGGAGAACTGTCGTTTCGAATGATCTTCATGACAGAAAACTTTCACCACCCGCTGTCCTTCAATCAACTCCTCAATATATCCATTTACTTTTCCAATCTCAGCTTGCTGTTTAACAAAGTACTTACCACTTTTTTCTCCCAGAATGCTGATAATCTTGATCATCAAAAACAAACCGCCAACCACCAGAATAGTCAGTTCCCAACTATAGATGACCATCATTAAAAATATTCCGATAACACTGATCGCAGAAGAAACCAGACTGATAATACTTTCTGTCAGCAATAGATTGATCGCATCGGTATCATTGGTATAGCAGCTCATAATATCCCCATTGGCATGGGTATCAAAATATTTGATCGGCAGCTTTTCCATCTTTGCAAATAAATCAACACGGATTTTGTACAAAGTCTTAGTTGCTACCTGCAGCATCAGCCGGTTATAGAGGTAGGCACATAGCGCCCCTGCCACATAGATTCCACCCATCAGTAACAGTTTCTGGATCAGCTGCTGTACTAACTCCTCCTGATATCCCCTGGAAAGGGGCAGGATACAACTGTCAATAATCCCTCTGACAAATGACATCCCGATCACATCCGACAAGCCACTAAAAATAACACAGATGAAAACAATCGCCAGCATTAATTTCATGTCTTTCATATATGCCAAAAGCCGCTTTATCGTTGGCTTTATGTCGGTCTTCTTTTCTTCAGGCTTTTTATTCTTGTTCTTCGCCGTCATTTTGTCCCCCTTCCTGTGTACTTTGCTGCTGAGAGTAATATACTTCCTGATAAATCTGATTATTCTTAAGCAGATCTTCATGGGTTCCAGTCGCATTGATCATACCGTCTTCCATGACAATAATCTGATCCGCATCCATAACTGATGCAATCCGCTGGGCAATGATCAGTGTTGTTGTTCCTTTTAGCTTTTCTTTAAATGCCGTCCGGATTTTACTATCCGTAGCAGTATCTACCGCACTGGTAGAGTCATCCAATATTACAATCTTCGGAGATTTTAACAATGCTCTGGCAATACAAAGCCTTTGCTTCTGACCGCCGGATACATTAATGCCGCCCTGTCCCAGATCAGTTTCATACTGCTTGGGAAATTCCATGATAAAATCATGGGCGCATGCCCACTTACAGGCTTCTTCAATCTGCTCGTCAGTGGCATCCGGATTACCCCATTTCAGATTCTCTTTAATGGTACCGGAGAACAACACATTTTTCTGCAGTACCATCGCAACATCATTACGCAGTATCGGCAGGGTATAGTCTTTAACCGAATTGCCTCCCACCAGTAATTCACCTTTTGTAATATCATACAACCGGGGGATTAACTGTACCAGCGTGGTTTTTCCGGAACCGGTACCGCCGATAATTCCTACGGTCTGCCCGGAAGGGATATTCAGATTAATATCCTTAAGTGTCTCTTCCGCCGATTCTTTTGCATACCGGAAGGAAACCTGTCTGAATTCAATCGAACCATTCTCAAGCTGTAAGCCCTCTTCTGCAGTATCATCGGTTATGTCCACCGCAGCATTCAGCACCTCCACAATACGGGAAATGGAAGCTCTGGACAGAACCAGATTGATCAGTACCATTGCTACCATCATCAGCGCAACCAAAATCTGAATAATATAGGTGGTAAAGCTGGAGAGCTGCCCCAATTCTATCTCTCCATCCATAATCAGTGAATTCCCGAACCAAAGTGCGGCAATGATGCAAAGACTCATGCACAGCATCATCAGCGGCATTCCCCAGATAACAACCTTTTCTGCACTCAACTGAGTACTTCGTACCTCTTCCGCGCTTTTCTGGAATTTTTTGTTCTCATGACCTTCCCGCACAAAAGCTTTTACTACCCGAATACCGGTCAGATTCTCCTGCACATCCAAGTTCAGCTGATCATAGCGTTTCAGCATTTCCTTGAATCTGGGCATCGCTGTCGAAGAAATAAGCACCATCGCAATTGCCAGTATCGGAACCACTGCCACAAAGATGGCAGAAAGCTTTGTACTGATGCGAAGTGCCATCAGTAATGCTCCTAAAAAGGTCAGGGGCGCTCTGGCTCCGACCCGAATCAGCATCATAAATGCCCTTTGCATATTGGTAATGTCAGTTGTCAGACGGGTGATCAAAGATGCTGTGGAAAACTGGTCAACATTGCGGAAGGAAAAATCCTGCACCTTATCAAACATCTCTTTACGGACGTTAGCCGCCAATCCCATGCTTCCCTCAGCCGCATATTTTGCCGAAAGACTTCCAAACATCAGCGATACCATCGCCACAACAATCATCAAAATACCCATTTTAATGGTGTAGGGGAGTCCCCCCGCACCTTGAATCCCGTTATCAATGATCAAAGCCATAATAAATGGAATCAATAATTCCATCAATACTTCCCCCAGCATTGTAACCGGTGTTAATATTACTTGCTTCTTATATGCTCCTAAATAATGGAGTAATTGTCTCATCTTCTTATCCTCTAGTTAAAATACACAAGTTCCTCTTTCAAAGGTTCACAAGGAATGATTTCCTTTGCATACAGCACCGGCCCCTCATCCCGGTAGACCTCTACATATTCCCAACCAACCTCTGCAGTTACCGAAACCCAGCTTCCCGTAGTAAGCTCAGGCGCCTCTTTACTCTTGCAGACATAGCCGATAAATGTAGTATCATCCGCGCAGCATGTCATGGCCATTCGCCCCGGTACAAAAAACTCTGCTTTATGATCCTTGCTCTTTAATACAATTCCTTTGAATTTTACTGTTTTTCCTTCATAATCCTCAGGATTATCCCGCATATCCACATACCAGATGCCATAATCTTCTTCCATAATATCAATTACATCCCCATCCAGGTCGTAAGGCATGGACTCTTCGAAGATATCGCAGACCTGCCCGCTCTCATTCTCGAACAGAATCTCCGCCCGTTGGTTCACCACCTTGACGCTGCGGCGGAATCCGGCCAGGGGCAGCTCTCTATTGCAGCGATTAAAGATAACCAGATCGGTGTTCCTTATCATCTCCACAAAAAGTGGCTTTAGATTATTCATATACACCTGAAAACAACTTGCATCCACGGTGGTGATCTGCTGCACAATACCCCAGCCTTTGGGCATCTTCATTTCTTCTATCTGTGAAACCGGCCACATCCCGTTATATTCAATCAATACACGGGCGGGACGGTGCTTCTTGTCCATATATTCCAGCGAATCGGTACTCAGGTCTTCCGGTTCTTCTAGTATTTCCACAACTGTATGAGTCTTCTTTAACAGTGCTTTATCATATTCCACTTCCCCTTCTTCACAAAGGATCAAAAGGGTTCTGCCTGCAATTTCAAAATAATCTTGTCCAATCGTATACTCTAAGAAAGTGGATTTTCCACCTTCCAGAAAACCCGCTGCCAGATATACCGGTGTCTGGATATCGTCAATATCATCATATAATCCCATATTTTCACCTGATTTTCCTTTATATTTGTACGTTCAGAAAAAGTGAACCTCACACGACTAAAGTCACGTGCTTCATGGATCACTCCACAAATTTCCTGCTTCCCAGACCTCGCAACCTACTATCTCCACAGGCGTTAATTTCCGTAGTCCCTACGGTATTTTC
>Ga0153928_1000637_pt1 | contig 16930 bp, 16 predicted proteins | sample TSNJ012MetaG_FD_106656 | JGI IMG/M metagenome (GOLD analysis project Ga0153928, IMG submission 106656) | Attine ant fungus gardens microbial communities from New Jersey, USA - TSNJ012 MetaG | ecosystem: Host-associated > Fungi > Mycelium > Unclassified | place: USA: New Jersey, Wharton State... | reverse complement strand
GTCGTTGCCTGCATTGGCGGCAAGCCGCCAGCGGCCGAGCCAGTCGGTGGTGTTGGGCAGGAACTTGTTGCCGCGGCCGGCGCCGCCGATCGGCGTGCCGTCGCTGAAAGCAGGTGTCGGCTGCGTGATCGACGAGACGCCGCGCTTCCACCACAAATAAACAAACATCGTGTGGCCGTCGTCGAGCGGCACCCAGGCGCGCGCATGCACGTGGCTCGCAAACTCGCCGTTGGGCGCAAACGTCCAGAACGGAAAGCCGAAGCTCGCGAAGCGCCAATAGGTGCGCCCCTGCCCGGCGGCGCGGTACGCCCCGTACTGGGTACCCCACGGCGTGTCGGCGATGTGGTACTGCGGCGCCCGGTCGGTGATGGTGTCGTGAACCGGGCCGTCCTCGGGGACCTCGTCCGGATCGACGTGCCCGGCGTGCAGGAAACCGAAGTGAGAGGTGTCGATTTCACCCTCGAGCGCCTGCAGATAATTGCAGTCGCGCTGGATCAGCGCGACGCCGACCTCGTCCTCGGGGATTTGCAGAACCTCGAACCCGGGCAGCGGCGGCGCCTCGGCCTGCGCGCCCATGTAGACCCAAACGAGCCCGGCGCGCTCGACCGCGCGATACGCTTTCGCCTTGACCTTGTGTTTGAAATCCTGCTGCGGGATCACGCTCGGCATGTCGAGGCAATTGCCGTCGACGTCGTATTTCCAGCCGTGATAGATGCAGCGGATGCCGCCTTCCTCGTTGCGGCCGAGGAACAGCGAGGCGCAGCGATGCGGGCAGCGGTGGTCCATCACGCCGACCCGGCCGGCGCTGTCGCGAAACGCGATCAGCTTCTCGCCCAGCAGCATCAGGCGCACCGGCGCGCCGTCGCGCACCAGCTCGGAGGAGTAGGCCGCCGGCAACCAGTAGCGGCGCATCAGATCGCCCATGACGGTGCCGGGGCCGACCTGCGTGAGTTCTTTGCTTTCCCGTTCCGTCGTCATGTTGATTCTCCCGAGTTGGCTGCGGGCTCTCGAACCATATCACTCCGCGGCGGCAGGCGCGTGCAGAGCATTCGTAATCGCGGGCGACAGGTAGGCGCCCTGGCGCAGCAGTTCGCGCTGGATCGTGGCGACGTCGAGATCGCGCGGACGACGCCGCGCGCCGGCCGCGAGCGCGGCGGCGATGCCGGCGGCCTGGCCGGTGAGCCAGCACTGCGGAATTTCGCGCAGGAAAGAATGCGAGTTCGGATCGCAGGCGATGTGCCGCCCCGCGCCCAAAATGTTCTCGAGGCCGGCCGGCAGCAGCGCGCCGTACGGCACCGAGACGCTGGGAAACTTCGGCGAAAGCGAGGGCGACACGCCGATCTCGTCATCGAACACGCGGCCGGTCGGCCACTGCTCGCGCGTCACCTTGCGGGCGCCGACGAGGCGTCGGCTGTGACGCACGCCGATTTGCGGCGCGCCCAGCATCAGGAACGCATCGGCAAAGCCGGGCGCGGCCGCGCGGTAAAGCTCGACGTGGCCGACCGCCAGCTCGCGCGAGCGCAGATCGACCGCGGTGAGGTCGTCGACGTCGACCGCGCTGTAGCCCGCAAGCCGCGGGCCCATGAACAGCGCGACGTCGTTCCTCCACGACACGAACGGCTTCTCGAAAAATTTCAGCCTGGCGCGGCCCTGCGCCATGAAGGCGGCAAAGCCGTCCGGGTCGTCGCGCCGGAACGCGAGCCAACGTTCCATGTCGACGCCGCCCATCAGGAAGGCGGTGTTGATGCAATGGTGGATGTCGCCGCTGTCGATGTCGGATTCGCATTCTCCGCCGGCACGCGCGATCAGATCCGCATCGCCGGTCGCGTCGACCGTCACCTTGGCGAATACCGCGTGCCGGCCTTCCTTGCTTTCGAATACCGCGCCCTTCACGGCACCGTCTTCAACGATCGGCGCGGCGCACCACGCGTGCAGCAGCAGGCGCGCCTTCGCCTCGCCGACCATGCGCATCGACAGCGTCTTGAGCGCCTCGGGATCGATGGTGGGCGAGAACGTGACGATGCCGTGATAGGCGGCGGTGCGCGCGGCCCAATAGGCGGCGCGCGCCGCGTCGCGGCTGCCCCATTGCGCGCGCGGCGGCCCCTGGATCGCGTCCTTGGGCAGGCGTTCCATCAGCTCGCCGGCGATGCCACGAATGACGGGCCGGCCCGACCAGTCGGTCATGCGGTCGATCCAGATGACGAGACCGCCGGTGGAAAGGCCGCCCAAATGGTTGTAGCGCTCGACCAGCAGCACGTCGGCGCCGAGCCGCGCCGCCGCGACCGCGGCAGCCGTGCCGGCCGGCCCGCCGCCCACCACCAGCACGTCGGTCTCCGCGTAAACCGGAATGTCGCGCGCCGGCTCGGCGAAGGTCTTGCTCGGCCGCGCACGCCGCGCGCGGGTGCCGCCGCCGAAGGATTCGAGCCCCTGCTCGGCGCCGATGCTGCTGCTGTAGTTCGCCGCAGCGGGACCGTCGGGAAAGATTTCGCTCTCGCGCGTTGTGGCTCCGCGCGGGCCGTCTTTATCGTTGCTCATGGGCAGGAGCTTAGCATGCCGCAGCGTAGCCCGCATGGAGCGAAGCGAAATGCGGGGCCGCCCCCGGATTGCGCGCTGGCGCGCTTCATCCGGGCCACGGCACTCACGCGAACGCCTTGCGCAAACGCGCCCAATCGGCGAGCGCGGCCTCCTGGCCGGGCATCAGACAAATGACGAGTTGGGTGTAGCCGGCGCCGCGCAGGGCCTCGATGCGCGCTTTGATCTCGGGCTCGGTAGCCGTGAAGCTCGTGGCGCGGATCAGGTCGGCGGTGATGAACGGCCGCTCCTGCGGCTTGATGACCATGAGATGGCCGCGGTGGTTCTCGAGATGTCGCGTTTGCGGGTCGAAGTCGCGCGCGAGCTTGATATAGCCCTCGATCTCGGCGCGCTGGGTCGGCATGGGGGTGCCCGGCTTGAGCCCGGCGAGCGCCTCGTCGGCGGCGCGGTGCAGCATCACGGCGGCGCGCGGACCCGCCTGCGCCATGGCGCGCTCGGAATCCGCCGGCTCGCCCTCACCGAGCACGCAGCCGACCGCAAATGCGGTGGCGGAAAGATCGCCGGGCGCGTGGCCGGCGTTTTGCCATTCCGTCCGCATCGCCTCGACTTCGCGCACGCCGGTCTCGACGTTGCTCACGAAATCGATCCAGCCGGCGTTAAGCCGCGCCGCGAGCGCGCGCGTGCGCGGACCGTAGGCGGAAACATGCAGCTTGATCGGATCGCGCGTGTTGACGAGGTCGAGCTCCGGATTGAGGAACCTGATTTTGCGCCGTTCGCCTTCCATCTCGAAGTCGACGGTCTCGCCGCGCAAAAGCCCGTATATTTGCCCGATGTAGGTCTCCATCGCCTTCATCTTGACCGCGCCGAAGCCCATGGCGCGCCGCGCCGTGAACCCGGTGCCGATGCCGAAGTCGATGCGGCCGGGCGCGAGCTTGTTGAGACTCGCGAGCGCGTTGGCGGTGACCGGCGCGATGCGGTTCGAGGGCACCAGCACCCCGGTGCCGAGCCTTATGCGCCGCGTGTTGACCGCCGCCGCCGCCATGGCGACGAAACAATCGGCGGTGAGCATCTGGGTGTCGTAGAACCAAGCGTGGGTAAAGCCGAGTTCCTCAGCGCGCTTGGCGATCGTCCAGGAATCCGCCGCCGCCGGGAGCCCAATGCCGAAGTCCATCGTGTCCTCCCCGTTGTCCGGTTGTTCGAGGCATAATAGCGTCAACGTAGCCCGCAGCCTGTAGCCCGCATGCAGCGAAGCCAAATGCGGGAATCCCGGATTTCGCGCTAACGCGCTTCATCCGGGCTACAATGGAGCCCTCGCCATGCCGAGCCAATGGGAATACCGCGGCGTCCTTCCCGCCATGCAGCTGCCGTTCGATCAGGATCTCGCGATCGACGAGCCCGAGCTGCGGCGCTTTACGAGCTGGCTTGCCGGCCACAAGGGCATCGGCGGGCTCGTGACCAACGGGCACACCGGCGAAGTCTTCGCGCTCACGGCGAAGCAACGCGCCGAGGCGACGCGCATCGTGGCGAGCGAGGTCGCCGGCCGCCTGCCGGTCGTTTCGGGCATCTGCTGCGAGGGCATCGCCGAGGCGGTCGAGCACGCGGGGATGGCGCGCGAAGCCGGCGCGAGCGCGCTCCTCGTCATGCCGCCGCACCAGTGGCTGCGCTTCGGCATGCGCCAGCCGGAGAACGTGGTCGACCACTTCGCGGCGATCGGCAAGGCCTCGGGCCTCGACCTCGTCGTGCATGTCTATCCGTCGTGGACGCGCGCCGCCTATTCGTTCGAGACGCTGGCGGCGCTGGCGCGGCTGCCCTTCGTCAAATGCATGAAGGTCGGCACGCGCGACATGAACAAATACGCGCGCGACGTCCGCACGATCCGCGAAGCCGACCCGAGCGTCACCGTGCTGACCTGCCACGACGAATATCTGCTCGCCTCGATGGTGCAGGGGGTCGACGGCGCGCTGGTCGGTTTCGGCTCGTTCATCCCGCAGATGATCGTCGATCTTTACGCTGCCGTTTGCGCGGGCGACCTCAAGCGCGCCATGGACCTCCAGTTCCGCATCAACCCGCTCAAGGACGTGGTCTACGGCGGCGGCGAGCCGTCGGGCGACGCCCACGCGCGCATGAAGATGGCGATGTATCTCGCCGGCATCCTCCGCTCGCCGGCGGTGCAGCCGCCCACCCGCCTGCCTTCCGCCGCCGAGACCGAGGCGATCAAGAGCGCGCTGCGCGCGGCTGGGACGCTGCGGCAGGAGGCGGCGTGATCCCGCCACGTCATTGCGAGCGAAGCGAAGCAATCCAGGGCGACGCCCCTGCGGGGCTCCTCGCAATGACGACTACGCATGATGCCCAATGACCGGATGCGGCCGGTAGGCATCCGATAGGCTGCTCAATTCTTCTTCACTGAGCTTGAGCTCGACGGCCGCGCAGGCGTCGTCGATGTGATGCGGCTTGCTCGCGCCGATCAGCGGCGCGGTGACGCCCGGCTGCGCCATGAGCCAGGCGAGCGCCACCTGCGCATGCGAAACGCCGCGCCGGCGCGCGATCTCGCCCACGCGCGCGAGCACCGCCTCATCCGACTCGTGCGCGTAGAAACGTCGCGCGATGTCGTCGGTCCGGGCGCGCACGGTTTCGGCTCCCCCGGCGCGGTTGCCGGCGAGCAAGCCGCGCGCGAGCGGGCTCCATGGGAGCACGCCGACGCCTTCGGCGACGCACAACGGGATCATCTCGCGCTCTTCCTCGCGATAGACGAGGTTGTAGTGGCTTTGCATCGTGGCGAAGCGGGCCGCGCCCGCGGCGTCGCAGCGCGCGATGAGCCGGGCGAAGCGCCACGCGTGCATGGACGAGGCGCCGATATGAAGCGCCTGGCCGGCGCGCACGACGTCGTCGAGCGCGGCGATCGTCTCGTCCATGGGCGTTTCCGCATCGAAGCGATGGATCTGATAGAGGTCGAGGTAGTCGACGCCGAGCCGGCGCAGGGAATCCTCGATCCCGTGCCGGATGTGCTTGCGCGAGAGCCCGCGCGCGTTGGGATCGTCGCCGAGCGGCAGCCCGACCTTGCTGGAGATCACGACGCGGTGGCGCGCGACGCCGAGCCGCCGCAGCGCGCGGCCGAGGACCTGCTCGCTCGCGCCGAGCGAATAGAAATCCGCCGTGTCGAAAAAATTGATCCCGCGATCGAGCGCGCGCTTGATCAGCGGCACCGCCTCGTCTTCCTCGAGCACCCACGGCCGCCACCTCTTCGACCCGAACGTGAGACACCCGAGCGCGACGCGCGAGACTTTCACGCCGGCCGTGCCGAGATTGACGTAGTGCATGAGAGGATTTCCGTAGGATGGGCCAAGGCCGCGGAGCGGCCGCGCCCACCGGTGTAGCGCACTGCATAGCGAGCAACAAACACTATCTCATCCTGAGGAGGTCGCTCGCGCCAGCGCGCGCGGCGCGCCTTCGGCGCGCTCCACAGGATGACGTTGTTGTTTGCTGCACGACCCTCAGATGGATGGGCACCGCCGCTGGTGGGCACGGCCGCTGCGCGGCCTTAGCCCACCCTACGTCCCCGGGCCCTTGGCGGCGCTGACCGCGTGGAGCGCGTCGACGAGGCCGGCGCCGAACTCCCGTTCGTCGCCACGCGGTCCGAGATGTTTCGCCGTGCGCATCAGGATGCGCCGCACGTCCTTGGGGGTGAGGTGCGGGTTGCGCTCGAGCAGCAGGGCGACGACGCCGCTCACCTCGGCGGCGGCGACCGAGGTTCCCGTGGTGAGCTGATAGCTCGCGTCGGGGGCGGTCACCAGCACGTCGACGCCCGGCGCCGCCACGGCGATGTATTTGCCGCGGTTGGCGCCGGAGAACAGCGCGTCGGAGGCGTCGGTGGCGGTGACCGCGATCACGCCCGGGTCGGCGGCGGGATAGAGCGGCGGCGAGTTCGGTCCGGCGTTGCCGGCGGCCGCGATCAGCACCATGCCCTTGCCGACGGCCTTGGCGAGCGTGTCTTTGAGGCGCGGATCGGCCGGCCCGGCGAAGCTCATGTTGACGACGCGCGCGCCCTTCTCGGCCGCCCAGTCGAGCCCCTTGATGATATTGAGCGTCGTGCCTTCGGCGCTTTGCGAACTCGCGCTGAACGCCCGCACGGTGAGAAGCCCGGCGCCCGGCGCGATGCCGACCACGTTGCCGCGCGAGGCGATCGCGCCCGCCATGCCGGTGCCGTGCGGATGCGGCTTGCCGGCCTCGGCGGCGTCGTAGCTGCCGGTGATCGCGCCGGTGAGGTCGGGATGGTTGGGATCGACGCCGGAATCGATGACCGCGACCGTCACGCCGTTGCCGGTCGCCAGCCGATGCGCCTCGACGGCCCCGAGCTTCTCCGGCGCGTATTGCTCGGCGTTGGCCTGGCCGCCCGCGCTCTGCACGAAATGATAAACGTACATCGGCTGGGCGCCGGCGATCTGGCGCTCGGTCGAGAGCGCCGAAATCATTTCCTGCACGGTCTGGTCGCCGAGGCGGAGGCAGCGGTGCAGCGTGCGGCCGGTCAGCCGAATTCGGACGTTTTCCGGACACGTCATCTCGTGCCGTGCCGCGATCGCGTCGATGTCCAACATCGGCGCGTCGACCAGCACCGTGTCCGGCAGGAAGGCCGTCTCGCCCGCGGGCGGCTGATTGAAGCCGCTGCGCAGCGGCCCGACGTTGCCCGCGTTGCCACCGCCCCCGCCGCCACCCCCTCCGCCGCCGCCAGCGCCGCCGCCGCCTCCGGGCGGGGCCTGGACCTGGGTGACCTGCGGCCACGCCGGCGCACCCGGCTCGAACCCCGGCCCTGGGCCCGGTCCCGGGCCGGGAGAAGGCGATGGACCCGGCCCGGGGTCGCCGCTGGAAAAAATCCGCGTGCCGACGACCAGGGCGACGATCGCAATGACGATCCCGCCGATGATGTACACACCGTTATTGTGCGAAGAGCCGCCGTTCCCCGGCGTCGCCGGTCCCGAGCCGAACGGGATCGGCCTTATCGGCGGCAGGTTGTTGACCGGCTGGGCGCCGGCGGCGTCGACCGCCGCCGCCATGGCGATCGCAAGCGCCAATGCTCCACGGATGAGCGTCTTGCCGATCATGTGCCGCTTGCGCTCCCCCTACGCGACAAACCCCGGGCGCGAACCGTGGCGGAGTTCAACGGAAATCGGCTACCTGCGTCGTGCCCCCGCTCCGGCCGCCGGCATTAGACCACCTTCCGCGCGGGAACGCTGTGCCTCGCCGGCAACAGTCGACAAGATTCGAGGGGCGGAAAAGCCTGGCCCTAACGCCGCATCGCGCCGCCGATCGGATCGTTGGCGCAATTGATCGTGGCCGGCGGCTGGCTCGTGGTCCAACTCGCGCGCGGCCGCGGCGCGGTGGCGCCCTGGGCGGCGGGCTGGTCGCAATAGAGCGGTGGTCCTCCCCGCACGACACAGAGTTGCGAGCCGACCGAGTAGATCAGGCCGCCGTAGATGCAATAGTTGATCATGTCCTGCGGCGCGATCGGCGGCGTCGGCGCGTAGTCCTGCGCCAGGACCGCGTGCGGGGCCGCGGCGAGCAACATCGCGACGGTCGTTCTAGTCAGGAAAGCCATGCCGCGCCCCGGTTCGAGCTGCCATGCGTCGGCAAAGACTACCCGATGTCCAAAGCGGGTGTAACCTCCTCCCCAGGCGCCCCGCACATGTCGTTCAGGAAGCCGCCTTCGCTCAGCCTGCGGAACGGCGGGCCGGACGACTGACCAAACAAAGCCCGGGAAACTCAAAATGCTCATCTCGACCGCCGAACAGCTCGAAGCCGCCACCATGCGCCGCGTGTCATGGCGGCTGATGCCGTTCCTGCTCTCCGCCTACATCATCTGCTACATCGACCGGGTCAACGTCGGCTTCGCCGCGCTGCAGATGAACAAGGCGGTCGGCATCGATCCCAAGACCTACGGCCTCGGCGCGGGTATTTTCTTCCTCGGCTATTTCTTCTTCGAAGTGCCAAGCAATCTCGCGCTGCAAAGGTTCGGCGCGCGCACCTGGATCGCCCGCATCATGATCAGCTGGGGCCTGGTCTCGGCCGCCTGCGCGCTGATCGGCGGCCCGACCTCGTTTCTCACGCTGCGCTTCCTGCTCGGCGTCGCCGAGGCGGGCTTCTTCCCCGGCGTGATCCTCTACATCACCTATTGGTTCCCGGCGCATTACCGCGCCGTGATCGTCGGCGTGTTCATGGTGGCGATCCCGGTCGCCGGGCTGATCGGCTCGCCCATATCGGGAGCGGTCCTCTACCTCGACGGCGCCCTCGGGCTCGGCGGCTGGCAGTGGATTTTCATCATCGAGGCGGTGCCGGCGGTGCTGCTCGGGCTCGTCGCGTTCATCTGGCTCACCGACCGCCCGCAGCATGCGTCCTGGCTCACGCGCGAGCAGCAGCAATGGCTGATCGCGAAGATCGAAGCGGAACGGCGCCGTGCGCCGCGCGTGCAACACGAGTCGGTCTGGCGCGTGATCTCCAACAAATACGTACTGATCATGGCGCTGGTTTATTCCGGCGCGGTCGGCGCTTCGACCGCGCTCGCACTGTGGATGCCGCAGCTCGTCAAGTCGTTCGGCCTGACCAACTGGGAGACCGGGCTCGTCAACGCCATCCCGTTCGGCATTGCCGCGGTGTGGATGATCCTGTGGGGGCGCAGCTCCGACCGCAGCGGCGAGCGCGTCTGGCACAACGCGCTGCCGCTCGCCTGGATGGTGGTGGCGATGCTCGCCACCTTCGCGGCGATCACCAGCCTGTGGGCGATGATCCCGCTTCTGACCCTGATCGCGGCCGGCACCTACGCCAGCAAGGGCCCATTCTGGGCGCTGTCCTCGGAGTGGCTCGGCGCCGCGTCTGCCGCCGCCGGCCTCGCCCAGATCAACGCGCTCGGCAATCTCTCCGGATTCGTATTCAACTATCTGATCGGCTGGATCCAGGCGGAGACCGGCAGCTTCCCGCTCGCGCTCATGCCGATCGCCGCGGTGGCGACCGTGAGCACCATCTGCATCCTGGCGATCGGCTGGCGCCAGCCGCGCACGGTGCCAACGGCGGCGTGATGAGAATTGTAGCCCGCATGGAGCGCAGCTGAATGCGGGGTCGTTGTTCCCGGATTACCGCCCGCTTCGCGGGCGTCCATCCGGGCTACGATCGCGGTCACACCGTCTTTCGCAGGGCGTCGGCGGGGGCCGGTATGGGCGGGACCGCCCCTGCGGGGACTGAGAACAGCTGCGACACGTAGCTTCTGACGCTGCGGTAACATTCGCACGAATAGCGCTCGAGCTGCTCGCGCCGCACGATCTGCATGTAGCCGCGCCGGCAGTTGATGACGCCCGCCGCCTCGAGCCGTCCCGCCGCGAGGTTGACGGTGGTGCGCTGGACCCCGAGCATCTCGGCAAGGGTGCTCTGGGTGAGCGGGACGTCGAAGCCGCCGCTGCGGTCGAGCACCTCAAGCAGCCAGCGCGCGATGCGCGCCTCCACCGGATGGGCCGCATTGCATAGCGCTGTCTGGTGCGCCTGCACCATCAGCGCGGTGTTGTAGCGCGCGGCCACCCGCCGAACGAGCGGACTTTGGTCGAGGACATAGCGGAATGCCGAGGCCGACATGCGTGCGGCGCGACCGGGGATGTAGACGTCGGCATCGCACATGGCCGGTGCCGCCGCCACCGCGCCGAAGCCGCCCACGAAGCCGTCGCGGCCCACGAGGATCGCGCCGCCGCCGCTGCCGTTACGCAAAGGCATGGTCAGCGCCACGAGACCGCTGTGCGGGAACACCACTTGCTCGATCGGCGCGCCGAGATCCTGCAGCCTCTCGCCGGCCGCCAGATTGAAGCTCGTCAAATGGGGGCGGAACAGCTCATAATCGGCTGCCGACAGCTCCGCGAGGAAGGCGTTGCGGTCGCTTTGCTGGATAACCATTACTCGATCCTCACGACTCCCCCCTTTTGCCGGTTCCCCGCCGGCGGTTCTTGCGATCGGCTGAGGGCGGGCTCGTTCTGATCGTTGGTTGGCCCGCCTCTGTAACAAGATACGGCTTGCCCCGCGAGCGCGCCACGAGCGCGCGCGATTCGCGCGCGGTGGCGCGCGCCGCCGACACCGCTTCCCTGAAGCTCCGCAGCGTGTCGCACGAGCGCTCCACAGTCGCCCGCACTGACGGGGCGAGGTGATCGAGGGTGGGATCGACTCTGGCAAACGGGATTTCCGCGACCCGCTCGCCGTCCTCGTGCACATCGAGGCGCCAACTGCGCGTCTCCGGCTCCCGGCCGCGCATCAGCTCATCGATAACACCATGCGCATGGTCGAGCGCACGTTCGCGGTCGGCGAACCAGAGCCCCGTCTCGTCTTCGATGGGGCATTCGCCGTCTTGTAGTGCGAAAGTATAGAACGGCATCGGCGACGAGTCTCACCTTGGTCCATTTTTCGGGGGTTCACAGCCCCCCGGCGGCAGCAGGCCGGCCACGGCCGAAACGATGGTTGCCGCCTTGGCCGGTTTGGCGACGATGGCGTGATCGCGCCATTCCGCGATGGCGGGATCGTTGTCCACCTGGCCGGTATAGAAGACGAACGGGGTGCCCCGGCTCGCGAGCTGGCGCGCCACCGGCGCGATTGTATCACGGCCGATCCGCACGTCGAGCACGGCGGCCGCAATGCCGTCCTGCTGGGCGGCGGTAACGCCGTCGGCGACGGTGCGGCAGACTCCGATCACCTCGGCTCCGGCGCCGATCAGGATCGTCTCCAGCTCCATCAACAGCAGCGCGTCGTCCTCTACCACGAGCACGCGGACCCCCTGCAACAGGCTTGCTGCACGGGAACTGGGCGACGTATTCATTCTTCAGCTGCCCTCCGGCAACGGCACCTCGATCGTGCAGGCGAAGCCGTCCGGGAAGAACTCGCGTTTGACCTGAGCGCCAGGGATCGCGGTGTCGATGAGAGTGCTGCCGAACCCCTGAGCGCCGGATTTACGCACCGCCGGCCCGCCGGCCCCCCTCCAGTTAAGCTTCAGGGAGCGATCGTTGTTCCGTCCCGCAGTCATCCAGTCGGCCGTGACGTTGCCGGCGGAGTTCGAAAGCGCGCCGTGCTTGGCCGCATTGGTCGCCAGCTCGTGCAAGACGAGGCCGAATGGCGTGGCGATGTCCGGCGGCAGCAGGATCGCTTCGCCTTCGATCCGCACCCGCTCCGGGGTGTCGGAGGCAACCGCCCCGAGCTGCTGGCGCGCCAATTCGCGCAGATCGGCGCCGGCCCACTCGGATTGCACCAGCAGCGTATGCGCGCCGGCGAGTGCCGAGAGCCGGCCCTCGAATCGGTCGAGCAGTTGCTCCTTCGGCACGTCGGTGCGGAGCGTGTGGCGCGCGATCGCCTGGATGACCGCGAGGATGTTGCGTACCCGATGGGTCAGCTCGCTCATGAGCCGGCGCTCGCGCTGCTCGGAAGCGCGGCGCGCGGTCACGTCGCGGGTGCTCTCGAGCACGAGCCGGCGTCCGTCGAAGGACTCGAGCTGCAGACGGCTCTCGACGATCAGCTCTCTGCCGTCCTTCGTACTCGAGCTGGTGCGCGAAATCAGTGATCGGCCGGCCCTCGTCGGTGAAGGTGAGCCGAAACAGGTCGGTGATGCGCTTGATGCGCAGTGCGGAGTCGAGAAATAGCGTGCCTATGTCGGTCGCGGCGATCAGATTCTGCAGGTCGCTGTGCGCGCGCGAGATCGCTTCCAGTTTGACCTTGAGCTCGCTGTTGACTGTCTGCAGCTCCTCGTTGATCGACTGCAGCTCCTCCTTGCTGGTTTCCAGCTCTTCCGAGGTCGAGCGGTACTCTAGTGCCGGCGGCCCTCAGGGCCGCAGCAAATAAAGACGTCATCCTGAGGATGACGCCGGTGTTTGTTGCGCGGCCGCAAATGCGCGTTAATTGTCCTGAGCGGCGATGCCAGCCGCGGCGCGGCCAATGTGAAGCCGGTCACCCGCGGCGCAAGAACAAGGGTCCGCGGCGCCCGGCCGCGCCGGCTTGTGTGAGGCCGATCACCCCTGATCCGGCCGCGGCGGCGATAGATCGCGCCGTCGGCGAAGGCGAGAAAGAACGGCGCCCGCCGGAGAGGAGGCGAAGACGATGCAATACCACCCGATGCCCAGCGGGCCTGCGCCGGACGCCGCCGCGGCTCAGCATTTTTTCGATCTCGGCATGATGTGTGCGACCGGCTCGGACGCCGCCGACCTCGTGTCGGCCCACAAGTGGTTCAATCTCGCCGCCATGCACGGCAACAAACAGGCGAGCGTGCTGCGCGGCGAGATTGCCGCCGAATTGTCGAAGAGCGAGATCGCCGCGGCCCAGCGCGCCGCGCGCGATTGGTTGGCGAGTCAACAATGAGTGAGTGGTGAGTAGGGAATAGTGAATGGTCAGTAGTGAGTGGGGCGCTCACCATTCACCGTTCGATTATTTCCGGCGCGATGAGCTCCACCGTCCGCCGGTCGGGGGCCCTCCGAGCCGGACTCCTGCTGCGGCTGGTCGGGAAGCTTGCCGAGCTGCAGCGCCACGCTCTTCGCCTCGCCGCGGCGGAGCACGGTGAGTTCGACCAGCGTGCCGGGCGCCATGGCGCCGGTCGTGCGTGCGAGCGCGCGAAAATCCTTCACCGGCTCCCCATTGAGCGAGGTGATCACGTCGCCCGCGTCGAGCATCGCGTTCGCCGCCGCCTTGCCGCCTCGCCGCGCGGCGACGAGCGCGCCGCGGGTGCGCTCGAGCCCCGACCGCGTGGCGATCTCGTGCGGCACCGGCTCGAGGGCGACGCCGAGCCAGCCGCGCGTGACCGCGCCGTTCTCCTTGAGTTCGGCGATAATGGCCTTGACCGTATCGGCCGGGATCGCGAAAGCGATGCCGATGAAGCCGGCCGCGCCGGGCGTGCGCCAGAGCGCGGTGTTCACGCCGATCACGTTGCCGGCGAGATCGAAGCTCGGCCCGCCGGAGCTGCCTTGGTTCGTCGGCGCGTCGATCTGAATGAAATCGTTGTACGGGCCGTAGCCGATGTCGCGGCCTTCCGCCGAGACGATGCCGGTCGTCACCGTGCCGTCGAGGCCGAATGGACTGCCGACGGCGATCACCCAGTCGCCCACGCGCGGCAGCTTGTCGGCCAAGCAGACGAACGGAAAGTCGCTGCGGCCCTTGACCTTGATGAGCGCGATATCGGTCTGCGGATCGGCGCCGATCACATCGGCGTCGTAGATGTCGCCGTCGGAGGTGCGGATCTGGGGCGAGAGCGCGGTCGTGTTCTCGGGCTTGACCACGTGCGCGTTGGTGACCGCGTAGCCATCGGCAGTAATGAAGAAGCCCGAGCCGCTCGAGGCGCCGGTGCGCGGCTTGGCGCGGCCTCGCCCCGCGTTTTCCGTGACGTTGACCTGGATCGAGAAGACCGCCGGACGGACCTTCTGCACGACGTCGGCAAAGCCGGCCCGCCAGGGCGCAGCCGCCACGCTCGGCTCCGCGACGGGATCGCCTGCCATGGCCAACGGGACCGGCGCCAACAGGGCGCCCGCGGCAACGGCGACACGCGCGGCGGCCCGCATTGAGTCGATCCCCTGGGTGTTGCTCGCGCGCACAGCCGATTCTCTCTGTCTTTAGCTAACCCGGCAGCAGGCCGATTTAATCCAGTGATGATTCGGCACAAGCTCTATTGCATCGACTTCACACGTCTTTGAAGAACTTGCCCAAAACGCATGGCTGCTCTGACAAAACCACCATACGGACAGACACGAAGTAGCGCCGATGCTCACGGTCGTCACATTAACCCGGACGCCGCGTCGAGAAGGTGAAGGTGTTCGCCCAGCGCGAGCGCCCGTCGCGGGTGTGTTATGCTGGCGCGGCAAACAGGGGAGGAATACGCGATGCGGATCGTCGATTTGAGCCGCGAGCTTTATCATCGGACGCCGGCCTATCCGGGACAGCCGCCGATCATCCATGGGGTCTGGAAGAGCCACGAAGAAGCCTTTGCCGAATCCGGCAACATTCAAGGCAACTGCGTGATGTTCTTCTCCATGCCGGATCACGGCGGCACGCACATCGACGCGCCGCGCCATTTCGGCAAGAGCGGAGTCTCGATCGACAAGTACCCGCTCGAGAACTGCTACGTGAAAGGAATCTGCATCGACCTGCGCCACATCGCGCCGCGGGCGGAGATCACGCCCGCCGATCTGGAAGCCGCCGTGGCGAAGGCGGGCGTTCCGATACCCAAGGGTGGCACGGTGCTGTTATGCACCGGCCATCACGCCCGCACATTCCCGACGCCGGCCTATTCGACCGACAACCCGGGCGTCAACGTCGCGGCCACCGAGTGGCTAGCCCGTCAGGGCATCGTGCACTTCGGGATCGACTCGATGCGTCCGGGACCTGAGGGTGTCGTCAATGCGCTCGTGCACAAGGCGTGCCTCGAACTCGACATCACGCACATCGAAAGCCTGTGCAACCTTGAGACGCTGATCGGCAAGGGCGAGTTCCGGTTCATCGGCCTGCCGCTCAAATGGCGCGAAGGCACCGGCTCGCCGATCCGCGCGGTGGCGATATTCGATGAGGATGCGGGATGAATCTTTGCTGCGCAACAAATAAAAACTCATCCCGAGGAGACCGCTCACGTCAGCGAGCGGTCATTTCGAAGGATGGAAGCAGGCACGGTGCTTGCGGCCATTCCCCGCTTTCGCGCTATGGCATGCACAGATCCCCCAATTCGCGAAGCGAATGGTGGGGAGGGGTAAGGGGTGCTCGGCGCACGGCGGCCGGTGCAAATAAAGAAAATCCCCCCGCCCGGCTCGCTTCGCTCGCCACCCTCCCCACCGCTCGCTTCGCTCGCGGGGGGAGGGAAAGAGCAAGCGGCACGACCAGTGCACAACCGCGAGATACGTGCATACCCTGGCGCTTTCGCGGGGACAGGCTCTTCGAGACGCGAGCGGCCTGCGGTCGCCCGCTCGTCAGGATGACGTGTTTGTTTGTTGCGCCGCCCGCGATCGGCGTTGGCAAGGCCCTAAATGGCGCAGCGCAGATCCTCGATATCCTGCGCCGCGTAGAGCGGGCCGTTCTTCACTTTGATCGTGGCCTTGGTCCGGTATTCGGATGGCAGCCGGTGCCAGGAGATGATGGCCTCTTGCAGATTTTCGCAGCGAACCCATCCTCCCGAATGCTCCAAAGTGGCCGGCCGCTCCCCTTCCGTATAGATTCTGCGCTTACCGCTCATCGTAGCTTACCCCTGACTTGCTACTGGTCCTTACGCGTCACCTATGGGTAGGCACGATTTCAGCAAAGGTAAGGCAAAAACGCGGGAAGCGGAGTCGGATACCGGTCATATTCGCACGGAGACGGTCGGAATCATGGATCGCCGGTATCCGATTGCTAGCTGGCCGGTTGGCCCGTGAACACGCCGGTCGATTTCGCATCTCGAGCGCGCGGATTGTCCGGCGGCACGCGCGCCTTCGCTCGGCGCCGAACATCCGACCTTTCCGAGCGTTACCTCATCGGGGTCCCAGCTCCGGCATAGATGGAGGGCAAGCGTGAACGACGTCGCCCAAGTGCCGCCTTCGACGGCGCCCGTGCGTCCCGTGTTCAAGGTGCTCACCGGCCAGAAGGCGCTCGTCACCGGCGCCAATTCCGGGCTCGGGCGTGCCATCGCGCTCGCCTTCGCGCAGGCCGGCGCCGACATGGTGGTAAATTGGGTCGCCGGCGAAGAAGCGGCGGAAGAAGTCGTCGCACAAATCACCAAGGACGGCGGGCGCGCCTACGCGCATCGCGCCGACGTCGCGCGGGAAGACCAGGTCGTCGCCATGTTCCGCCGCATGCGCGACGAGTTCGGGACGATCGACATCCTCGTCAACAATGCCGGGCTGCAGCGCGACGCCGCGTTCCACGACATGAGCCTGGACCAGTGGAACACGGTGATCGGCGTCAATCTGACCGGGCAGTTTCTCTGTGCGCGCGAGGCGATCCGCGAGTTCTTGCGCCGCGGGGTCGTGCCCGAGGTGTCATGCGCGGCGGGCAAGATCATCTGCATGAGTTCAGTGCACCAGGCTATTCCATGGGCGGGTCACGCCAACTACGCGGCTTCGAAAGGCGGCATAATGATGCTGACCGAAACACTCGCGCAGGAATATGCGCCCCAGCGCATCCGCGTGAACGGCATCGCGCCGGGCGCGATCCGTACGCCGATCAACCGCAACGCCTGGGCGACGCAGCAGGCCTACGCCGCGCTGATGACGCTCATCCCCTACGGCCGCATCGGCGAGCCGGAGGACGTGGCGCGCGCTGCGGTGTGGCTCGCCTCCGACGATTCCGATTACGTGGTGGGCGCGACGCTCTTCATCGATGGCGGGATGACGCTTTATCCATCGTTCGCGCATGGAGGGTGAGTATTTGTAGGGCGCAATAGCGAAGC
>Ga0153928_1000636_pt1 | contig 16939 bp, 13 predicted proteins | sample TSNJ012MetaG_FD_106656 | JGI IMG/M metagenome (GOLD analysis project Ga0153928, IMG submission 106656) | Attine ant fungus gardens microbial communities from New Jersey, USA - TSNJ012 MetaG | ecosystem: Host-associated > Fungi > Mycelium > Unclassified | place: USA: New Jersey, Wharton State... | reverse complement strand
GGTGTCGTTGCACCGGAAACCGGCAACAACGCAACGACCGGTGCTACCTTGATTCCGCTTTTGACGCTGGGGATTCCGGGGGATGCGTCTGTTGCGGTGTTGATCGGCGCATTGACCATGCAGGGGATTATACCGGGGCCGTCGCTCTTTGCATCAGGCAGCTCTTGGGTTTATATGATTATGGGCGGCTTGTTTATCGTAAATGTTGTGATGTTACTGGAGGGCTTATTCTTTACCAGGCTGTTTGCCAACCTGATTAAGGTACCGGTTAAAATCCTGACACCCTGTATTATGATGTTATGTGTTGTAGGTGCCTTTTCGATTGCCAGTAATGCATTTAATATCATCGTCATGATGCTGTTTGGCGCATTTGGCTATGTATTCCGCAAGAACGATTTTCCCCTTGCTCCTTTTATCATAGCACTGGTGCTGGGCAAGCTGATGGAATCCAATTTGCGGCGGTCTCTGATCCTGTCCCAGGGCAGTCCCATGATATTTGTTGCCCGGCCCATTTCCCTGCTGATTCTGGTGCTGGCGGTTCTGTCGCTGGCTTACCCGATGATTCGTTCAGTTATTGTGAAAAAGAAGCATCAAAAACAAGACGGAGGACCCACTGCATGAAACAAAATCTGATATTTTTGCTGGTGGATCAGCAACAAAAAGCATGTATTACCGACAATCAAAGATGTAAAACTCCATATCTGGATACGCTGATGGCGGAAAGCATCTGTTTTGAAAATACGCACTGCGTCAACGCCGTTTGCTCACCGTCCAGAGCCTCGTTGATTACAGGTATGCTGCCGCACAATCACGGTATGATCGACTGTGCGCATACTGTGCCGGAGTACCGCGCAAAGTATGACCAGTCACTGGATACCCTTCCCAATGCGCTCAAGGAAGAGGGTTATCATATGGCGTATTATGGGAAGTGGCATATTGAACGGTCATTTCGGCTTGATAAGTTCGGATTCGATGACTACATGACCGAAAAAGATTTGCCCAAAAACAACCTGACGCCGATTGACAAAGTCATTGTAAAATCCAACGGCTATATGGATAAAACCATATGCGGCGTATACAAAGAAGGCGTGGAGACGACCGAGGAATACTTCATCTACGATAAAGGCATAGAGTTCATCGAGCGGCACCGAGAAGATGAAAACCCGTTTTGTGTCTTTATGTCCACTTATGCACCGCACGATCCTTATGCTATTCCCCGGGACATCTATCAGATGTATGATCCGGATGAGATTTTGCTGCCGCCAAGTTGGGATGATAACCTGTCCGACAGGCCCAATGTATATCGCCGCATCCGCTCGGTGTGGCAGGGAATGACTAAGCAGGACTACCAAAAAACCATTGCCTGCTATTATGGTTACACCACTTTGGTCGATATGCAGATTGGCCGTTTGGTTCAATATCTGAAAAAGAATGATCTTTATGACAACACGACCATCGTATATACAACCGATCATGGCGATATGGCCGGAGCACACGGTATGTTTTGTAAAGGGGTTACCCCGTTTGAGGAAGTTTATCATATTCCTTTTACCATAAAACCGGGGAAAGCAGGCATGGAACCCGGGAACTGCGATGTACATGCCTCAACAGTTGATATCGCCCCCACCGTGTTAGAGCTGCTGCGCTTACGGCCGCTGAAGGGGCACATTGATGGGGAGTCATTACTTCCCTACTGCCATGGACGAAACGGAGAAGACAAAATCAGCTTTGCCGAATTTCAGGGACAAAGATATGCCTACACCCAGCGAATCGTATGGAAAGGCCATTACAAATATGTTTTTAACGGATTTGACTACGATGAATTCTACAACTTGCAGAATGACCCATATGAACTGAAAAATGAAATCGATAACTCCGATTATCAAGTACATGTTCATGAGCTTGCAAGGGAAATGTGGAACAAGATAAAAGAAACAAAGGATGACTGCCTGCTGAACGCCGAGTATGTAATGCTGCGTTTTGCTCCCGTCGGACCGGAAAAGCAGGAAGCTACTGGGGATTTCAACATTTATAACAAGCCGTTTTAGGATCCGAACAAAGTATGCTCCACTTCCGATTAAAGGGCTGGATTCCATCGAAGGATTGCCGGGATTTTCAGCATAATTCTTCCGGCTTACAACAAATTAGATTGATGATTAAACTTTACCAGCTTCCCTGGTCCGGTAATGCTTCGGGCTTACCCCGTAGGATTGCTTAAACATTTTGGAAAAAGTCAGGGGATTTTCATAGCCGACTTTTTCCGCGATCTCCTGGATGGACATCGTAGTATTTGTCAGCATTTCCGCGGATTTTTTCAAGCGGAAGCTGACCAGGTATTCCTGCGGCGAGATACCCAGCTTTTTCTTAAAGATGGAGGCCAGATAGGAACGGTTGATTCCGATATAGTTGGCGATGTCATGTACCATAATATGGTCATAGTTATTGTTAATGTAATAAAGCGCATATTCCACATAAGTGTCACTGGAATAGTCATATTGGTTTTTTTCACGTTTGCCGGCGTTTTGGACTTCGATCAGCATGGAAAGGATCTCAAAGAGGTAGCCGACCCGTTTGATCTCGTTGGCAAAGGTCAATTCGTTGGTATCCAGGATCTTTTCAACCAGCGGGATATATGCCTTGGCGGGTATCGCCGAGGTTATGACCGGATGGTCTGCGGTGATACCGGCATAGCCCAGATAAGTTTCGGCAAAAGCACCGTCAAAGGTGACCCAGATATATTCCCAGGGATCTTCGCTGTCAGCAAAATACTGCATCGGAATATCCTTGGGAATTAAAAAGATATCTTCTTTCTGAATATAGTAAAGCATGCCGTCTATTTCCAGGCGGCCTTTTCCTTCCAGGACAAAATGAAGATGATATTCGTTGGGGACCTTATGATTGTAGGTGTAGTTGGGAGGACACTTCTGACGGCCACAGTGAACCAGAAACAGATCATTGGTCTGCTTCTGGATATTTCTTAGACATCGGAAACCGGCGACGCTTCTGTACGTTGTTTCTTTCATCATGGAATTCCTCCCTGCATTTCATAACCTGATTCTATTATACCTAACCCAGGGGCTAAAATCAAATGTCATTTGCATGCAGGGGCGCATATTTTAAAAGTCCTTAATAAACTTCCATGTAGGCACCATGTGCCTCAATCAATTCATCACACATCTTTTTAATATCTTCAATATTCAGTTCGGCAGCGGTATGCGGATCCATCATAGCGGCTTGATAGATATAATTCCGGTCCCTGGTGACGGCAGCTTCGACGGTCAGCAGCTGGACATTGATATTCGTCATATTCATGGCCGCCAGTTGGACGGGCAGTCGGCCGACATGACAGGGGGAGATACCGTTTCCGTCCACCAGGCAGGGAACTTCCACGCATACATCGGCAGGCAGGTTGTCAATCAGACCATGGTTCAGAACATTACCACCAATCTTATAAGGGGTGTTGGTTACAATCGCTTCCATAATATATGAGGCATATTCCCGAGAACGTTCATGGGTAATATTGCCGCTTTTCAGAATTTCATTTTTTTCTTTTTCCCATCCTTCTATCTGCTTTACACAACGCCGCGGATATTCGTCTAAAGGAATGTTAAATGCATCAATCATTTCCGGATACCGGGACTTGATGAAAAAAGGATTGTATTCGGCATTGTGCTCGCTGGATTCGGTGCAGTAATAGCCAAGGTGTTTGATGTATTCATACCGTATCATATCGGTGTGTTTTTCTGCTGCATTTTTCTTTATGGCCAATTCGCGGATGAGTGGGTACAGGTCGTTGCCCTCCCGGTCGTTAATCTCCAGCAGCCAGCCCATATGGTTAATGCCGGCAATGCGTTCGGTACGGCCTTCTAACTTATCCTCAAGTCCCAGGCCGTTCAGCAGCGTCTCGGAGCAGACCTGGACACTGTGGCACAGACCTACCGTCTTCACCTTAGTATAGCGCTGCATATAGCCGGTCAGCATTGCCATGGGATTGGTGTAATTCAGAAACCAGGCATCCGGGCAGACTTCTTCCATATCTCTTGCAAAATCGGCCATTACGGGGATGGTGCGAAGTGCACGCATGATGCCGCCGATGCCCAGGGTGTCGGCAATCGTTTGCTTTAAGCCATATTTTTCCGGAATTTCGAAGTCAATGATGGTACAGGGATCATAACCGCCGACCTGGATTGCATTGACCACAAAATCGGCATCTTTTAAAGCTTCTTTGCGCTGATCGACGCCCAGATATGTTTTGATGACAGCGCGGCCCTGATTGACGTTCTGGTTAATCGCCGAAAGAATGATCTGCGAGTCCTCAAGCCGGTCAGCAGCAATGTCATAAAGGGCTATTTCGGCATTGGCAAGAGCCGGTGTACACATACAGTCACCCAGGACATTGCGGGCAAAAACGGTGCTTCCGGCACCTAAAAAAGTAATTTTGATCATAGGAACCTCCTTGAAGGGTATTTGTTGTATGGCAAAAGAATGGTTGCCATGTGTTTGCAGCTATTATATAATGTTGGCAATGGATTTGAATAGATAAATTGTTTCGAGAAATTTGGCATTTTGTTGTATGATGTCCGGAGTCAACGCATGAACATACAAGGAGAAGTTGTTATGAAGATATTTTATTGTGGAAAAGAGAATTGTCTGCCCGGTCATTTTTTTGGACCGGCCGTGCGGCCTCATTTTTTGATTCATTTCATTTTAGACGGGCAGGGGAGTTATCTGACTGGGGACAGAGAGTATCAGGTGAAGGCCGGTGAGGCGTTTTTGATTCGTCCCGGAGATGTGACTTATTATGAAGCGGATCAGGAGAATCCCTGGAGTTATGCCTGGATTGCTTTTAATGGATACGAAGTGCAGGAGCTGCTGGCCGAAAGAGGCCTGGCCGAAGAGCAGCTGATTGGCCGGATCAGACCGGACAAGTGGGAGATGGCACAACGGCTGCTGGGGGATATGGTTTGTCAGTTTGAACATGCCTGTTATGATGAAACTGAGTTGTTGGGATATTTTTATCTGATTATGTCATGTTTGGTGATAACAGAAAACCAGAAACAGAAGAAGTATGATATGGATTATTATGAAAAAGCTGTGGATTATATCCGGCATAATTACAGTTATCCGATTCGTATTCAGGATATTGCCCGGCATGTGGGGATTGACCGGACCTATCTGTACCGGATTTTTATCCAATATAAAGACATTTCGCCGAAACAGTATCTGACGGAGTACCGTCTTATGGTGGCCAAGGATATGCTGGAAAATCCTTCTTACCGGATTACCGAGATTGCATTTTCCTGCGGGTTTCATGATGCTTCTGCATTCAGCAGGGTGTTTTCACGGGAAGAGCAGGTGTCGCCGCAGCAGTATCGGAAGAAAATATCACATGAGGAAATAAAGATGTGAGATTAAACCATGTACAAACGTACAGTTCATGTTATTCTGAATAAAAAGCCAAGGAGGGGTTGATATGGCGATATACTATGATGAGGATGCCAAAGTTTTTACTTTGCAGACCAGGCATTCCACGTACCAGTCAGGGATTGGTAAGTATGGCTATCTGCTTCATTTGTATTATGGGGCAAAGGTGGAAGGGGAAGATATGTCGTACCTGATTTATAAGGACGACCGGGGCTTTTCCGGTAATCCTTATGAAGCTTATATGGAAGAGGAGCAGGCATTTTTGGCTGGTGTAAAACCGGATGCGATCCGCAGCTATTCCATGGATACCTATCCGCAGGAGTATTCCACGTTTGGCAGTGGGGATTTTCGCAGCAGCTGTCTGGCTGTAAGGTTTGCCGATGGCAGTCAGACCACGGAGCTGCGTTATCGGAGCCATCGGATTTACCGGGGGAAATATGCCTTGCCGGGACTTCCGGCGATGTGGGGCGATGAAACAGAGTGGGACACGCTGGAGATTACTTTGCAGGATCCGTATTCCGGGCTGGAAACAGTACTTCTTTATGGCGTGCTGGAAGCTTATGATATCATTACCCGGGCGGCATGTATCGTGAACCGGTCGACGGAACCGGTTGACCTGGAGCGGGCCCTGTCCATGTGTCTGGAGCATCCGGATGCAAACCTTGATTTCATTTCTTTTTATGGCCGCCACAATATGGAACGGCAGCTGCACCGGTGTCCCCTGCGACATGGCAAACAATCCGTTGGCAGTGTCCGGGGAACCTCCAGTCATCACTACAATCCTTTCATCATTCTATGCGAACCGGGTGCCAATGAGGACTATGGCGGTTGTTATGGAATGTCCTTTGTATACAGCGGGAATTTCCTGGCGGAAATCGAGCTGGATCAAATCAACCAGACCCGCTGCGTGATGGGAATCCATCCGGAAGGTTTTTGCTGGCGGCTTGACCCGGAGGAGTCCTTTACCGCTCCGGAGGTGGTGCTTTCTTATAGTCCGGCCGGTTTGACGGCCTTGTCGCAGAATTACCACCAGGCCTACCGCAGTCATCTGATTGCCAGCCGCTGGAGCCGGGAGCGGCGGCCGGTTCTGATCAATAACTGGGAGGCCACAAAATTTGATTTTAATGATCAGAAGCTTCTGGCCATTGCCAGAGAAGCGAAGGATCTTGGAATCGAAATGTTGGTTATGGATGACGGCTGGTTTGGTAACCGGGATTATGACCGGCGGGGACTGGGCGACTGGTTTGTTAATGAGAAAAAGTTCAGTAACGGACTGACCGCATTGATTGATTCGGTGAATGAACTGGGCATGAAATTCGGTATCTGGGTGGAACCGGAGATGGTCAATGAGGACAGCGAACTCTTCCGGAAGCATCCCGACTGGTGTCTGGGAGCGCCATGGCGCAAGGGAGTATATTCCCGAGGCCAGCGGGTGCTGGATCTATCCCGGACAGAGGTCAGGGATTATCTGTTTGATGCGATCGGCGCGGTACTTGACAGCGGGAATATCGAATATGTCAAATGGGACATGAACCGAAGCCTTACCGATGTCTGGTCGGCCAAACTGACTCCGGAGCGCCAGGGCGAGGCGGGCCACCGGTATGTGCTGGGACTTTATGAGCTGATGGAACGCTTTAAGCAGAAATACCCGGATATTTTGTTTGAAAGCTGTTCCGGTGGTGGCGGCCGATTTGATGCCGGAATGCTTTACTATATGCCGCAGATCTGGTGCAGTGATAATACCGATGCCATTGACCGGATCCGGATCCAGTATGGCACCAGCTTTGGCTATCCGATCAATGCCGTTGGCGCCCATGTTTCCGTGGTGCCCAACCAGCAGACCGGCCGGGTAACACCACTTGCTGCCCGCGGTGCGGTGGCAATGGCGGGAACCTTTGGCTATGAACTGGATATTACCCAGATGACGGACGCGGAAAAGCAGTGTGTAAAAGAGCAGGTGGCGGATTTTAAGCGATATTATGAGGTCATTCAGTATGGTCGGTATTATCGGCTGACCGATCCGGAAGAACGTAAGGATATTGCCGCGTGGTCATTTGTCAGCGAAGATCAGGCCAGGGCGCTGATTTTTGTGGTGGTGCTCCACGCGCAGGCCAATGCACCGGCATTGCGTTTTAAAGCCAAAGGATTGCAGCCGGACCGGATTTATTCGGTGTCAGGGCTGAATCTGCAGGTCAGCGGTGCGGCGCTTATGCATGGCGGGCTGGTACTGCCAAAAAAGAAAGGGGACTATATCAGCTTCACATTTGAAGTGGAAGCCACGTAAACATAGTTGTTAATATGACGGCAAAGATTCTGTCTCATTGATGCTTTGCCGTCATTTTGCATAAAAAATCACATTAAGCCATTTTATTCCAACATAAATCTATGGAAATTTATCGGAATACAATTTAAACTATAACCAGTTGAGGTATTTGTCTTATAAACACTATTTACTTGAGGAGGTAAACGAGATGAGAAAAATGGGAGCATTACTTTTATCAGCAGCAATGGTTTTATCATTAGCTGCCTGCGGTGGTTCGGGGAATCAGGCGGGATCATCAGCTGCACAAACTGCGGAAACAACTGCCGCCGGAACAACTGCCGGAACAACCGCCGGAACAACTGCCGGAACATTGAGCGTGGCGATCTGGGATAAGAATCAGGAGCCGGGGCTGACGAAGATCCTTGAAGATTTCACTGCCGAAACAGGAATCAAAGCGAAGATTCAGGTAACTCCCTGGGAGCAGTATTGGACCATGTTGGAGGCCGGGGCAACGGGCGGGTCTTTGCCGGATGTTTTCTGGATGCATTCTAATGAATTTTCACGGTATGCGGAATATGAAATGCTGCTTGATTTGAACGACCGGATCGCCGGCAGTGATAAGATTGAATTGGATAAATTTCCAGCGGATATCATTGATCTCTATACCTGGAACGATAAGCAGTACGCCGTACCGAAAGATATTGATACCATTGCCCTTTGGTATAACAAAACCATGTTTGACGAGGCCGGTCTTAGCTATCCGGATGCAAGCTGGACCTGGGATGATTTTGCCGAAGCTTGCCAGAAGCTGACGAAAGCTGACGGTTCCCAGTACGGATATTCATTAAAGCCGTCCAATAACCAGGATGGATGGTATAATATGGTCTATGACTTTGGCGGCGAGATTATCTCGGAAGATCAGAAATCCTCCGGGTTTGACAAGGCCGGAACAATTGCAGCAATTGAATTTGTGACGGATCTGGTGAAGCAGGGTTATACGCCCAGTTATGAAACGATGACAGAGAACAATCCAGAAGCATTGTTTGAGGCTGGGACAGTAGGAATGATTACCATGGGTTCCTGGATGCTGCCGGAGCTGTGCAACAATGATTATGTGAAAGCCAACGGAGATATCGCCGTATTACCGAAAGGAACGGAAACCGGCAGAAGATCCTCCATTTATAATGGCCTTGGATGGGCGGCGGCAGTCAATACGCAGATGCCGGAGGAAGCATGGTCCCTGATTGAGTATATGGGCAGCCAGAAGGCACAACAGAAGCAGTCGGACCTGGGTGTCGTTATATCTGCTTATGAAGGAACTACAGACAACTGGATTGCAACCTATCCGGACTTTAACCTTCAGGCTTATCTGGATATGATGGGCGATATGGTGATTCGGCCGCACTCGAAGACAACGGTTACATGGGAAAACATGACATCAGAAAAACTGGTTGATGCATGGACCGGAGCCAGGTCGGTTCAGGATGTTTGTGCAGACATTGCAGAAGAAATGAATAGTTTGCTTGCTTCTGAGTAAGTAACGGAAGGCGGAGGCGGAATATGACAGTCAAAACGAAACGAAAAGGTACCAGGCAAAGCCGGAACGAATTTATATGGGGCTGGATTTTCCTTCTGCCAACGATGGCCGGACTGATGATTCTGAATATTATACCGATTTTTCAAACGGTGTATCAAAGCTTTTTTAAAACCGGTGCATTTGGCAAAGGAAATGTCTTTATTGGTCTGGATAACTACATCAAGATGGCTGGTGACAGTGCGGTGTGGCAGGCTTTGTTCAACACCTTTAAGTATACACTGGTGGAAGTTCCGGTCTCGATTGTGATAGCCATCATTCTGGCGGTTTTGATCAATCAGAAACTGCGGGGCCGAACCGTATACCGCGTTATCTATTTTCTGCCAATGGTTGCCGCCCCGGCGGCGGTAGCCATGGTATGGCGGTGGCTTTACAATACCGAGTTCGGTTTGCTCAATCATTTACGGAATATGGCAGGCCTTGGTTCGGTAAGTTGGATTTCCAATCCCCGGATTGCATTTATATCAGTAGCGGTGGTGGGAATCTGGTCGGTGATTGGTTATAATATGGTTTTGTTTCTGGCCGGTCTGCAGGAGATTCCCCGGGATTTTTATGAGGCGGCAAGCATTGACGGTGCTAACGGAATATACCAGTTTTTCAGGATAACATTGCCGCTTATTTCACCGACTATGTTTTTCGTAACGGTAACCCGTACGATCGGAGCATTGCAGGTTTTCGACAGTATCTACATGATGATGGACAGAACCAATCCGGCCTTGCCAAAAACCCAGTCGCTGGTGTATTTATTTTATAAATACTCCTTTACCGAGGGAAATAAAGGGTATGGCTCGGCAATCGTTGTGCTGCTTTTGGCAGTGATTATGGTAATTACAGTAATTCAGATGATATGTCAGAAAAAGTGGGTCAGCTACAATTAAGGAGGAGTCAAAATGAGTAAAAAAACAGCAATAAACCGTATTATCATCCACACGGTGTTGATCTTAGGCTGTATTGTGATGATTGTTCCTTTCGCGTGGATGTTTCTTACCGCCTTTAAAACATCGTCGGAAGCAACGCAGATTTCTCCGTTTGTCATTTTTCCGACTGCGTTTCGCCTGGATGCATTTAAATCTGTTATGAGTAAAATGAATTTTCTGCTTCTATATAAAAATACCATGGTATTGATTATTGGCCGGGTCATCTGTGCAGTCCTTACCGCAACAATGGCCGGTTATGCGCTGGGACGGCTGAATTTTATGGGGAAGGGCCTGGCATTTTCACTGGTGTTGTTTCAAATGATGGTACCCAGCCAGATCTTTATTATCCCACAGTATTTAATGGTCAGTAAATTGGGGATGCTTAATACGTCATTTGCGCTGATTTTCCCCGGACTGGTGACGGCTTTTGGCACTTTTCTCCTGCGTCAGGCCTTTATGGGTCTGCCCGGTGAACTGGAGGAGGCGGCCCGCCTGGATGGATGCAACATCTTTCAGACCTTTTTATATGTGATGGCGCCGCTGACAAAATCTTCGATGGTTGCGTTGGGCATCTTTACGGCACTTTTTGGCTACAAAGACCTGATGTGGCCGCTGGTTGTCAATATTGAGCAGACGACGATGCCTTTGTCGGCGGCCCTGGCCAAGCTGCAGGGCCAGTTCACCGCCAATTATCCGGAACTGATGGCGGCCTCCTTGCTGGCTTGCATTCCGATGATTGTGATATATATTATTTTCCAGAAGCAGTTCATCGAAGGAATTGCAACCTCAGGGGGGAAATTGTAATCAAAATAACCAGGTTGAGCAGGGGATCAAGCAAATAATGTGAAGTGCCAAGATGGGATGCTAAATCCATTGCCTTGGCACTTTTCAATTGCTTTGCTCTGATACGAGAGTAGCAAGTCAGAAAAAAATATGATATGATAGGGAGTAAAGGCATGAAAGAGGTGTGGGTATGACACAGGGAATTATTTATCATGGAAGCCAGGAAACAGTTCAATATCCTGTAATTAGAATTGCAAAATATCATAAGGATTTTTATTATGGATTTTATTGTACAATAATGAAGGAACAGGCGGTGCGATGGGCAGTAAGATATAGAGGTCATGGAATTATTAATGAATATTTATATCAACCAGATACATCATTTAAGATTCTTCAATTTACTGAAATGAATGAAGCGTGGCTGGATTTTATCGTAGCCTGCAGACTTGGAAAATCCCATGATTATGACATTGTTGAAGGGCCAATGGCAAATGATACAATATTTAACTATGTTCAGAATTTTGTTGATGGGAAAATTTCGAGAGAAGCATTCTGGGCTTTGGCCAAATTTAAGAAACCGACACATCAGATTAGTTTTCATACGGCAAAGGCGTTGACAACTCTTCAATATGTGAAAGGATATGAGGTGTATGATGATGAGGAATGATAGTGATTTGTTTTTTACTTGTAGTCTGATTGAATATATAGGACGAAAATGCAAATTACCGCGGAAACAGGTAACCGAATATTTGGGGAAAGAGTATCTAAAGCGAATATATAAGTATGCGGGAACACTTCATTGTGAACCAATAGAAAAGGTTGCAGACGACTATATTGAAATGCGTAAAATCCCAGTGGGAGATTTTGATAATGTAAAAGCATGCAAATATGAAGTGCCCGATTATTGGACAATAGGTGAGGTATATGAAAGACTTCTAGAGGATATAAGTGGAGATGATATTATTGAGATGTTGGTTGCAGTATATAATTCATGGATAAGTGATGCGATTTCAAACTTTAATTCGGATTTTTATTATCAATCCAGAGAATATATTTACGAGTGTTATCAGCAGGGACAAATAATATAAAATTGGTATTTCTATGAAAATAAGAACATGAGAACAGGCGGGCGGAAATGTCTGCCTGTTCTCATGAATTAATATCTACTTCGGTAATTATATTATCTTGAGAGTGGAAAGTTTTTAGTGAGCAAGAGGGATAAAATTCTTGAATGGAGCGGTAAAATAAAGTAATATAGAATACAGGTTCTGTTTTGTTCATGATGGCATGACAAAAAAGCCCATTGTCCGATGCGTAAAAGCCGCGTTGGATAGTCAGCCGAAGGAGTAGCCGCAAGGCTGCTCTTTTGGCTCATAGGGATAAGAACAAATGTCTGGGCTCAGCATGGTATATTGTATTTTCTCTCCAATCGTTCCCCCAGGCGGCTTAAAAATTCATTGGGGATGGTTCCGTCAAGCTCCGCGATTTGTGTTGCGGAAAGTGCTGCAGGAATCGAAGCGCCCATAATAACAGCGGTATTATACAGGGGGACACATTCTATTGCTGTAATATCAACCAACAGGCAGTCCATGCAGACACGCCCTATAATGGGAGCCTTGCTGTCATTTATCATTACCCACGCTGCTGTGCCGGAAAGACTGCGCGGGAGGCCGTCGGCGTAACCGATTGTTAAAACAGCAATCCTCATATCATACGGCGCTGCATATTGCAGCCCATAACCGACAGCTTCCCCAGCGGGCACAATCCTTACAAGCCCTACCCGTGCCTTGACTGAGAGGACTGGCTGCAAGTCCAAATCGTTTTGCCTGAAAAGCAGGGATTTATCAATCGCGCCGTAGAGAGCTATGCCCACCCGTGCGTAATCACATCTCAAATCGGGATAATTAAGCACACCATAGCTGCTCTGAATGTGTGTTTTAGGGCGTTTGAAACCACGTTCTGTGAGCTCGTCCAATGCAGTTTGAAAACGTGTGATTTGCTTTAACGTAAAATCGGCAGCAGCTTCTTCGGTGCTGTCGGATATGCTTAAATGCGTATAAATTCCCTCTACCTGCAGATTTTTACACTTAAATATTTTTACGATCTTGTCAATGTCCTCCACCCACTCACCCATGCGGTGCATACCTGTATCAATTTTTACATGCACCTTGACCGGCTTTCCATAACCCTTCAAAAGCACGGCATAGTCGTAATCAATAACCGTCTGTGTAAGGCGGTAACGCCGCAGCAAGTCAAAGTCAGCCGGATGCGTAAACCCCAATATCAGAATTTCACCCTTGACGCCGCCTTTGCGCAATTCCATACCTTCGCGGACCGTCGCAACACAAAAATCCTTGATCCCCATGCGGTTCAGTTCCCGCGATACCTTAACCGCGCCGTGACCGTATGCATCGGCTTTCACAACAGCCATTAGCGCACAGCAGTCCGGCAAAACCCGCCGCAGCTCGGACACGTTATGACGCAGATTTTTCAGGTTTATTTCAATCCATGCACGACTCTCAATACGAGGTTTTCTTCGCAGATGCTCGAACAGCCTGACGGCGATCACCGCGAATAACAACGACGCCAAACAGACAAGCAGATAATGAATTAAACTGTTTTCAACGAACAGGCTTTGTTGCTTAACAAGCTTCGCAAAACCGCGCACCATTACAATGATCATGGGATGGACAATATAGACCAGCGCCGAGTATTGACGGAGCAATTTATATTCGCGTCCATTTACCGTGAGCAGGAGATGGAACAGAAAGTACATGCAGGGCGGCAGGCACAGATACATGCTGTCATGGCGCGGCAATCCAAAAGCATGTACCGTTATGCCCTCCGCGATCATAGCGGCCAGCGAAATGGCGAAGCCCATGCTGCTGCTTCTCCGCGACAATGGTTTTTCGCACTTGCGGGCCAGCACTCCCAGCATAAGGAACACCGGCGCATAGAATAGTCCGTTTCTGGTGTATCCGCTGATTGCAAATATGGCATTGTAGAGCAGAGACAGAACCGGACGTCCGGCAATCAACCCATAGTAGCTGTCACCCGGCAACCCAAAAAGGTAGAGGATGAATGTCAAACCTGCAACCAGCCTGTAATCGAAGCGCCGCAGTAGATGATATAACAGGGCGACCCCCAGCATGGAAGCCGGAAGATACCACAGGTGGTACATTGTTCCCTCAAAAAACAACGCTTTCAGGAACCGGATCATGCCGTTTTCGCCTGTGAAGTGGCCAGCGTAAAGATTGACAGGCAAATACAATACTATCGCCGCGCCGTATAACGCCGCCGTTTTCTTGAAGAAGCGGATCAGCGGAGATTTGTCCGCAGCGTTCCGCTCGGCATATCGCGGCAGCAGAAAATATCCTGTAATCATCAGGAAAAACGGAACCGCTATCCGCGCAAAAATCAGAGTAAACACAATGTCCGCCGTTTCGCTCAAACTTGAAAGCGGCGCGGTGTGGATGGCAATGATCAGCAATGCGGCAACCATTCTGAAATTGTCTATTCCGGCGCTCCTGTTTGTCGGAACATTGTGCATGATAGTCTTTTGCCGCTTGTCTTTTTTTACGGATTTGGCGCTGAAATCGGCTCTCAGCCTGGTAAACATTCGCATACAGTCCTCTCCTTTGTAAAATAGCGTAGTCAGCGCCATTCTGTTATGATAAAACCGTCCACATTGTTGCCCGATATAAGGTAGGGCGCGTCCGGTGCGGCCAGTTCCACGATCTCATTTTCTGTTTTCACAAAACCTATTTCATAGGCTTTTCCGAAATCGCTGAAACACAGTCGCTTTCCACAGAAGGGATAACCGCGCAGCAATTCGATGTATTCCTCCAGCGAAAGAGCCTTTTGCCGCATGATAGCGGCATGGGGCGCTCCCACATAGCGGAAGTGCCACGGCTCATGGGCGATGCCGGTTATCCGCTCCTTGCCTTCGGGATAGCGTTCTATAAAACCATACTGCACGGCCTTGCCGCGAAAGTCTCCGCAAATCCCCGTATACGGGAAATATGGCCGCAGGACATTTATATCCGGTTGGTTGAGCGCAAGGTCAACCGCAAGCCCCGTTTGGTGTTCGCTGCTGCCTGGGAGCGCCACATATTTTGCGGTAAAATCAGAGCCGTTATCAAGCAGGGAGGTTTCATAAATCCGGGCCTGCTCATACTTGGAACGGAAACCGCTTACCGCGATAATTTTCTCTCCACATTCCATATCGCTGATCAATTCCTGCAAAATGGTTGCAGCTCTTTTTGCCAACAACGTCTTATTGCTTCTCTCATCAACCGGCACAAGGCGTTTTTCGCAAAGCCCTTCACGCAGCGGATAATCCCTGTTCACAAGGATTAAATTACCGGAGTGAACCGCATTCGCCGGAAGCGATACCATTTTCATACTCTCACCGCCAATCCGATCACTGTGTCAATAATCTGCTCAAAGGCCATGCCATTTACACCCAGCATATTCGGATAGCGGCTGTGCGTGGTAAAGCCGGGGATCGTATTCACCTCATTAAAGATAATTTCGCTGGATGGAGTTAGAAACATATCAATCCGCGCAAAGCCGGTGCAGCCTAAAGCCTTGTAAATTGTTTTGGCCGTATCTTTGATTTCTTCGGCTTTCTGTGCCGGTATTCTCGCCGGAACATGGATTTTGGAGGTTTTCAGCGTATACTTTTCCGTGAAGTCAAACAGATCGCCCGCAAGCTCAATTTCATCTACCGAGCCTGTTATCAAGCCTTCCTCGTTGCCCATGACGGCGCAGCCGACCTCAAATCCCTCAATCATTTCCTCGACGATAACCTTGTTGTCATGCGCAAGGGCTGCTTGCACGGCATTTTGTAAATCCTCCGGCCTTTTTACGCAGGTAACGCCGAAAGACGACCCCGCCCGCGCCGGTTTCACAAAAACAGGATAGTGCAGCCCGTCAGCCCGCTCTACAGCGGTTTTGATTTCCGCAGCACTCCGTAAAGTGACGCCGCGCGGCGTTTTGATCCCTGTATTGCTTACCACGATATGCGCCAGTTCCTTATCCATACACAACGCGCTTGGTAAAGCGCCACACCCGACGACAGGTATGCCCGCAAGCTCCAACAGTCCCTGAAGCGTTCCGTCCTCGCCGTTTCTCCCATGCAACACAGGGAAAGCCAGATCAACACGCACGAAGCATCCGGATTTACCGTCAAGCTCAATTATTCCGTGAATGTCACGGCTGGGCGCAATAAACGCTTTCCTGCAACAGCTATCGTCACGCCATGTGTCCGCGGCGATCCGGTCGACATCGCCGGTGAAGCGATACCACTCGCCCAACCTGTCAATGCCGAGCATCACCACATTGTATTTGCTTTTGTTTATCGCCTTGATAACGGCACTTGCCGATTGCAGGGAAACATCGTACTCAGAGGAGTATCCTCCAAAAATAACAGCCAATGTCATTCTGTCCATAATGCTTGCCTCCTTGATTTCCACGTTCTCCGCTTCGATTTCCGCTCTCACAGCTTTGACAGCTTCATAAATCCCACCATTTTCGCACATATAACTCGTCCTTTCTGTGACAAAATAAAAAGCTCGTTCTTATGGTTTTAAGTCTACCGCATAAGAACGAGCTGTTTTTAAATATTTAGTTGTTAATTTCCTAAGAAAAAGTAAAGATAACCGTGAGATTTACCTAAGAAATGGTGTATTCTTCTTAGGAACTACCTTTAAGCAATGGAACCGGGCAGAGCCGGAAGCTGCACTGTGAACATGGTATAATTATGATTGCTCTCCGCGTAAATCTGTCCTCCATGTAAAGTGATGATTTCTTTTGCAATCGCCAAGCCAAGACCCGCTCCGCCTTTATCGGAGGAACGCGCGTCATCCAATCGGTAGAACTTTTCAAATATGGATGCAAGTTTTTCTTTTGGAATAGTTCCTGCGTTCTTGAATACAATGTTCACCATATCACCGG
>Ga0153928_1000634_pt1 | contig 16942 bp, 11 predicted proteins | sample TSNJ012MetaG_FD_106656 | JGI IMG/M metagenome (GOLD analysis project Ga0153928, IMG submission 106656) | Attine ant fungus gardens microbial communities from New Jersey, USA - TSNJ012 MetaG | ecosystem: Host-associated > Fungi > Mycelium > Unclassified | place: USA: New Jersey, Wharton State... | reverse complement strand
TACGAGGTCGCGCAGATGGAACGGCTTGGAGAGGACCTTGGCTTCCTTGGGCGCCTGGGAATCCGGGTTGAGCGTCACCGCGGCAAAGCCGGTGATGAACATGATCTTGATGTCGGGGTCGAGCTCGGCGGCGCGCCGGGCAAGCTCGATCCCGTCCATCTCCGGCATCACGATGTCGGTGAGCAGGAGCTCGAACGGCTCCTCGCGCAGGCGCCGGTAGGCGGACAGGCCGTTGTCGTAGTCGATGACCTCATAGCCGGCGTTCAGCAGCGCCTTGACGAGGAAACGACGCATGTCGTTGTCGTCCTCGGCCAGGAGAATTTTCGGCATCGGCTCGGTCATGGCCCGCAAGTCCCCCCGGTATTAGTTCCATAAGCCTCACCGCCGGTAAATATGGGGTGAACCGCGGCTAGTGTCCCGATTCCGAAGTTCGCCCGAGTCTGCCGCACGCGCCGTAGCGAACTTCGGAATCGTTAGGACACTAGCAACTCTATGATTCTAGTGCCGCTTTGAACCCGAAGTTCGCAGCCGGACTCGCGGCAATTGTGGTGCGAACTTCGGGTTCGCGGCACTAGAGACCTTGGCAGACCGGCCCGCGGCGTGGACAATGGGCGCGCCGCACCACATCTAACCGGCGGCTCCCCGGACCCGCGCGAGTAAACCGAATCGTCATGGCCGATCATCTGGTTGCCGAGCTCGACCCCCCGTTCGAGGTTCTCGAGCCGGCCGAGTGGCGCGGGCCGATCGTGTTCAACTCCCCGCACAGCGGCCGGGTCTATCCGCGGGGCTTCCTGGCCTCAGCGCGGCTCGACATTTCCACCCTCCGCCGCTCCGAGGATTCCTTCGTCGACGAACTGATCATCGGCACGGTGCGGCGCGGCCATCCGGTCATGCGGGCGCATTTCCCGCGCTGCTATGTCGACGTGAATCGGGAGCCGTACGAACTCGACCCGCGCATGTTCGAGGGGCGGCTGCCCTCGTTCGCCAATACCCGCTCGATGCGGGTTGCCGGCGGCCTTGGCACGGTGGCGCGCGTGGTCGGCGATTCGCAGGAAATCTACGACCAGCGCATCCCGGTCGAGGACGCGCTACGGCGGATCGAGAGCCTCTATAAGCCCTATCACCGCGCGCTGCGGCGCCTGCTCACCCGCGTGCACCGGGATTTCAGCGCCGCCGTCCTGGTCGACTGCCATTCGATGCCGTCGACCGCCGGCACCAAGGACGACCGCCACCGGGCCGATATCGTGCTCGGCGACCGCTACGGTACGAGTTGCGTCGGCATCGTCTCCGAGACGATCGAGTCCACGCTGCGCCGGCTCGGCTATGCCGTGAGCCGCAACAAGCCCTACGCGGGCGGCTTCATCACCGAACACTACGGCAACCCGGCTGCCGGCGTGCATTCGATCCAGCTCGAGATCAACCGCGCGCTCTACATGGACGAGCGGCGCTACGAGCGGGCATCAACCTTCGCGCGCCTCGCCGGTGACCTCGTGACCCTGGCAGACGAACTGGCGGCCATTCCGATTGAAGAACTGCGGCCCTATCGGGCGGCCGCGGAGTGAATGCCGCCATGTTGCATAGCAGCATTGCGCTTGCCGCAAATCCCATCTAAGGCACTTCGCCAAGCGGATAAAAAAGGGGCCGCTCGCGGGTGCAAGCGGCCCAAGTCTAGGGAGGAAACGCCCAAGGAGGGCGGCGGGAACGCGACAAGGTCGCGTTACCGCGCTGCAGCAATATGCCATCGCGCCGCACAAAAGGCAAGTGTCACTGACATACTTTCGGGGCCTGCACGGCGGCGGGTTGCCGCAGGGAAGACCCCGAAACGCGGCCCAAGCTTAGCGCCCAAATGCCTTGCCCAACTGGTGCTCATCTCCGGCGGCTGAGGTACGCTCGCAAGGTTCATAACGCGGGGCGGAGATGACGGCAGTCGATTTTGCGGCGTTCGTGGACGAGCTTGCAACGCTTTCCGGCGAGACCATCCTGCCCTTCTTCCGGACCGCACTCAGCGTCGAGGACAAGAGCCGCGGCACCGGCTTCGATCCGGTCACGGCGGCGGACCGCGCAGCGGAATCCGCCATGCGTTCCCTCATCCGCCGCAGCTTCCCGGCGCACGGCATCGTCGGCGAGGAGTTCGGCGACGACCGCGGCGACGCCGAATACGTGTGGGTGCTCGACCCCATCGACGGCACCAAATCCTTCATCTGCGGCATGCCGGCCTGGGGCACGCTCATCGGGCTGACGCACTTCGGCGCGCCGGTGTTCGGCATGATGCACCAGCCGTTCACGCGCGAGCGCTTCAGCGGCGACGGAGGCGCGGCGCGCTACCGCGGCCCGGCAGGCGACCGCGTGTTGCAGACGCGCCGATGCGCCGCGCTCGCCGATGCCGTCCTTTTCACCACGAGCCCGGGGTTGATGAAGCCGCACGACCGCGACGCGTTTGCCAAGGTCGAGGACAAGGTCCGGCTCTCGCGCTACGGCGGTGACTGTTACGCCTACTGCATGCTGGCGGCCGGCCATGTCGACCTTGTGATCGAGACCGAACTCAATCGGCACGACATCATTCCGCTCATCCCGATCATCACCGGCGCCGGCGGCATCGTCACCACGTGGGAAGGAGGCGCGCCGGAGGACGGCGGACGCATCATCGCGGCCGCCGACGCACGCGTGCACGCGGCCGCGCGCGCGATCCTCGCCCCCTGATGACGCATGCAGAAGGGCGCACCGACCGCATTCGACGAAGCGTTCCGCCGACGTCTGCGAGACCTTTTCGTATGGCGTCGCGACGTGCGCCGCTTCCGGCGCGAGCTGCTGCCGGCCGGCATCATCGAGCGGCTGATCGAAACCGCCTGCCTCTCGCCGTCCGTGGGGCTGAGCCAACCATGGCGCTTCGTCATGGTTGACGAGCCCGGGCGGCGGCGCGCGGTGATCGACAACTTCCGCGCCTGCAACAGCGACGCGCTCGCCGCCTATTCGGGCCAAGAGGCGGCGCGCTACGCGGCCCTCAAGCTCGCTGGGCTCGAAGAAGCCCCGTGCCAAGTCGCCGTCTTCGCCGACCGTTCAACCGACGCTGGCGCCGGGCTCGGACGCCGCACGATGCCGGAAATGGCGGAATATTCGGTGGTCGCCGCGATCTGCACGCTCTGGCTTGCGGCGCGCGCCGAGGGCATCGGACTCGGCTGGGTCTCGATCCTCGATCCGGCGCGCATCGGCGAAATCCTCGATGTGCCGAGCGGATGGATCTTCATCGGCTATCTCTGCCTCGGGTATCCGCAGCATGACGACGACACGCCGGAACTGGAACGCGCGCAATGGGAGCGACGCCGGGGCGTGGAGAGTTTTATGCTGCGTAGATGACGGAGATCGGATGTCAGATGTCAGGTTTTTATCTTGATCTCTGTCCTCTGTCCTCTGACATCTGTCATCTGAACAGCGGCGACCCCGGCACGAACGCGTCGAAAGCCGCCCAGAACTGTGAACGAAAACGGTCGCGCTCCATCAGGATTTCGTGGCGCGAGCCGGAGATCACCAGATGGGCGCCGGCGCGCAGGCGCAGCGCGAACTCCCCGATCGCCGGCGTCGACACGAGCTCGTCCTCGCCGGCCGCAAGGATCAACAGCGGCTGGCGAATGCGCGCCGGATAGCTCGGCTCCGCCATTTCGGCCATGGCCCGGAACGCCGCGTCGACCCAGGCGATGGTCGGTGCGGCGAGACCGAGATCCGGCTCCGCCTCCACGATGGCCGCCGTGCGCGCGTAGCGCACCGGATCGGAGGTGACGGGATTGCCGATGAACGGGCGCGTGGTGACCGGGGTCGGGCCGCCGCCCGGCACGTAGGCGCCCCCCATGCCCAGATACCGCAGCGTGCGCGCCGTGATTTTCGCCCCCCGCGAGGCGGCTCGGCCGGCGAGCGCGATCATCGGCGCGGACAGAACCATGCGGTCGAACCAGCGCCGCCCGCGGTAGGCCGCGCGTAGCAGCACGGTCGCGCCCATGGAATGGCCTAGCGCAAACAGCGGCGGCGGACAGTCGGGCAGCACCACCTCTTTCACCAACGTCTCGAGGTCGGTGTCGTAATCGGAGAAGCTGCGCACGTAGCCCTTGTTGCGATCGCTCAGCGCGTGCTGAGAAAGACCCTGGCCACGCCAATCGATCATGGCGACCGCAAAGCCGCGCTCGCGCGCATCGTTGACCACCTCGAAATATTTTTCGATGAACTCCGCCCGGCCCGGGAAAACGCACAGCGTTCCCTTGCGCCCCGGCGGCGGCTCCCAGCGGACGAACCGCAGGCCCACGCCGTCCGGGGTCCGCAGCATCCCGACCGTAGCCCCCTCGGGCGCCGGGTTGGCGGGGGTCGAAACCAGGTCCATCGGTCCGGATACGGCCGTCGAGGCGGGGCGCGTGACCCCCTCCGCCTGCGTCGGCTCACCCTCCGGAACCTGCGTTTCCAGGGCCTCTTGCACCGGAAAAAACCCTTCCTACATTTTCGGTGCGCAGGCCATCAGGCTGCGCACAACCGGGGTCCGACCACACGGTGGACCGCCGCATGTCGCTCAAAGGAGGATATGCTATGCGTACATTCGATCTTGCTCCCCTCTATCGTTCCACGGTCGGCTTCGACCGGCTGTTCTCGCTGCTCGATCAGACGACCGGGTTCGAGTCGGCACCGAGCTACCCCCCCTACAACATCGAGCGTACCGGTGAGAACGCCTATCGCGTCACCATCGCGGTAGCAGGCTTCGCCGAGCCCGAACTGTCGATCGAGGTCAAGGAAAACGCGCTGACTGTTCGCGGCGAGAAGCAGGCGAAGCAGAGCGAGAAGTCCGGCGAAGTACTGTACCAGGGCATCGCGGCTCGAGCCTTCGAGCGCCGCTTCCAGCTCGCCGACCACGTCGAGGTCAAGGGTGCCAGCCTCGAGAATGGGCTGCTTCATGTCGACCTCGCGCGCGAAATCCCCGAGGCCATGAAGCCGCGGAACATCCCGATCAACGGCGGTTCCGCCAAGGTGATCGACGCCAAGAAGGCGGCCTGATCGGCACGTCATCCGCGGTCGAGAGGTTGGAGCGCCCCGGTTTCCGGGGCGCTTTCTTTTTACTCGAGCGGTGCGACCGGCGGCATGGCCGGCTTGTCCGCGGGTGGTGTCGGCGGCGCGGGCGGGGCAGGCTCAGCCGGCGCAGTGCCAGGCGCCGGATTTCCCGCGGGTACAGCCGCGGCTGCTTCCGGTGCCGCCGGAGCGGGCGTAACCGACGCCGGTTTGGCGACCGGCTTGGGCCGCGGAATCGGCGGATGGGCGGGCGTGAGCGCCGCCGAGCGTGGCGGCCCCATCCCGGGTGGCGGAGGATACCCACCGATGGTTCCGGTCGGCGGCTCGTCGTCGTAGTAGCCCGGCGGCGGGCCGTACGGCCGCGGGCCGTAGGCGCCGGGCGGAACCATCGCGATCGGACGCACCATCAGAATGTCGCCGTACCGAGCGTCGATTGCCAAGCGCACCTGCCGGCCGTACCGATCGAGGGCACGCACCTGATAGGCCTCGCCGTTGCGCACCGGGGTCGCCTGCGGCGCGAAACCCTTCGCGCGCAGTATTTTTCCGATCTCTTGCGGCGGCATCACCGGCGCGAGACCCGCGACTGCTCCGGGCGGCAGTGGCGCCGATTGCGCGAGGACTGCGCTGGAGGCGAGACACAGCGCAACCGCACAGATAGCGGATTTGATCGACATGGCCTTGCTCCCCCTGCTCGCGTCACCCCCGGCGTTGCGCCGTGCGTGAAGATAGCGCCGAATGCGGCGGAGCTTTGACGGTATCAGAGCATGATCCCCAAAAGTGGGTACCGGTTTTCGGGAAAGATCATGCTCCAAGAATACGTTAGAGCGGGATGACGACTCGAAGAGAAGTCATCACGCTCTAGGTCCCGCCCGCCAGTGCGACGAAACGATCGACTTCGTCTTCGGTCGTGGAAAACGAAGTGACGAGCCGCACGAGAGTGACGCTCGCGGGAACGCTGGCCGACGGAACGCTGCCCGTTGGCCACGGGTAATACATTGCACCGCCGGCCTTGAGGCGCCGGTCCGCTTCCGCGCTCAGCGGCGCGAATACCTCGTTCGCTTCGACCGGCAACGCCGGCTTCATGCCGGCGGCCGCGAGGCCATCGGCCAACCGATCCGCCATGCGATTGGCGTGACGCGCGAGATCGAGCCACAAATCGTCGGCCAAATAGGCTTCCATCTGCGCCGCCAGAAACCGATGTTTGGAGAGTAGATGGCCCCCACGCTTGCGGCGCTCAGACATGCCGTCGGCGCGTCGCGGATCGAAAAAGATCACCGCTTCAGCGGCAAGTGCGCCGTTCTTGGTGGCGCCGAAAGTCATCACGTCGACGCCGGCCCGCCACGTCAGCTCGGCCGGCGTCGCGTTGGTGCGCACCAGCGCGTTGGCAAAACGCGCCCCATCGACATGAACCGCAACGCTGTATTGGTGCGCGATCTCGGCCAACTGCCGTATCTGCGAGGCCTGGTAGACCGTGCCGACTTCGGTCGCCTGCGACAGTGACAAGGCCGACGGCGTGACGTGATGCGGACCGCCCCAAGGGCCGCGTTCCAGTGCCGCTTGCAGCGTGGCGGGCGCGATCTTGCCCGCGTCGCCCGCCAGCGTGACGAGTTTGAGGCCGCCGCCGTAAAACTCCGTCGCGCCGCACTCGTCGGTGGTGATGTGGCTTTCGACGTGACAGAGCACCGCGCCCCAGGGCGGGGAGAGTTGCGCCAGCGCCAGCGCATTAGCGGCGGTTCCGGTTGGCACCAGGAACACGGCGAGCTCGTGCTCGAACAGCTCCGCGAGGTGCTGCTGGACGCGCGCGGTCACCGCGTCATCGCCGTAGCTTACGGCGTAGCCGTCGTTGGCGCGTGCAAGGGCGCCGAGGATCGCGGGCGCCACCCCGGCGGTGTTGTCGCTCGCGAAGTTCACGGCGCCTCCCCTGTGAGCGCGATGAGCGTTACCTACACGGACGATGCGGTATGCGCACGCAATCCCGTTGCGCACCCCCGCCGATCCGTGGTCCTCTTGTGGCGCCCCGAGTGCCGGCGGGGAAATGAAATAAAGTGAAGAATAGCCGGGCGAACGCGCGCCCGACGCTTGTGTTGCGGGGCAAAATTTGGCATGGTCACATAGGACAGTAATACTGTCCCAATTGCGGCGCCGCGTTCCCGGACCGGGGAACCGGCCGATGGCGCGGAGCGGCGCTTCGACGCGGGGCGCCTGCGAGCTTCTCCGGCCGTTATGGCGCTGCAGGGCAATGAGCGGCGCCGCAACAAGCCGCCACTTCACGAGAATGCTGGTTGCTCGCGTCGAGGTGCCGGGCGGCGCCGCGGGCGCGAAGGGTGCGCCGGCCCGTCGTCGGGACCGGAGCGAGGAGCGAGAGGCTGGTCATGGGCGCGACAGAAGGCTTTGAGCGCGACGCCTCGCGGATGCCGCAGGTGGGCAGCGCGGCATGGCCCGCCGCGCGCGGCCTGTTCGATCCGGCGCTGGAAAAGGACTCCTGCGGCGTCGGCTTCATCGCCGACATCAAGGGCGGCAAGTCGCACCGCATTATCGAGGACGGGCTGAAAATCCTGCTCAACCTCGAGCACCGCGGCGCTGTCGGCGCCGACCCGCGCGCCGGCGACGGCGCCGGCATCCTGGTGCAGACGCCGCACCGTTTCTTCAAGCGCAAGGCCGCCGACCTCGGGATCGCTCTGCCCGAACCCGGAGAATACGCGGTCGGCTACGTGTTCATGCCGCACGACCCGCAGTGGCGGCAGGTGATCATGGACATTTTCGCGGACGTCGTTGCCCGCGAAGGCCTCAAGCTGCTCGGCTGGCGCGAGGTGCCGACCAACAACGCCTCGCTCGGCTATTCGGTCAAGCCGACCGAGCCGTTTCACATGCAGGTGTTCATCGGCCGCGGCGAGGACATCGGGAGCGAGGACAACTTCGAGCGCCGGCTCTACCTCGTCCGCAAGGTGATCTCCAACATCGTCTATAACAAGCGCGAGCGGCGCCTCTCCGGCTATTACGTCGTCTCGCTCTCGTGCCGCACCATCGTTTACAAGGGCATGTTCCTCGCCGACCAGCTCGGCAAGTACTATCCCGACCTGCACGAGGAGGATTTCGAATCGGCGCTGGCGCTGGTGCACCAGCGCTTCTCCACCAATACGTTCCCGAGCTGGGCGCTCGCGCATCCCTACCGGATGATCTGCCACAACGGCGAGATCAACACGCTGCGCGGCAACCTCAACTGGATGGCTGCGCGCCAGGCGTCGGTCTCCTCCGACCTGTTCGGCAGCGACATCGGCAAGCTGTGGCCGATCTCCTACGAAGGCCAGTCCGACACGGCGTGTTTCGACAACGCACTCGAGTTTCTGGTGCAGGGCGGCTATTCGCTCGCTCACGCGGCCATGATGCTCATTCCCGAGGCGTGGGCCGGCAACCCGCTGATGGATGAGGAGCGCAAGGCGTTCTACGAATATCACGCCGCGCTGATGGAGCCGTGGGACGGCCCGGCGGCGATCGCCTTCACCGATGGGCGCCAGATCGGCGCCACCCTCGACCGCAACGGTCTGCGTCCGGCGCGCTGGTTCGTCACGTCCGACGACCTCGTCATCATGGCGTCGGAAGCAGGCGTGCTGCCGGTCCCGCAAGAGAAAATCGTCCGCAAATGGCGGCTGCAGCCCGGCAAGATGCTGCTGGTCGACCTGGTCGAGGGCCGCATCATCTCTGACGACGAGCTCAAGGCCGAGCTCGCGCGCAAGCATCCGTACCGCAAGTGGCTCGAGCGCACGCAAATCGTGCTCGAAGAGCTGCCGCCGGTGCAGGCGCGCAAGCCGCGCACCAATCTTTCTTTGCTCGATCGCCAGCAAGCGTTCGGCTACACGCAAGAGGATCTGCAGATCCTGCTCGAGCCGATGGCTACCACCGGCCAGGAAGCGGTCGGCTCAATGGGCAACGACACGCCCATTTCCGCGCTCTCCGACAAGCCGAAGCTGCTCTACACCTATTTCAAGCAGAACTTCGCCCAGGTCACCAACCCGCCGATCGATTCGATCCGCGAGGAATTGGTGATGTCGCTCGTCTCTTTCATCGGGCCGCGCCCCAACCTGCTCGACCTGAAGGGCCTCGCGGAAAAGAAGCGACTCGAGGTGCGCCAACCGATCCTCACCAACGAGGACCTCGAGAAGATTCGCTCCATCGGCCACATGGAGGAGCAGTTCGACACCAAGACCCTCGACGTGACCTACGCGGCCGAAGAGAGCGCCGCCGGCATGAGGCCGGCGCTCGAACGTCTGTGCGCGAGCGCGGAAGCCGCCGTGCGCGGGGGCTACAACATCATCATCCTCTCGGATCGCCGGGCGGGTCCCGATCGCATTCCGATTCCGGCGCTGCTCGCGACGGCGGCGGTGCATCATCACCTGATCCGCCAGGGGTTACGCACCGCCGTCGGCCTCGTGGTGGAGACCGGCGAAGCGCGCGAGGTGCATCATTTCTGCTGCCTCGCCGGCTACGGCGCCGAGGCGATCAATCCTTACCTCGCGTTCGAGACGCTGATCGCGCTCAAGGACGATCTGCCCGAGAAGATGGACGAGAAGGAGATCATCAAGCGCTACACCAAGTCGGTCGACAAGGGCATCCTCAAGGTGATGTCCAAGATGGGCATCTCGACCTATCAGTCCTACTGCGGCGCGCAGATTTTCGATGCGGTCGGGCTCAAGGGGGATTTTGTCGAGCGGTTCTTCTTCGGCACCGCGAGCCGGATCGAGGGCGTGGGGCTCGACGAGATCGCCGAGGAGACCACGCGCCGGCACCGCGAAGCGTTCGGCGATTCGCCGGTGCTACGCCACGCGCTCGAGGTCGGTGGCGAATATCTGTTCCGCCTGCGCGGCGAAGCGCACGCCTGGTCGCCCGAGACGGTGGCGCTGCTCCAGCACGCCGTGCGCGGCAACTCGTTCGACAAGTATCGCGCGTTTGCGGCGATCGTGAACGAGCAATCCGAGAAGCTGCTCACCATCCGCGGCCTGTTCCGCATCAAGACGGCCGAGGACGACGGCCGCTCGCCCGTGTCGCTCGAAGAGGTCGAGCCCGCTAAGGACATCGTGAAGCGCTTCTCGACCGGGGCGATGTCGTTCGGCTCGATCAGCCGCGAGGCGCACACGACGCTTGCCATCGCGATGAACCGCATCGGCGGCAAATCGAACACCGGCGAAGGCGGCGAGGAGGCCGACCGATTCAAGCGGCTGCCGAACGGGGATTCCATGCGCTCGGCGATCAAACAAGTCGCCTCGGGCCGGTTCGGCGTCACAACCGAATATCTCGTCAATTCTGACATGATGCAGATCAAGATGGCGCAGGGCGCAAAGCCCGGCGAAGGCGGCCAGTTGCCCGGCCACAAGGTCGACGCGGTGATCGCGAAGGTGCGTCACTCGACCCCGGGCGTCGGCCTGATCTCGCCGCCGCCGCACCACGACATTTATTCGATCGAGGACTTGGCGCAGCTGATCTTCGACTTGAAGAACGTCAATCCGGCCGGCGACGTGTCGGTGAAGCTCGTGTCGGAAGTCGGTGTGGGCACCGTCGCGGCCGGCGTTTCCAAAGCGCGTTCCGACCACGTGACGATCGCCGGTTTCGAGGGCGGCACCGGCGCCTCGCCCCTCACCTCGATCAAGCATGCCGGCAGCCCGTGGGAGATCGGGCTCGCCGAGACGCATCAAACGCTGGTCGCCAATCGGCTGCGCGGACGTATCGCCGTGCAGGTCGACGGCGGGCTGCGCACCGGCCGCGACGTCGTCGTGGGCGCGATGCTGGGCGCCGACGAGTTCGGCTTTTCGACCGCGCCGCTGATCGCGGCCGGCTGCATCATGATGCGGGTGTGCCATCTCAACACCTGCCCGGTCGGCGTCGCCACCCAGGACCCGGTGTTGCGCAAGCGCTTCAAGGGTCTGCCCGAGCACGTCATCAATTATTTCTTCTTCGTCGCCGAAGAAGTGCGCGAGATGATGGCCGCGATGGGGTACCGGAGCTTCAACGAAATGATCGGGCAGATGCAGATGCTCGACAAGATGAAGCTGGTCGAGCACTGGAAGGCGCGCGGCCTCGATTTCTCGCGCATCTTCGAAAAGCCCGAGGCGCCTGCCGGCGTCAACATCTACAGGTGCGAGCCCCAAGACCACATGATCGAACGCGTGCTCGACCGCAAGCTGATCGCGGAGGCGCGCGCGGCGATCGACCGCGGCGCGCCCGTGCGGCTCGAGACCCCGATCCGCAACACCGACCGGACCGCCGGGGCGATGCTCTCGGGCGAGATCGCCAACGTGTACGGGCACGCCGGCCTTCCCGACGACACCGTCCACGTCAAGCTCGTCGGCACCGCCGGGCAGAGCTTCGGCGCGTGGCTTGCGCGCGGCGTCACCTTCGAATTGGAGGGCGAGGCCAACGACTACGTCGGCAAGGGGCTTTCGGGCGGCCGCATCATCATCTACCCGCCGCGTGAGGCCGGCATCGTGCCGGAAGAGTCGATCATCGTCGGCAACACGGTGCTCTACGGGGCGGTCGAAGGCGAGTGCTATTTCCGCGGCATCGCCGGGGAGCGTTTCGCGGTGCGCAACTCGGGTGCGGTCGCCGTCATCGAGGGCGCCGGCGACCATTGCTGCGAATACATGACGGGCGGGGTCGTCGTGGTGCTCGGCTATACGGGGCGCAACTTCGCGGCCGGCATGTCGGGCGGCATCGCCTACGTGCTCGACGAGGACGGAAGCTTCGCGAGGCGCTGCAATCTCTCCATGGTCGAGTTGGAGCCGGTGCTGGCCGAAGAGGAGGCAATCGCTCGGCTCTATCATCAGGCCGGCGACCTCGATTCCCACGGCCGCGTCGACGTGATGACCGACATGAGCCGGTTCGATGCCGAGCGCCTGCACCAGCTCATCGCCAATCACGCGAGCTACACCGGCTCGGTGCGGGCGCGCGAGATTCTCGCCAACTGGAACCACTACCTGCCGAAGTTCCGCAAGGTAATGCCGGTCGAATACCGGCGCGCGCTCGCCGAACTCAAGGCGCGCGAAGCCGCCGTGCCGCCGCTCGCCGCCGCCGGCGCGTGAGGAGCGGATGGGCAGGGTCACCGGGTTTCTGGAAATCGATCGGCAGGATCGGCGCTACGCGCCGGCCTCCGATCGGATTCGTCATTTCCGCGAGTTCGTGATCCCGCTCTCGGAGGAAGCCACGCGCGACCAGGCGGCGCGCTGCATGAACTGCGGCATCCCATATTGTCATAACGGCTGCCCGGTCAACAACCAGATCCCCGACTGGAACGACCTCGTCTATCGCGGCGACTGGCACACCGCCTGCATCAATCTGCATTCCACCAATAATTTTCCCGAGTTCACCGGCCGATTGTGCCCGGCGCCGTGCGAGGCCTCTTGCGTCCTCAACCTCGAGGACATGCCGGTCACCATCAAGACGATCGAATGCGCGATCGTCGACCGCGGCTGGAAGGAAGGCTGGATCGTACCCGAGCCGCCGGCGACGAGGACCGGCAAGAAAGTCGCGGTCGTCGGCTCCGGCCCCGCCGGGCTCGCCGCCGCGCAGCAGCTCGCCCGCGCCGGCCACGACGTGCACGTATTCGAACGCCACGCCAAAGCCGGCGGCCTGCTGACCTACGGCATTCCCGACTTCAAGATGGAAAAGCACCACGTCGCCCGCCGCGTCAAACAAATGGAGGCCGAGGGCGTCGTGTTCCATTACGGCGCCCACGTCGGCGTAAGCATGCCGGTCGAGCGCCTGACCGAAGGGTTCAACGCCATCGTGCTCGCCGGCGGCGCCGAGCATTCGCGCGACCTGCCGATTCCGGGCCGCGATCTAAACGGCATCCACTTCGCCATGGATTTCCTGCCGCAGCAGAACCGGCGCATCGGCGGCGAGCCGATCGGCGAGCATCCCCCCATCCTCGCGGGCGGCAAGCATGTGATCGTCATCGGCGGCGGCGACACCGGCTCCGACTGCATCGGCACGGCGATCCGCCAGGGCGCGCTCTCGGTCACGAACCTGGAGCTGTTGGCGCGGCCGCCGGACAAGGAGAACAAGCTCGTCACCTGGCCGAACTGGCCGCTCAAGATGCGCACCTCGTCGAGTCACGAGGAGGGCGCCGACCGCGATTTCTCGGTCATGACGCAAAAGTTCACCGGCCAGCACGGGCAGGTGAAGACGCTTCACTGCGTCCGCGTCGACGACAAGCTCACGCCGGTCCCCGGCAGCGAGTTCGAGCTCAGGGCCGACCTCGTGCTGCTCGCCATGGGCTTCGTGCATCCGGTGCACGAAGGCATGATCAAGACGCTCGGCTTGGCGCTCGATCCGCGCGGCAACGTCCAAGCCGACGTGAAGAATTATCAGACGTCGCTGCCCAACGTGTTCGCGGCCGGCGACATGCGCCGCGGCCAATCGCTCATCGTCTGGGCGATCCGTGAAGGCCGGCAGGCGGCATCGGCGGTCGATACATTCCTGATGGGATCGACCACCCTGCCGCGGTAACGGAGCCGGCGTCGGCTCAGCGCCCCCAGCCGCTCCACCAACCCGTGTTGTTGTTGGACCGCGGCACCGAGCCGGGCGGACGCGGTTGCTCGTCGCGCGAGAAGAGTCCCTGCTGCGGCGGGGTGGTCCGCAGTGCGGGCCGCTGCTTGGGCGGCGCGGTTTTTGCGGGCGGCGGCGCGGCCTTGGTGGCCTCGCTTGCAGGTGCCGCCGCAGCGGCCGCCGGCTCCGGCGGCTCGGTAAGCGCGGTGGATGGGGGTGGAGAATCCGGGCGCGGCCACGCGAAGTTGTCGGCGCGGCCCGCGGGCGCCGGGACCGGCTCGCCTTTGACCAGCACGCGATTGGCGACCGGATCGTTGCTCGTCGCGCGCGCCGGCCCGCCGCCAAGGAGCCCGTCGGAGCCCGCCGTCGGTCCGGTCAGAGGCACCACCGGGCCGGCCGCCGGCCGCGCCGGCGCGCCCGGCTTTCCGGAAACCTGCGGGGCCTCTTTCTCGGCAGGCACGGGCATCGCCGCCGGCGCGCCGCGCGCCAGCATGACGCGCCGGATCTCGCGCTCGACGTAGTGGGCGAGCTTGCGCGCGCCGGCCTTGGTGAAGTGCACGCCGTCGCCGGCGCGCAGCCGGCGTATCTGACCCTCGAAATCCGGCCCCTGGGTCACGTAGTTGCCGTTCTCGTCGACGAAACCGTCCCAGATGTCGACGTAAACGATGCCAGCCTTGCCGGCGCGGTCGCGATAAAGATCGTTCAAATAGACCATGTCGGCGGTCGAGCGCGTGCCGCGGATGGCAGGTAGCCCGACCCACAACACCGGCACGCCTTTCGACTTGAGCGCCGCGATCGTTTCATCTATGCGCTTGGCGTAAAGCTCCGCCCACTTGTCCGAGCGGAACGGGTGGGTGGTCGACCCCGCCGTCGGCTCGGGCGTGGGCGCGATGATCGCCGGCTCTTCGCCGCCGGCTTCGGCATCGCCGGGCTGAGCCGGCGCCGGCTGCTCGGCGGGCGCTGCCGTTTGCTGCTGCGGGTGCGCCTGCGTGGGTGGTTGCTTCGCGGCCGGTTGCTTCGCGGCCGGTGTCGTCTGCGCAGCGGGGCGCGGGTGCTCGCGGATCGAGGTGCGATCGGCAAGCCCGGTCATCATGACGATGTAATCGGGCTTTTCGGCCGCGAGGATCTCGCGCACCGCCGCGACGGCGTCGTAGGCCTCGCGCCCCTCGGTCTTGATCAGGCCGCGGTTGGCGCGCGGCTTGCGGATGACCCCGATCTCGGGGGTCTCGGAGAGCGCGTCTTCCAGGCCGTAGCCGAGCCAATCGGCCATGGAGTCGCCGAGCACCAGCACGTTGGTGGTGGCGGGAGCTTCGCGCTTATGCGGCGGCGGCGCGCGCGAGTAATCGGCCGGTGCCTCGCGACGCGGTTCCTGGTGTTGCCACGGCCAGCCATAGTTCTGCCGGCGCTGCGAGGGCTGGCCGAAGAATCCACCCCAGCCCCACTGCGCCGCAGCGGGAGACGCCGAGGCGGCAAGGATGGCCCCGGCGGCAAAGAGTTCGAGCGCCCCCAGCAGGACCGGGCCGGTAATCCGGCGCGCCATCGTGCTTTTAGTCGGCATTGCACTCCTCAGGCCGAGGCCAGGGGCCGCTCGAAAAACGGCCACCACGCCAAGCAGTTCCGGCCCACTCGGCCCGAATCTAGCACGGCGAAAGTGTCGAACTGAAGGTCGGGTTCCGGGGCTTAGCGTCCGCGCAGGCGCTCAAGCACCGCGACGGTGGCGAAGCCATCCGGGATGAGCCCGGCGCGCGCCTGGAAATCGCGCAAGGCCGCCCGCGATTTCGCGCCGAAGCGGCCGTTGGCCTCGCCGGCGTTGAAGCCGAGCGCGACCAGCCGCTGCTGCAGTTCGAAGACCTCCGCGCGGGTGAGCACCCGCTCGTCGCGCGGCCACGGCTGTGCGATCGGCCCGCCGCCGCGCATCCGGTCGGCGAGATGCCCGATCGCGAGCGCATAGGCCTCGGCCGGGTTGTACTTCATGATGACGCGGAAATTGTTGAGCATCAGGAAGCCTGGGCCGCGCACCCCTGCCGGGACCAAGAGGTAGGCGCGGTCGGCCGATCGCGCGAACGGCTGGCCGCCCGCCCGATGCACGCCGAGACGCTCCCATTCCTTGAGCGTGAGCTGACGCGAGCGGTCGGCCAGCAGATAATTGAAACCCTTGGGGACGACGACCTCGTAGCCCCAGGTCTGTCCTGCAATCCAACCATCCTTGCGGAGGTTATTGGCAGTCGAGGCGATGAGGTCGGGCACCGAGTCGACCACGTCGCGCCGGCCGTCGCCATCGAAGTCGACCGCGTAGCGCTTGAACGAGGTCGGCATGAACTGAGTAGGCCCGAATGCACCGGCCCAGGAGCCCTTGAGATGGTCGGGCGTCACGTCGCCGTGCTCGAGGATTTCCAAGGTCGCCAGGAACTCCTCGCGGAAATAGGCTTGCCGCCGGCCGACGCAGGCAAGCGTCGCGGTCGAGCGCACCACCGGCCGATCGCCGATGGCGATCCCGAATTTCGATTCCACGCCCCAGATCGCCGCGATGATGTGGCGATCGACCCCATAGGCCTTCTCGACCGCATCGAAGGTGGCTCGGTGCGCGGCGAGAATTTCGCGGCCTTTGGCGACGCGCTCGTCGCTCACCAGAAGGTCGAGGTAATCCCAGAACGATTTCGTGAACTCCGGCTGGGCATCGAGCAAATCCATGATACGCAGATCGGGCTCGAGGCCGGCCGTGCTCTCCTCAAACGTCCGGCGCGATATGCCGCGCCGGGCAGCCAAGGGCCAAAGGCCTTCGAGGCAGTTGTGGAAATTCGCCGCCGCCGCCCGAATTGCATCGGGCATCATCGACGGATCGCCCGAAGAACCCGGCTCCCCACTCCACCCCGGCGTAGCCGGGACCGGCGCATAGGCTGCCTGCGAGACGCTTCCCGTAATCCCGGCCGGAGGCCGCGGGAAACGCTCGTCCTGAGCGTGGGCCGAGCCCGCGGCGGCAACCGCCAGGAGCGAAACCGCGGCCGCGGCACGCGCGAGCCGACGTAAGCCACGGGGTGAACGAAGCGGTGTACTCATGCGTTGCGTCCCGGCAATGGATTCCTCACCTAGTGCCGCAAACCCGAAGTTCGCACCACGATTGCCGCGCGTCCGATTGCGAACTTCGGGTTCAAGCGGCACTAGCATCATAGAATTGCTAGTGTCCTTCGATTCCGAAGTTGGCTCCGGGGCGTGCGGCAAATGAAGGCGAACTTCGGAATCGGGACACTAGGTCAGCGTTTCCAAGGTTCGAATCATATCAGGCGACCTCGGCGAGCTTGTAGGACCAAGTGTGGACGACGGGGTGACGGTTGACGTCCTTGATGCCGGCCATGATCCGCGCCTTGAG